>Ga0126377_10002693_pt1 | contig 12329 bp, 9 predicted proteins | sample PanSoiMetPlot_22_FD_92647 | JGI IMG/M metagenome (GOLD analysis project Ga0126377, IMG submission 92647) | Tropical forest soil microbial communities from Panama - MetaG Plot_22 | ecosystem: Environmental > Terrestrial > Soil > Tropical forest > Bulk soil | place: Panama | collected 2016-02-17
CGAATATGATCCTGGCTGGTCGCCGGATGGAAATTCACTGGTCTTCTCGGCGGTGGCTCTTTCTTTTCCCTCAAGCATCGCAATCTATCTGCTTGATATGAGCACGCGCCAGCCTTCCATGCTGCCTGATTCCGTGGGCAAGTATTCTCCCCGCTGGTCGCCGGATGGGCGCTACATAGCCGCCCACAATACCGGGTTACAGAATAGATTGTCGCTCTTCGATTTCACGACCGGAAAGTGGACGGAATTATTAGCCGGACAGCAAACAGGAAGCCCACATTGGTCGCGGGATGGTAAGCATATTTACTTCATCAGCAATGGAGCTATTTTTCGAGTAGGGATTGATGACCGGAAGATCGAATTATGGGCCGACTTAACAGGTTTCCGGCTGGCGCGCGGGCCCTTCGGAGCTTGGGTTGGTTGGACGCCGGATGATCAGCCTCTGATGCTGCGTGATGTCGGTACTCAGGATATTTACGCTCTGGAGTGGCAGACCCCTTGATCGGAGAAGTTTCAAAGCGACTATAAGCCACCATCCCCAGCGCATCTACGAATTAGGTCCTTTCCGACTCGATGCGGCAGACTCCCGCAGTGATTTAAAGGAATCGGAATACATATCGAGCGATTCTTCAGCCAAAGGGCGCCCCGTTTTCATGAGAGGCGCCCGTGCTATAATTCCGCATTCAACATTCAACGAAATCACAAAGCTGTAAGGAGAGAAGCGGTGAAAGAAGGTTGGGAGGCCGTCATCGGCCTTGAAGTCCACGCGCAACTCAAAACCGATTCAAAAATCTTCTGTACTTGTTCCACCGAATTCGGCCAGGAACCGAACAGCAATACCTGTCCTGTCTGCCTGGGTCTGCCAGGCGCGCTGCCAGTTCTCAACCGCGAGGCCGTGAAGATGGCGGGCAAGGCAGCCCTCGCGCTCAATCTCAAAATCAACGACGAATCGATCTTCGCGCGGAAAAATTATTTTTATCCCGATCTGCCGAAGGGATATCAAATCTCGCAGTACGATCGCCCCTTTTCGGAGCTCGGCGCGGTCGAGATTCTGACCAGCGAGCGTGACGAAGGCGGACGAGCCGCCGAGTGGCGTCTCAAGCGGTTCGGAATCACCCGCGCGCACATCGAAGAGGACGCCGGCAAATCGGTTCATGACATCGGCGATCCCAACAAATCTTATGTCAATCTGAACCGCGCCGGCACGCCGCTGCTCGAAATCGTCAGCGAACCGGATTTCCGTTCGAGCTGGGAGGCCTACGATTACGTCAACTTCCTGCGCCGCACGCTGCAATACATCGACGTGTGCGACGGCAATATGGAAGAAGGCAATCTGCGCTGCGACGCGAACGTCTCGGTGCGCCGCTCGGGCGAGACGAAGCTTGGCGTGAGGGCCGAGATCAAAAACGTCAACTCTCTGAGGTTCCTGCAAAAGGCCATCGAATATGAGATCGATCGCCAGATCGCCGTCCTGGAGACCGGCGGAAAGGTTACGCAGGAGACCAGGTTGTGGAACGAGAAGGAAGGCAAGACCTACACGATGCGTTCGAAGGAAGACGCGCCCGATTACCGCTACTTCCCGGAACCCGATCTGCCGCCGCTCGAAGTCAACAAAGAGTGGATCGAACGGCTGCGCGACGAACTGCCCGAACTTCCCGAAGCGCGCCGCCAACGCTTCATGCGCGATTACGACCTGAACGCCGACGAAGCGTTCAGGCTGACAGGTCAGCGCGAATTGGCGGATTACTTCGAGGCGGCGGCCAAAGCCGCGAACAACATCCGCGCCGCCGCGAATTGGGTATTGTCCGAGCTGCTGCGCGAACTGACGAACGCAAAGGTCGACATCACCGAATGCAAGATCAAGGCAGAAGACCTCGGAGCGATGATCCGACTGATCGACGACAAAACGATCTCCGGCAAGATCGCGAAAGACGTCTTCGTCGAGATGTTCGCGACCGGCAAGGCGCCGGCGGAAATCGTCAAGGAGAAAGGCCTCACGCAGATCACCGACACTTCGGCGATTGAGAAGATCGTTGACGAGGTGATCTCGGCCAATCCGAAGCAGGTCGAAAATTACCGCGGCGGCAAGACTGCGTTGATGGGATTCTTCGTCGGCCAGGTGATCAAGGCATCCAGCGGCAAAGCCAATCCGCAAGCGGTCAATGATATATTGAAGAAGAAGTTAGACGCTTGATATTTCCCACGGCGGTACGCTCCCCATACCGTACCAACTCCGAGAATCAATGACACGTTATGAAAATTATCAAGAACATTTTTATCGCCTTTCTATTGGGCGTTTTCGCATTCGCCTGCTCCAACAATACGGCTGAAAACAACAGCTCATCATTAACAATGCCCACGCCGAAGGTGGCGGGGCCGCCAGTGTACGACGATGAGGTCGCGGTGTTCGAGACCGATTACGGCGATTTCAAGATCGCTCTCTATCCCGACGTTGCGCCGCGCCACGTGGAGAATTTCAAGAAGCTGATCCGCGAGAAATTCTACGACGGTCTCGGATTTCACCGCGTCATTCCTGATTTCATTATTCAGGGCGGCGACCCGCAGACTCGCGGGGGCCGGAACCGCGAGTTGTGGGGGACGGGAGATCCGAGTCAACCTAAAGTGCCCGCTGAATTCAGCACGCGCCCGTTCGCGCGCGGCACTGTCGGTATGGCCCGCACACCCGACCCGAACAGCGCGTCGAGCCAGTTCTTCATCTGCGTTCGTCCCAATCCGAGCTGGAATGGCCAATACACAGTCTTCGGCGAGGTGGTACAGGGATTGAGCAACGTCCAGGCCATATCTAACGTCCCGACGGATGGAGATGAGAAGGTGAAAGAACTACCCGTAATCAAACGCGCCTATCTGGAAAAACGACAGCAATGAGCGGGACAGAATTATGATCTTTGAGAAATAAGTGCAACATCAGCGTAGGGGCGGGTATTCCCCGCCCGCGTCCGTGATCCAAGCGATTGGGCGGGGAATACCCGCCCCTACATTGAATTGCATGGGTGCATTTCATTTTCTTTCAAGGACCATAAATCTGATCCACATGATTGCGATGAGTCGAACAACGGAGGGGATATGAAAGATTTTTTCCAATTTGTATCGGGTCGGGAATTTAACGCCGAGGGAAGCGGATCGAACGACACGGCGTCCATATCCGACGATGAATTGCTCGACGCCTATTCGCGAGCGGTCATCGGCGCGGCTGAGAAGATCAGCCCTTCGGTGGTTAACATCGAAGTTTCAACCAGCGACCGGCGGCGTGGCGGCGGCGGCTCCGGATTCGTCTTCACGCCTGACGGCTTCCTGCTGACGAACAGCCACGTCGTTCATGGCGCGTCGAAGATCGAAGTGACGCTGCTCGACGGCCGCCGCGGCGAGGCGCAGTTGATCGGCGACGACCCTGAAACCGATCTGGCCGTGATCCGGATCAACGCGCCGAACCTGATGTCCGTCGCGTTCGGCGATTCGAATAAGATTCGCGTCGGCCAACTCGCTGTAGCCATCGGAAACCCATACGGCTTCCAGTATTCGGTGACCGCGGGCGTGGTCAGCGCGCTTGGTCGGAGCTTGCGTTCGGGGACGGGCCGTTTGATCGATAACGTCATTCAGACCGACGCGGCGTTGAATCCGGGCAATTCCGGCGGGCCGCTCGTCAACTCGCGCGGCGAGGTGATCGGCGTCAACATAGCCGTCATCGTGCCCGCGCAGGGAATTAGCTTCGCGACCGCTATCAATACGGCGAAATTCGTCGCTGGCCAATTGATCAAAGAAGGCCGCGTGCGCCGCAGCTACATCGGCGTGGCGGGACAGGTCGTCCCGCTTCACCGCAGGCTCGTGCGCTACCACAACCTCTCAGCCGAAACAGGCGTGTTCGTGGTTTCAACCGAACCCGGCAGCCCGGCGTCGAAAGCCGGCGTGCAGGAAGGCGACGTGATCGTCGCTTATGACGACCGGCCCATTGCGGGGATTGACGATCTGCATCGCCTGCTGACCGATCAAAAAGTAGGCGTGAAATCGAACCTGACCGTCATCCGGGGAAACGATAAATTGGCGTTGAGCGTGACGCCAGAAGATTCGCGAGCGCATGAACAACGCAATGGCGGATAATAGATCGATGACCGACCAAACAGTCACACGCGATCAGTTCAAATACTGGAAAACCGTTGAAGTCCGCTGGGGCGACATGGACTCGCAGGGGCACGTCAACAACGCCGTCTATTTCACCTACCTCGAATCGGCGCGCGTCGAATTGATCAGGAAGACCGGCTTTAAAGGCAAGCAGGCGGGCGACGCCGCGGGCCCCGCGCTGGTCTCGACCTCGTGCGATTTCAGACGACAGGTCGTCTACCCGGCGACGCTCGACGTCGGCGCGCGAGTCGAAAGGATCGGGCGGCGTAGTTTCGAGATGAGCTACGGGATATTTATTCACGGGACGGATCAGCTTGTCGCATCGGCGCGCAGCGTGAACGCTTGGGCAGATTACACAGCGGAATGTGCGGTCGAGCTTCCGGATTGGTTCCGCGCGGCGCTGGCCGAGTATCAATGAGACTCAAGTCAGTTCAGCCAATTCAGCCCACCGATTCAAATCATGGTCGAGCTGGCCGTTAAGAGATTGAAGCTCATCGTAAAATTTCTGTACAAGAACGTGGTCGCTCGAATTCGCGTCGAGTTCCCTTTCAAGCTCCGCCTTACGCGCTTCGGCGGCGGGGATGCGCGCTTCCAATTCCTCCAGCTCGCGTCTCTCTTTGAACGACAATTTGCGCTTCGCCGTCGAATCCTGCGCGGGCTTGCCCTCTTCCCGCGATTTGGCCGTGGTTTTCGTGGCCGTTTCAGCCAATGCTTTTTCAGCGTTTTCGCGATCGCGAATTTCGATGAAGGCGGAGTAATCGCCGGGATATTCTCGAATCCGTCCTCTCCCCTCGGATAAGCCTTCAAACCTGAAGATATAATCGACCGTGCGGTCGAGGAAGTAGCGGTCGTGGCTGACGACGACCAGGCAGCCGGGAAAAGTCTCCAGGTAATCTTCGAGAGCTGAGAGCGTCGCGATGTCCAGATCGTTCGTGATTTCGTCGAGCAGCAGCAGGTTCGGAGCGCCCATCAGGATTCTGAGCAGATAGAGTCTGCGACGTTCGCCGCCCGACAGCGTGGCGATCGGTTGATACTGCATCGCGGGCGGAAAGAGGAACCGGTCGAGCATCTGGCTGGCGGTGATCCAATCGTCGTCCACAGTCCGGATGCGTTCGGCCACGTCTTTGACGTAATCAATCAGCCGCTGCGATTCGTCGAAGTCACGGTTCTCCTGATCGTAATATCCGATGACCAGGGTTTTGCCGGCTTCGATCTCGCCCGCGTCGGGCTCCATCCGCCTCGCGACGATTTCGAGCAGCGTGGTTTTCCCCGCTCCGTTCGGGCCGATGACGCCTATGCGGTCGCCGCGCTTGAATTGATAGTTGAAGTCACTGATGATCGCGCGCCCGTCGTAAGATTTGCTGACGCCCCGCAGGCCCAGAATCTTCCCTCCCAATCGCGCCGATTCGAACGCGATATCGAGCGACCTTTTGCTCGATATCTCGCTTGCGGCCTGACGCGACTGCTGGATCAATTCGTTTGCCCGATCAATTCTGGCTCTGGCTTTCGTCGTGCGCGCTTTCGGGCCGCGCCGCAGCCATTCAAGCTCGCGCCGCGCCATCTGTTTCAACTTCTGCGCTTCGACGACTTGACGCTCCTCCTGCTCCTCTTTCTTTTCGAGGTAGTGGCCGTAATTGCCGGCGAACGTCCGTACCCGGCCGCGATCAATTTCGAGCATGCGGTTTGTGACGCGGTCCAGAAAATATCGGTCGTGAGTGACCAGCAGCAGCGCCCCTTTGAATTCGGCCAGATACCTCTCCAGCCACTCGACCGTTTCCGCGTCAAGGTGGTTTGTCGGTTCGTCTAGGATCAACAGGTCGGGTTCGATGATCAGGCTGTGCGCCAGAGCCACGCGTTTGCGCTGGCCTCCGGATAGCTCGCTCATGCGCGCGCGCAGGTCGGAGACGCCGAGCCGGGCCAGGACGTTTTTAGCTTCGGTTTCGAGCCGCCACGCGCCCGAAGTCTCAAGCAGTCGCGTGAGATCGGCGACGCGGTTCATCAACTTTTCGTCCGAGCCTCCAGGTTCGGCCTGGTCGGCGAGCTTGGCGCAAACTTCTTCGTATTCGCGCACAAGCTCCAGCTTCTGCCGAAGCGCTTCGTTTCCGCCGGTGAAGACGGCTTCGATGACTGTTTGATCGGGATCGTATGAAGGGTTTTGCGAAAGGCAGGCGACAATCTTCTCGCCGGCGATGACCACGCGGCCTGTGTCCGGCGGCTCTTCTCCGGTGATGACGCGTAAGAGCGTCGATTTGCCGCTGCCATTTGCGCCAATCACGCCGACCTTGTCCGATTCGTCCAGACCGAACGAGACCGAATCAAACAGCGGCTTGACGCCGTAAGTTTTGCTGACGTTTTCGAGCGATAGGATGTTCATAAAACATCATCGGTTTAAACCACGGGGAGCACAGGGAAGACAGGGGAAAGTGTTGAAATGATGATCGGCGCATTCTCCTTGGCAAGATTTTTTTCATTGATCCCCGTGCTCCCCGCGCTCCCCGTGGTTGGTTCACGTCTCGTTGCCAATCCCGATAATGGATGATCAACGCCCGGTCCAGCAGGGCTCCCTCTTCTCCAAAAACGCCCCGATGCCTTCCTGCGCGTCTTGAGCCATCATGTTCAGGCTCATGACCTCCTTGGCGTAATCGTAAGCCTTAGCCTGATCGAGATCGATCTGCGCGTAGAAGGCCTGTTTACCGATGCCGACGACGAGCGGACTCGCTTCGACGATTCGCCTGGCCAAGGCCAGAGTCTTGTCACGCACCTGGGCGGCGGGAAAGACATAATTGACCAGACCCCATTCGGCGGCCGTGCTCGCGTCAATCGGCGTTCCGGTCATCAACATTTCGAGCGCGCGTTTGCGGCCGATCGCCCGCGTCAACGCGACCATCGGAGTGCTGCAAAACAGTCCGATGCGGACGCCCGGTGTAGCGAATTTGGCCTCTTCGGCGGCGACGGCCAGATCACAGGCCGCGACCAACTGGCAGCCGGCGGCGGTCGCCATTCCCTTAACCTCGGCGATGACCGGCTGCGGGACGCTCTGGATCGCGTTCATCATCTCGACACAGGCGTCGAATATCCGGCGGTAATCGCCGATCGAACGCCCACGCATCTCGGTCAGATCATGGCCTGAGGAGAAGACGCTTCCGGCTGCGGATAAAATAACCGCGCGTATCTCGGCCGATCCGCCGATCTCCCGCAAACAGGCCGTCAATTCGCGCATCAAGGCCAGCGACAGCGCGTTGCGGCGTTCGGGACGATTGAGGGTGACGCGCGCAATCGGCGCGCTCATTTCGACAATCAGATTCTCATAATTAGTGGTCATCTGGCGTCTCCTAGGAAAATCAACCACGAAGAAACGAAGAGCGCGAAGTTTTTTTCTTATCTTTCTTCGTTTCCTTCGTTTCTTCGTGGTTGATTTTCATTACTTTTGATCGAAACGCTATTGAAATCATTGCCAAACAACTTCAGCATATCACCCCACGCTGCATTGCGTAACATATAACCATTGAATTGAACCTGAGAACATTCCTTCGGAGGACAAGCGAAATGAAGAGGACATCCCTGCTCACGTTCCGCCGCGTCGCGTTAGCGCTCCTGTCGGCGTCCGCCATTGCTTTCACAATCAACATTGAAAAGACCGCCGCCGGGCCGCAGGCGGGCGACGGCAAACTGCGCATCATTGCATTCGGCGCGCACCCCGACGATTGCGAATTGTCGGTCGGCGGGACGGCGGCTATGTGGGCCGCGAAAGGCCATCACGTCAAATTCGTCTCGGTCACCAACGGTGACATCGGCCATTGGCGCGAAGCCGGCGGGCCGCTCGCCACGCGTCGAAAGAAAGAGGTCGAGGACGCTTCAAAAATCCTGGGAACGACCGTCGAGGTCATGGATAACCACGACGGCGAGTTGATGCCGACGCTCGAAAACCGGCGCGCGATCATTCGATTGATCCGCAATTGGAAAGCCGACATCGTCCTCAGCCCGCGACCTAACGATTATCATCCCGACCATCGCTACACGGGCATCCTGGTGCAGGACGCGGCCTATATGGTCACCGTTCCGTTCATTTGTCCAGAAACGCCGCCGATGAAAAGCAACCCGATCTTTATGTATTACACCGACCGGTTTATGAAGCCCAATCCGTCGCAGCCCGATATCGCCGTCTCGATAGATTCGGTGATGGACAAGAAACTGGACGCGCTGGCCGTGATGGAGTCGCAGTTCCTGGAAGGCGGCGCGAATGGTTACGAAGGATTGATGCCAAAAAACGCCGAAGAGCGGGCCAAACGCGTCAAGGAGGTCCGCGACCAACACGCCGCGCGCAATGTCGGCGTCTCGGATCGCTTCAGAGGCGCGTTGAAAGAATGGTACGGCGACGAGGCCGCGGCGAAGGTGAAATACGCCGAGGCGTTCGAGATTTGCGAATACGGGCGGCGGCCTGACAAAGCCGAATTGAAACGTCTCTTTCCATTTTTTCAATGAGCGATTACACCAGATCAGAGAATGACGCCTTGGATTACTCTCCTAGAGCGGTTTGCAATTGCGTGTAGGGTAAAACAAACCACGGGGGACACTGGGATCACGGGGGTGAATAGAAGAAGGAAATGATTTCCCCTGTTCATCTCCCGTGGCGCCCCGTGCTCCCCGTGGTGGCCCCCGTACACTCAATTGAAATCTGTTCTAAATCCGCATTCCGCATTCCGCATTCACAAGATTGGAGGATGAAATGTTGCAAGAAATGCGTTATGGCTTGCGAATAACGAGCAAGCGAAATATCACAGCTATTTTCTTAAGCGCTTCGGCGTTTTCTTTTGCCTGCAACACGGCTGCGCCGCCGCGGCAGATTGAAGGACGCGCGGGCGCCACGCAGGCGGCGCGGGCGCCACGTTCGATTCCTATGCCGGACGAGCGGGACGTCGCCGCGGCGCTGAATGCCGATATCGAAAAATTGGACGGTTCCAAATTTAAACTGGCCGATTTTCGCGGCAAGATTCTCGTGGTGGATTTCTGGCAAAGCAACTGTGCGCCTTGCGTCAGACTCGTTCCAAAACTCGCCAACCTGAGCAGGCAATATCGCGACAAGGGAGTAGAAGTTGTCGGTCTGACCTCCGACGAGAAAAGCGAGCAAGGCAATGTCGTCCAATTTCTCAAGAATGCCGGCGCGGATTACATCGTTGGGTACGACAACCGCTTCCTGTCGCCGGCGTTTTTGAAAGGGACCGAGGATGAAACAGGCGCGCCGCCGATTCCGCAGGTGTTTGTCCTCTCGCGCGAAGGCCGCGTGATTGAGCATTTGATCGGAGACAGTCCGCAACGAGGCGCCGAATATCTCGAGCGAGTCATCCTGGATACTTTGAACGGCGCATCGAAATGAGCGACAGCCGACAAGCATGAAGATTGGAGGATGAAATGTTTCAAGACTTGCGATTCGGCGCGCGGATGCTGCTCAAACAGCGCCAGTTTACCGCCGCGGCTATTATCACGCTCGCGCTCGGCATCGGGGCGACGACGGCGATCTTCAGCGTAGTTGACGCAGTGTTGCTGCGACCGCTGCCTTTTCCCGAAGCGGAGCGCCTTGTGTATTTGCGAGAGGTCAACGCGTCGGGCGTCGAGAAGGCGGTCGCGGAACCCAACTTTGAGGACATCGAGGCGCAGAGCAGGAGCTTTACCGCGTTGGGATACGCCGGCGGCGGCAATCTCGTAGTAACGGGCGGCAGCGAAGCCGTGCGAACTCGTGTTTCTTATGCCTCGCGGCGGATCTTTGAAGTCCTCGGCGCGCAGCCCTTCGCGGGCCGCACGTTTCTGCCCGAAGAAACGAAGTACCCCGGACCGGCGGCTGTGCTGGTCAGTTATGGATTCTGGCAGAGGCTGCTAGGAGGGCGCGCCGATTTCAGCGCAGTGCGACTGAATGTTGACGGCGTCAGTTGCTCCGTCGTGGGCGTGATGCCGCCGGGCTTCAACTTCCCGGAAGAGACTGAAGTCTGGGTAACGCGCAGCATTGAGCCGCCGAATATTTCACGCAAGTCAGGCGGATGGTCCGTCATCGGAAGGCTGCGTTCCGGCGTTTCAATCGAGCAGGCGCGCGCTGAAGTGAGCGCCATCGTAAAGGAATTGCGGCAGACGCACGGCTCGGCAATGGACGCCGTGGATTGCGCGATGATCCCGGCGCAACAGTATCTGACTCGAAATTCGCGCGAGAACCTGCTGCTCTTCGCCGGGGCGGTCGCAATGCTGCTGCTGGTGGCCTGCGCCAACGTCTCAAATCTGCTGCTCGCGCAGTACGTCACGCGGCTGCGCGAATTCACAGTTCGCGCGGCGTTGGGCGCTATGCGATGGCGGCTGGCGCGGCAACTGGTGGTTGAAAATCTGCTGCTGACGCTGCCCGCTGCGGTGATAGGAGCTTTGTTAGCGCGGGCCGGCGTGTCGCTTCTGCTTCAGCTCGATCAGAGGAATCTGCCTCGTCTGAATGTCATAGCGGTGGACTGGCGTGTATTGTTGTTCGCCTGCGGACTGGCCGTGTTGATCGCCGTCGCGCTGGGATTGCTGCCGGCGTTGCGTTTCGCCAGACAGGATTTGCCCAAGGGATTGAAAGAATCCGGTCGCGGGCAGACTTCAGGCGGGCGGTTGCGCGGCGCGCTGGTCGCAGTACAAATCTCGCTGACGCTGGTGTTGCTCACTGGCGCGGGCTTGTTGGGGCGCAGTTTCTTGAAGTTGTCGCAAGTAGATCCCGGCTTCAAGACCGGCGGCGCGGTAGTGATGACGCTTGCCCTGCCTTCCACAATCACACCGAAGGAAGATGAAGAGTTGCGGCAATTCTATGTGCAATTAGTGGATCGGCTCGGACAATTGCCGGGCGTTACGGCCGCCGGCGGCGTCGCCTCCTTGCCATTGACCGGCCACGGATCGAGCGGAACGTTTATGATTGATAACAATCCGGAGATGCGGGGCCAGGCCGGGTATGCGCCGGCGAGTGCGGGCTACTTTGCGGCGATGGGCATTCCACTCTTGCGGGGCCGCCTGTTCGACCACAGCGACACGGTCAATTCACCGCACGTCGCGGTCATCAGCCAATCGTTGGCGCAGCGGTACTGGCCGAATGAAGACCCGCTGGGCAAACGCATTCAGTTCGGCAACATGGACACCGACAAACGATTACTCAACATCGTCGGCGTGGTCGGTAACGTGCGCAACGCCCTGGACACAGAGGCCGGCCCGATGGTCTACGCTTATTCGCTGCAACGTCCGCAATGGTGGCAGGTGTCGAGCCTGTCAATCGTCGTGCATTCGCGCAACCAACCGCAAGCTCTGATTCCGGCGATGCGCGCCGCCGTCGAGGCGCTGCGCCCCGATGTCCCGCTCAGATTCCGCACGCTCGACCAGGTTTTCTCTTCCTCGCTCGATCAGCGCCGATTCATACTATCGCTGTTCGGCGTCTTTGCCGTTGTCGCGCTCCTGATCGCAGCCATCGGCGTTTACGGCGTGATGGCATACACGGTCACGCAGCGCACGCAGGAGATAGGCATTCGGATGGCGCTTGGCGCCCGAGGCGCTGACGTGCTGCGCCTGGCGCTCGGACAGGGAATGAGACTGGCCGTGCCGGGCGTCGCCATGGGACTGCTCGCCGCATTCGCGTTGACGAGATTGATGAAGAGTTTGCTCTTCGGCGTAGAGGCGACCGACCCGCTGACGTTCACTGCCATAGCGTCGTTATTGATGATTGTGGCGTTGTTGGCGTGTTTGATTCCGGCGCGGCGGGCGACGAAAGTGGATCCGATGATCGCTTTGCGTTGTGACTGAAGTATTTTCAACCTATGGAGTAGGCGGCGGCATAATGCCTTGTCATTACCCATCTATGAAGCAGGTGGTGGTGTCATTTTACGCTGATTGCCGTCCCCACGTTGGCGCTCCGCATTGGCGCCGTCGCGGCGATCTTCAGCGTTGCGGCGAGAGTAGCGTGGCCGCCTTCACAAATGAGCGTCAGCCGCCGACGCGCTATGCCAGCAGACGCTTCCGACAAAGACGCGGAATGGAGAGGTAAGATTATTACAGACATCGTCCTGATCGGTCCAATGCAAGCCGGGAAGAGTACCCTGGGTAAGCTCCTGGCGGAAAAGCTCGTCCTTCCGCAGGCCTCATTAGACGCGGTGGGGTGGAAGTATTACACCGAAGCCGGGCTCGATCCCGCGCGGGCG
>Ga0126377_10002694_pt1 | contig 12325 bp, 11 predicted proteins | sample PanSoiMetPlot_22_FD_92647 | JGI IMG/M metagenome (GOLD analysis project Ga0126377, IMG submission 92647) | Tropical forest soil microbial communities from Panama - MetaG Plot_22 | ecosystem: Environmental > Terrestrial > Soil > Tropical forest > Bulk soil | place: Panama | collected 2016-02-17
TACTGCGCCAGATAGTTGATATCCTCATCGGCCTCGCAGGCAACGAAGAATCTGCAGTCTTCGAAAAGATCGACGGCGGATTTCCATGACGGCTTCCAGCGTCTCGTGTTGTCTCTTCTTAGCTTGTGAATGAGAAAAGGAATCCAACTTGCGGATGCCTCGATGAATCCGAACCTAAGGCGGGGAAACATGTCAGGGATCTGATTCAATACCAAATCCCTAAAAGCGTGCAGCGGTGGAAACCCGGAATGTGACCACTGGCGGTTTCTTTCAAGATCGAACATAGCGGTCACCGCGGGGGTTCCAGAGCCGGTGTGAATGCAGATCGGAAGATCGTTCTCCATTGCCGCTTGGTAGACGGGAAAAAAGTACGGATTGTCCAATGTCAGATTGCCTTCGATGCCGCGAAAAAAAACTCCGACTGCGCCGTTGTCCTTTGCGGTTTTGATTTCCTTAACCGATTCCTCGATGGATCTCAGCGGCGGAACGACTACCCAGCGGAGACGGTTGTTACTTTTCGCGCAAGCTCGGGCCATAAACCGGTTATAAGCCCGGCACAAGGCAACGTCGAGCTCGGCATCGTCGGTGAGATACACTAGAAAGAGGGTTGGATAAACAACCTGGACTTCGATGCCAAGACGATCCATATCCGCGAGACGCGCGTCAGGATCGGTTATCTCCCGGCAAGCAACGCGGATGTCTTTTCTCGCTGATTGAATCTTGGATTCGGAAGGGGTGATGAGACGAAAGCCTCCTTTTCCCACGGGCTTCGGAAAGATGTTGCCGTCAATCAACCAAACCGCATTCCAATCCTTGTACAAAGTGTCTTCAGGCATCGAGAGTAGGACCGGTCTCCGATGACGCATCTCGGCGTCTATCAAGTCCCACATAACCTGTGATTCGGCAATATGAGTATCTGCATCGATTACACCTTGCATCTTTAATCTCCTTTATCTTTGTATCGTCGGATGGCGACCGGTGGCCCCGACTCCCTGCTCTTTGCTCGCCGTTACGGAATGAAACTTAAGTCCATCAGTTGCTGTACCGTTAGACTTTTTGCCTTCGGATTATCTTTAGCCACGTCGTCGAGAGCGAGCTGCAAACCTTTGGCGGTCGGCCGCCCGTCGTCAGGCAACGCGCGGGCTCTCTGATGGTAATCGAGCGCGGCGATTTCTCGATCATTGGTTTTGAGAAGCGCCATGGTTTTTCTGATCGCGATTTCTTTCTGAGTTTTATAATAGCGGATCCCTTCGAGGTAGGCCTTCATGAAACGCTTGACCATATCAGCGCGCGTCTTAAGAGACTCTTCTCTCGCGATAAGGGCTACCTGCTGGTATTCAATATCCTTCTCAATCAAATCCACCAATAAGTTCTGGCCGCTCTTCACCGCTATTTGCGCCAGACCCGTGGTAAGCACGGTGGCGTCAACGCTTCCCGCCTTGAGGGCGGAAAACCGAGTGGCTGGCCCTCCGATCTGAAGGATTATGACGTCAGATTTTGGATTGAGTCCCAGTTGTAACAGGGCCATTTTGAGAGCGAAATCATCAGTGCTACCGAATCTGCTAATGGCGATTTTTTTGCCCTTTAGTTGGTTGGCGGAAGAGATATTTCCACTCGCTATCAGAGCATAGGGCAAACGGTTGTTGATGCCGCCAAGGATCTTGGCCTGGGCGCCTTCCAATGAGGCGTAGATAAAGGGAGTGCCGCCGGTGCACAGAAAGTCCAGGCTCTTTCCTACCAATGCCTGCATCGATAACGTGCCGCCGGCTATATACACGACATCGACATCGAACTGACTTTGCCTTAGGATGCCGGCGTCTTTGGCGACGCCGAAAAGCGCCGCTTCAGTGCTCGCCCCGGCGTTGGTGCCGATGCGAAGAGTTGTAAGTTGAGCGAATGAACGGAAGGGAAGAAAAAGAAAAGCGATAGCCAACGTTGGAAACGCTCACCTGACCTTGTGCACCAGCTTTGTCACAACAGATCCGTCCATGTTCGACTCTACGCGGCTACAGCTAGAACAATCACGGATTCGTGTCAATCAAGACGGAGACACACGTGCAGTTGCAGCCTAAGCATGACTTTGCGTATATAAGAACGAAGCACGAGATTCAGAAACAGATTCCCTTTATTGGAGCGGAGGTTATGATTCATGGCAACGCTTAAAATGCTCGATCCGCGAGGTTCCATAAACCCCAAAGATCAGCCCCTGGTGCCGGGGCTGGACGCGCTTGAAGGAAAGGTTGTCGGGATCATCGACAACGGTCAGTCCAACTCGACGGCTATGTTTCAGCAGTTGGCGAGGCTGATAGAGGAAAGATTTCGACCTAAGGAAGTCGTATTTCGCACCAAGCCCACTCACATGCAGGGCGCGCCGAAGCCTCTGATGGAGGAAATTGTAAGCCGGTGTGACGCGATCATCACCGGTTTAGGCGCTTGAGGCTCGTGCACATCGTGGAGTGTCCACGACGCCATCGAGCTTCAAAAAAAGGGAAAACCGACGGTGACTTTGTGCCAGTCGATTTTTATGGAGTTGGGACGAACCGAAGCAAGTTTCTTTGGCATGGCGAATCTCCCGCTGGTGGAAATCCCACATCACCCGAGCGGCGGCGCGAGAGAAGGAGAACACCGCGCAGACGCGGAGGGGGCAGTGGATAAGGTGAATGAGAAGCTGACGTTGGGTGGCGTTGTAAGATGAGCAACGAAGCGCAAGTCAAATGATCCACAAGCGGTTGTTTCAGTGTCGACGGAAATAGGTTCCTTTCCCCTTGCGGGGAAAGGCTAGGATAGGGAGTATGGATCGAATAAAGCAACGCGCTCGCGCACTTCGCTACAACCCGACCGAAGCGGAAAGACTCCTGTGGCGCCAGCTTCGGTTTTGGCAAATTGATGGCTACAAATTCCGGCGGCAGCAACCGTTGGGACATTATATCGTGGACTTCGTCTGTTTGGGAAAAAGATTAGTGGTGGAGGTAGATGGAGGGCAACACGCTGAACAGCAGATGAAATACGATTCTGAGAGAGACGTGTGGCTCGCTGCTCAAGGCTTTTCTGTTTTGCGCTTCTGGAACAACGAGGTGCTGAAGAACATTGATGGTGTAAAAGAAATAATATTGAACAAATTGCGAAGCACCCCCTTCCTCAATCCTTCCCCGCAAGGGGGAAGGAGGCGGACGGCGCGAAAGAACTATCTTGGTTTACATCGTCACTAATACTTTTTCCGGCATTTATTTTCCTTATGAATTTCACCTCACCCATCATCGAAGTTGAAGACAGTTGGGAAGCGGCCAACGATTGGTTCTTACGCGAGAAACTGAGCGATGGCTTACCCATTGTGCCGCCGACACCAGAGCGCGTTGAAAAAATGCTCGCTGGCACAAATCGCGATCCTCATGAAGTCATCGGACCGATTCCGCCCAAATGGGCGCCGGCGACGATTGAGAAAATCGCCATCAACGCTGTCATGGCGGGTTGTCTGCCGGAATATTTGCCAGTGGTCATCGCGGCGGTGGAAGCGATATGCGAACCTAGATTCAATCTTTACGGCGTGCAGGCAACGACGGGTTATGTCGGGCCCGCCCTGTTGCTTAATGGACCGATCAGAAAACAACTCGACGTCAACTGCGATGCCGGCGTCTTTGGGCCCGGCTATCGCTCGAACGCAACCATCGGGCGCGCGATGCGGTTGATATTGATCACAGTTGGTGGCGGATTCCCTGGGGAGACCGATCGGTCCACCTTCGGGTGGCCTGGAAAATACACCATGTGCTTTGGCGAAAATCAGGAGAAAAGCCCGTGGGAGCCTTATCACGTCGAGTTCGGTTTCAAACGGGAAGAAAGCGCCGTCACCGTGTTCGGCATTAACGGCTTTTTGCCGATTCACACCGCCGGAAATACCGGTGAACAAGCCCTCGCTTCACTCGCTGAAGTGATCAAGATGCATCATGGAGTGAGCCATCTCGATGTCGGCAGTTTCGGCGGCGGCACGCCGTTGATCGCACTAGGTATCGAGGACGCCGAGATCATAGGGCGTGACGGCATTACCAAGAAGCAAGTGAAAGACTATCTCTGGCAACACGCGGCGTTGAAGTTCTCTGAGATTCCCGCGCGCCGCAAAGGGCATAAGAACGACGAAGAGCTGATGCGCGAATCGGTCAATATGACGCCCGATGGGGTCGTGCATCTGTCGACTAAGCCGGAGGACATTATGGTGATCGTCATCGGTGGCAAACACCGCCATTCGGTTTTTCTGCCGATGTGGACGGGTCGAAATACCCTGTGCGTCATCAAGGGAATCGGACGTTAGAAGTGAAGGGGTGAGGTGTGGGGAGTAAGGAGCACGGAACGAGCGGAGCAGGGAGCGCAAGTAAGAAGTGAGGAGTGAGAGGATCTGGTGTACTTGTTGGCATTCCTGTTTTTGCTGTTTCTGTCCAGCCCTGCTTTTGAACCATCGCGCGCATCTGCGCAGGAGAAGGTTCGGTTTCCGATCGGAGAGTCGTCGAAGACTTTGAGCTACGGACCGCTATGGGTCGCGGCGAAAATGGGGTTCTTTGAAAGGGAAGGACTCGAGGTGCCGATCGTCACCATGCGCGGCTCACCGCTAACTATTCAGGCACTGACCGCGGATTCTATCTACGTTGCCAACGCGACGGTGGATACCCTTATAACGGCCTATGAGAAGGGCGCGGATATCACAATGATCGGCGGTTTGATCAACGGTCTGGGTTTAGCAATGGTCGGCGGTAAACAATACAAGACCTACGCCGATCTGCGCGGCACAACGATTGGCACGCAAACGCTGACTTCCGGCACCGGGTTCGCGCTCCGCTTGGTGCTCAAAGCACACGGCATGGAATACCCGCGCGACTACGCGCTGCTCAACATCGGCGGCGCTTCCGACCGGTATCAAGCGCTGATATCCGGGCAGATTTCTTCCGCTCCAGTCGGCGTGCCCCTCGATCTTGTCGCCAAACAGCAGAGCTTTAACATAATCGGTTACTTCGCCGACGATCTGCCCAACTTTCAGTTCAATACTTACATCGTAAAGCGCTCGTGGGCCGAGAGGAATAGGCCGCTGGTGGTTCGCTTCATGAAAGCGATGGTTTCGACCATGCGCTGGATGAGCGACAACCGCGACCAGGCTTGCGTTTATCTCACGAAAGAGATGACGATCAGCATGGAGCACTGTCGCCACGGCTCGGATTACAATTGGAGGAGCCGCATCTGGGACCGCAACGCCGATCTCAACGTCGAAGGCATTCGCACCGTTATCAAGATCACCGCGGACCAGGGGACTTTAAAAGAGCCGCTGCCGCACCCATCGAAGTATATGGATCAGAGCTATGTGAAACAGGCGTTGGCGGAGATTGAGAAAAGTAAAAAGTAAAAAATCAAAAAGTAAAAAGTGGGAACACGGATGACACATCGTCTAGTTATGGCCCTTTGTTTATCCCTGCTCTTTGGATTGCTTTTGCCTCCGACAGTGGTCGCGCAGGACAAAATCCGCGTCGGCCTCAGCTCAGTGAGCGCACTGCACGGCGCTTTGTGGGTAGCCGAACAGAAAGGCATTCTCCGGAAATATGGAATCGAGGCCGAGGTAATCGTCGTCGGGGGCGCTGGCACGACTGGAGTCAGCGCGCTTTTGGCCAACGACATTCAATACGTCAGCGCAGCCGGCGATGCGATCGTCAATTCTAATCTGCGCGGCGGCGATACTGTTATGATCGCCAGCGTCGTTAATAAGGGATTCCAAAGGCTTGTGGTCAGGCCGGACATCAAGACACCGGCGGAAATCAAAGGCAAAAGGATTGCGGTCACGCGTGTGGGCGCTATTTCGCATACCGTGCTGCTCATGATACTGCGACGCTGGGGCATGACCGAAAAAGATATTCAGGTTGTTCAACTGGGGTCGTCGCCCTACATGATTGCGAGCCTGGATAAGGGCGGGGTGGAAGGAGCCGTGCTCACCAGCCCGTCCATATTTGTCGCGGAGGATCAGGGCTATCGCACGTTGTTCGACTTGGCCGATTCCGATATTTATTATTTGCAAACCATGTTGGCAACGACGCGATCCTACATCCGGGCCAATCGGGAAAAGACGCTGCGCTTCCTCCGCGGTTTTATAGAAGGCATCGCCTACTTCAAACAGAATAAACGGGAGAGCCTCGAAATACTCTCCAAAAAACTACGCGTCTCCAGCGCGCAGGAACGAAGCTTGGAACGATCCTATGATCTTTTGGCGACGAAGTTCTATGACCTGCCGCCGTATCCGTCGCTACGAGGAGTGGAGACGGTGCTTGGTTTCGTGGAAAAAGATAATCCAAAGGCCAAAGGAGCCGATCCAAAATCCTTTGTCGACGATTCTCTGCTGAAGGAAATTGAAGCCAGCGGATTTATCAAGACCATCTCTCAAAGATAATCCAGAACGGTTGATCCGATTCCCTTGACAATGCATTGTCAGCCTGAATAAGCTCGACCAAAATTCGTTGAGGAGGAAAAAACATTGGAAACCAAAGAATACAAGACAGTAAAGGTTGAAAAGGACAATGGCATCACATGGTGCATTCTCAACCGTCCGGAGAAGCGAAACGCCATGAATCCGCAGCTCCATTACGACATGCTGGACGCCTTGACAGAATTGGAGGTCGATAAAGACACTCAGGTTTTGGTGATCACCGGAGCCGGGCCGAGCTGGTGCGCGGGGCAGGACTTACGAGAGTATTTCCGGGGCACGGACAATAATCCGCTGGAGAGGCGCAAAGCGAGCTGGGCGTCCCAGGAGTGGCGCTGGCGCCGGCTGTTCACATTTCCGAAGCCCACCATCGCCATGGTCAACGGATTTTGCTTCGGCGGCGCCTTTACGCCGCTGATCGCCTGCGACTTCGCCATCGCAGCCGAGGACGCGACTTTTGGATTGAGCGAGATCAACTGGGGTATTTTTCCTGGGGGATTGGTGAGCCGGGTTTTGGCCGATGCGATGTGCTACCGCGACGCGATGTATTACATCATGACCGGCGATCCCTTCGATGGCAAGAAAGCTGCCGAGATGAGGCTCGTCAACTACGCTGTACCGAAAGAAAAACTGCGCGAAGAAACCATAGCGCTGGCAGAAAAGTTGAAAAAGAAAAATCCCGCGGTGCTGCGCGCGGCAAAAGAAGTTTATAAATACTGCCGCACCATGGATTACAACCAAGCCGAAGATTACATGAGCGCCAAGGGAACCGCGCTGCGTTTCACCGATCCAGAAAAGGGTCGCGAGACAGGCATGGAGCAGTTCCTCGACAAAAAGACTTATCGGCCCGGCTTAGGGGAGTATAACCGCGCGGCGAAGTAGAAGAAGTTAGAGGGCAGAGGTCGGAAATCAGAAGTCGGAAAATACCAAAGCCAATTAAGCTTCTGATCTCTGAAAATCTAACTTCTGGTTCAAACCATGGATTTCAATCTACCCGAAGAACTTCAGGTTCTAAAAGACACGGTGCGCAAATTCGTCGATCGGGAGCTGATCCCGCTGGAGCGAGAATGCCGTCCGGAAGGCGAAGACATGCCGGAACAGTACATTAAGCCGCTCCAGGAAAAGGCCAAGGCCATCGGTCTTTGGCTGCTCGATGTTCCACAAGAGTACGGCGGCGCGGGACTGGACCTGATGAGCCGTTGCGTGATCATGGAAGAGGTCGCGCGCACGGTGGCGATCCCGTTTCGCTATGCACCGATTTTTGGACCGGAGGTCAGGCCGGTCTTGTTTTACTGCAACGAAGAGCAGAAGAAACGTTTTTTGATTCCGGTCATTCGCGGTGAAAAGAAGATCTGTTTCGCGCAGACGGAGCCCGACGCTGGGAGCGATCCCGCAGGTATGAAGACGCGAGCTGTTAGAGACGGCGATCAATACGTCATCAACGGCACCAAGCGTTTTATCACCGGAGCAAAAAACGCCGACTATGCGCAGGTCATTGCGGTGACCGATCCACAAAAGGGCGCGCGCGGCGGCGTGAGCTGTTTCATCGTGGACATGAAAGCTCCGGGCGTGACTCTCGAGCGGCTGTGGCCGACGATGATGGGAGATACGCCCGGGCAAATTCTTTTCGAGAACGTGCGGGTTCCGGCGGCGGATATGATCGGCGGCGAAGGTCAGGGTTTTTCCATTGCGCAGAAGTGGATCGAAGAGGGACGGATTCGTGGCCACGGCGCGCGGCCGGTCGGTATTGCGTCGCGTGCCCTGGACATGATGATCGAGTATTCAAAAGTTCGGACGACCTTCGGCCAGCCTCTCGCCAACCGCCAGGCAATTCAATTCATGATCGCCGATTCGACGATGGAGCTACATGCTTGCCGTCTGATGGTTTACGAGTGTGCCTGGCGTCACGACCGTGGCGAAGATGTTCGCCAGCTTTCATATATGACCAAGATCATGTGCTCCGAAATGGCGGGCCGGGTAGTGGATCGATCCATACAAGTTCATGGCGGAGTGGGATTGACGCGGGACCTCCCTTTGGAATGGTGGTACCGACAAGTCCGCAGCATCCGTATTACCGAAGGCACGCCCGAAGTTCTGCGCTGGCGGCTGGCACAACACATCATCAAAAATCACAACGGCTAACGAAAAATGGAGTGATGGAGTTTTGGAATATAGGAGTGATGGGTTTTCCGAACCCAATACTCCTCCACTCCGCTACTCCAGTACTCCAGACAGATTTCGAATGAGCATCACAACCGAAGCAACCTCTCTACTACCAGGCTATCGGGTTCTCGACTTGAGCTCGTCTATGGGCGCATTTTGCGGCAAGCTGCTTCGCGACCTGGGGATGGATGTAATCAAAGTTGAACCGCCTGGCGGTGACTCGGGGCGAAATGAGCCGCCTTTTGCCAAGGGGCATTTCCATCGAGAAGGAAGCCTTCGCTTTGCCTATTTGAACGCCGGCAAGCGCAGCATCACCCTGGATATCACCAAAGAAGCCGGGCGAAAGCTGTTGCTCGAACTTGTTGCGCGCTCGGATATCGTTCTCGAAACGTTTGAGCCCGGGTATCTCGGGAAACATAATCTTGGTTATGAGACATTGGTTGAGAAAAATAACAAGTTGATTCTCGTTTCGCTTACCGGTTTCGGCCAAGACGGTCCTTACGCAAACTACAAAGCCCCGGACATCGTGGGCAACGCCATGGGAGCATTACTCTATATCAGTGGTGATCCAACGATGACGCCTTGTAATCCACCCGAAACGCAGTCCTACTATTATGCAAGCTTATTTGCGGCATACGGGGCGATGCTTTCTCTGTGGCAGCGGGAAACTCGCGGCATCGGAGCCTGGATCGACGCATCGGTCCAGGCGAGCATGGCGCTGCATGAGCACGTGGCCTTCAACTATTCCGCTGAAGGACGTGTGATGAAGCGTGCCGGAAGCCAGCACCAGCACAACGCGCCGGCCAATCTCTTTCAATGTAAGAACGGCTGGATCGCGCTATTCGTGACGCAGAATCATTGGCCGATCTTACTTAAAGTCTGGGATGGTCATGACCCGGCCCTCGACGATCCTAAATGGATAAACAGCAATCTGCGCCGAGCTAACGCCGATTATATCAACGCGCAGGTTACGTCGTTCACGTCGCGTTTTATGAAGGAAGATCTCGCGGAGTTGATGCAGAAGAATGGGATACCAGGCTTGCCGGTCAACTCGCCATCGGATTTTATGAGAGACCCGCATATTCAAGCGCGGGGCTTCTTCAGCGCTGTAACCCATCCGGTGCTCGGATCGTTTTTACAGCCCGGCAATTGCTTCATGGTCGATGGGAAGCGGACCGGGCCCTCGCCGGCGCCCCTCGTGGGACAGCACAATCGGGAAATTTTTCACAGCGAGTTGGGACTGGAGAAAAGTGAAATGGAGGCGCTGGTGGCGAACGGAATCATATGAGTCGAAGATCAGAGGTCGGAGATCGGCAGTCCGAGGGTGCGCAATAATAGGGTCGTGTACGTATCTTACGGAGAAGGAAATTGTCTAATACCCACGAAATTCTTAAAGGTGTTCGTATCCTGTCGTTCACGACGGGTTACGCCGGGCCGTATGCAGGAAGACTGCTCGCGAGCTATGGCGCAGAAGTCATTAAGATCGAATCAAGAAAAGGCGGTCTGGATACCTTTCGTCACTATGGACAGCACAAGGACATCGATGCCGCGCCGCGGTTTGTCGAGTGCAATCTCGGTGTCCGTTCCATGGCGATCAATCTCAAGCACCCAATCGGCACGAGATTAATCAAAGAGCTGGCCGGAAAATCCGATGCAGTTCTGCAAAACTTTCGCCCTAGGGTGCTAGATAAGTTGGGATTAGGCGATGATGAGTTGAGAAGAGCCAACCCCAAACTCGTCATTGTAAAGCTCCCGGGGTTTGGCACCGAGGGACCCAAAAGCAGTTACGGGACCTGGGGATTTAACCTGACCGCTTTCTCCGGCATAACCTACCTATGGAATCACCCCGAGCAGGATCGTCCCATAGGCAGTCAGGGCGTGTATCCAGATCATCTGGGTTTTGTCATGGGGCCGACCTTGGTCGTTGCAGCGCTCCTCAATAGCCGGCGCACAGGAAGAGGTGTGACCGTTGATTTGGCACAAATCGAAGGCACCGCTGCGGTGCTAGGGGCAACTTATCTTGAAACTTCGGTCAACGGTGACGATCCTCAACCCAAAGGCAACCACTACGGATGGGCTGCGCCGCACGGCTGTTATCGATGCCAAGGAGAGGACCGTTGGTGTGTGATTTCTGTCCGCACCGAAGACGAGTGGCAAAACTTCTGCAACGTAATGGGCTGTACAACTTTGCTTAATGACGAGCGTTTCATAAATCTCCAGTTACGCTTGAAATATCGCGCTCAACTTGACGCCATCGTGCAGGATTGGACGCAAGGAAGAACGGCGGAGGAGATCATGACCCAGTGCCAACGTGCCGGTGTTCCGGCGAGTGTTGTCCAGACGGGGGCGGATCTTCTTAGGGACGTCCAGTTGCGGCATAGAAACTATTTCGCGTCGTTTGAGGACTCGCTGATAGGACCGTTTGAAATTCCGCGTAGCGGTTTCTTGTTCAAAGGAATGACGGAAGGGCCGCTAAACCTACCCAATCGGTTCGGCTCCGATAATAGCCAGATTCTGGGAGAAATTCTTGGCTACGATAAAGCGACCATCGCCCAGTGGCAAGATGAGGAAGTCTTAACTTAGAATTAGATGTACCTCGTTCATCAGACTCACCCATGAGGGGAAAGATTTCTCTCGCTGCGCTCTTTCTGATTGTTTTTTTTCATGCCCTTCCTTGCTGGTCACAAGACAAAGTAAAGCTCCGGGTTAGTTCTGCTACCAAAACTCTCGGTTACGGCCCGCTTTGGGTCGCGTCCAAGATGGGTTTTTTCGAGCGCCAGAATCTTGACGTCGACTTGGTGGTCATACGGGCATCGGATGTAGGGATTCAGGCGCTGGCGGGCGGCTCGCTCGAAATTGCTGGGAGCGCGGCCGACGCGCCAATAGCTGCTGTGGAGAAGGGGCTCGATTTAGTAATGATAGGAGGCATTATCAACGGGCTGACTCAGTCCATTGTGGCCGCCAAGAAATTCAAAACCTACGCTGACCTGCGAGGCGCAACCTTCGGTGCCATTAGTCTAACTTCGGGAGTGACCTTCGCCTTGCGGCAGGTGATGAAGGTAAAAGGACTAGAATACCCAAAAGACTATAAGCTCCTCGTCATTGGCGGTTCGCCGCAGACTTTCGCGGCATTGACTGCGGGCCAGATTGATGCGGCCGCATTGTCTCTACCACTTAACTACGCTGCCGAGGAGTTGGGCTACAACGAAATCGGACGGTTTGTTGACGTGATCCCCAATTATCAACTGGCCGCTCTCTCCCTCAAACGGCCGTGGGGTGAAAAAAATCGTCCGGTGGTTGTCAGGTTCATGAAAGCGATGGCGCAAACCATGCGTTGGATGTATCAAAACAAGGAAGCCGCGGTGGATTTTTTGTCTAAGGAGATGAAGCTTAAACGCGAACATGCGCGACGAGGATGGGAATTTTATACCGCCACCCGCATGTGGCACCCGGACGGCGATCTCAATATAGAGGGGCTTCAAGTAGTTGCGCAAATTTTCTGGGAACAGACCCAGGCGAAAGGCCCTGTGGCGCACGCCACGAAATATACTGATCAAAGTTACCTAAGAGAGGCGCTAAAAGAAGTGCCGGGCCGTTAAAGTACGGTTAAAAGCTTGATTAATTTTTCCCACGACCTTATGAATTTGTCATCATGCAGTGTGGATTTTCACTGCGTGAATAACCCACCTGAAACTTTAGAAACGACACGACTAA
>Ga0126377_10002695_pt1 | contig 12325 bp, 12 predicted proteins | sample PanSoiMetPlot_22_FD_92647 | JGI IMG/M metagenome (GOLD analysis project Ga0126377, IMG submission 92647) | Tropical forest soil microbial communities from Panama - MetaG Plot_22 | ecosystem: Environmental > Terrestrial > Soil > Tropical forest > Bulk soil | place: Panama | collected 2016-02-17
GGTTCGCAGATCTGGAGTCACCCAGCTGTTGACGTATCGAACGTCAGAGGGAGCCATCCGACCGTTCTCGCGAAAACGGCGGTAGATCGGCACGGGATCGCCGTTCTTGAAGTGCTCGATGATCATGAACAGCATTGAGATGTCGTGGGCGCTAAAGAACGTAATTCAAAATGCAAAATGCGAAAGAAAGACAGTTCGAGGTCCGACGTCTTAAGGCTTTGGTTCTTGCATTTTGCATTTTGCATTTTGCATTTTGCATTTTGCATTTTGAATTACACATCTTCGACTTTGATTCTACCGGGCAAGCGCATCCAGGACGCGCGCGACGAATTCGTCGTGCGCCCACGCGCCCGGATGCCTCGTGAGGCCGAGACGCACGATCACAGCGCGTCGCGATGGAACGATCGTGACGAACTGTCCTTCGTGACCGGCGGCGTGGAACGCATCGGCCGGCAGTACTGGCGCCTTCCCCCGGTAATCGTCGGGCACCTGCAGCCAGAAGTGGGCGCCGTACTTCCCATTCGGAGCGGCCGGAGCCGGCGTTCGGCTGTAGGCGACCCAGCCTTCAGGAAGAATGCGCTCGCGCCGCCACATCCCGCCGTTGAGATAGAGCAGGCCCAGCCGCGCCCAGTCCCGTGCCGTCGCATACGTGAACGAGGATCCGATGAAGGTCCCGCTGGGGTCCGTTTCGAGCACCGCGCTGTGCATCCCGATGCGGTCGAAGAGCGCACGTCGCGGAAACGTCGCATACGCTCGGTCGCCAACGGCGCGCCGCATCGCCCCCGCGATGATGTTCGTCGTCCCGCTCGAATAGCTCCAGCGCGTGCCGGGCGGTGCATCGAGAGGCAGAGATGCGGCGTACGCGGCGACGTCAGGCGCCTCGAGCAGCATGTGCAGCACATCGCCGCGCGGGTTGATCGAGTCTTCATCGAAGTGCAGGCCGCTCGACATGCGCAGCAGCTGACTGAGCGTGATCGCATGCCGCGGATCGCCGTCCGGCCAGGCATCGATCGCGAGCGGCGCATCGAGTGAGAGCGCTCCCTGTTGTACGAGAATGCCCGCGAGCGCGTTGATCACGCTCTTCGACATCGACCACCCGAGGAGCGGCGTGTCCTTCGTGATTCCGTCCGCGTAGCGTTCGGCGACGAGCCGTCCCTCGTGAAGAATGACGACGGCGCGCGTTCGGCGCATACGGGACGGGTCGAGCTCGGCAAACGCCCAGTCGAGTACGCCCGACAGCTTTGGGAGATCGCGCTCGCGGGGCTGATCGCGGTCGCTGCCCCAATCGTCCCTCGTCTGGCTCGACACATCGACATGAGCGGAGGGAGGGATCTGTGCCGGTTCGTCCTGCAGCACGCACCCGAGGCGATCGCGATACGTCGCCGTGCGCGGCGCGAGCCCGAGCACACGGGCGTTCACCCGCCGGGCGCGCAGATCGATCTCGCTCGTGACATAGCGCAGCGGGGACAGGTCATCAGCCGACAGATCGCTTTCGAGAACGGACTGGGCGTTGCGGGCGGACACGAAGACACCGGAGCAGAGGATATGCGCCGTGTACGCCGAGGCGATGGCCGCGTACTGGTATCCGTAGAATCCAAGGACACTGAAGACGGCGATCGCCGCAGTGAGCAGGAGACGGACCTTCACTCACGCCCCCGCCTTCCTGGCGACGAATACCAGCTCGCCGGGATAGATCGATCCGTAGGCGCTTCGATCGTAGCCGGCGTAGAGGTGCTCGACGACAAAGCCTGATCGCGCCAGCAGGTGCTCGACTTCGTACCGGAATAGATACCGCATGCGAAATGCGTGCACGAGTCGCGCGCTCGATCCGTCTGGATTCGTGACGTCGTAGATCAGCTCGATGTCGTTGACCTGCTCGAACCGATCGGCAGCCACGATCTTGAAGCATCTGATCACGCGGCGTCCATCTGGCGTGACGAACTCTGGCTCGGTGCCGGTCTCTTCGCCGAGCCGCATGTTCGCCAGCGCGTCGAGCGACGGATTGAAGAGATCGAAGATCAGTCGTCCGTCATCGGCGAGGTGACGACGGATGGTCGCCAGGCACGCGAGCTGATCGTCGATCGTGAGCAGGTGCTGGAACGGGCGAAACGGGATCGTCGCGAGCGCAAACCTGCGTACGAGATCGAAGTGCCGCATGTCGCCCTGCACCAGAGCCACCTTCTGCTGCACGGCAGCGGGCTCGGCACGGAGCCGCTCTCGACACACGTCGAGCATGCGCGACGACAGGTCGAGGCCAACGATCTCGATTCCCGCTCGAGCCGTTGGAATCAGTACGCGTCCGGTGCCGCAGCCGACCTCGAGAACGGGACTCCCCGCCTTCTCTGCCGCGTCGACGAAGAACGCGACATCGGCACGATTGCGATACGGAATGACATGATCGTAGAGGTCGGCAACCGGCCCGTATTCGTCGCCGTTCATCGGATCACGTCCCCCGACACGGGACTCACGATCTGACGCCGGCCATGGCGCGGTCCAACAGCCCGGAGAGTTTCTCGCCGCGCACCGCCTCCAGGTCGTCTTTCGCCTTGAGGACGACGCCGAGCGTGTCGCTCACGGTTTCTGGATCCAGCGATTGCCGATCGAGCGCGGCCAGCGCAGCGACCCAGTCGATCGTCTCCGACACACCCGGTACCTTGTACAACTCCTCCCGGCGGAGTCCCTGAACCAGCATCGTGACCTGCTGCGCCAGCCGCGCCGATGCCTGCGGTACGCGCGTGCGCACGATCGCGAGCTCCTTCTCGAACGACGGATACGCGATCCACTGATAGAGGCAACGCCGCTTCAGCGCATCGTGCACTTCGCGGGTGCGATTCGACGTGAGCAGTACCAGCGGTGGCTCCTTGGCGCGAATGGTGCCGAGCTCGGGGATCGTCACTTGAAATTCCGCGAGCAGCTCGAGCAGGTAGCCCTCGAACTCTTCGTCCGCGCGATCGATTTCATCGATCAGCAGGACCACCGGCCGCGTCCGACCGGGGTCGATCGCCTGCAGGAGCGGCCGTTTGATCAGGAACGTCTCGCTATAGAGCTCGCGTCGTGCCTCATCGCGGCCGAGCCCGCCGGTGGCGTCGAGAATGCGCAGCTCCAGCAGCTGGCGGGCATAGTCCCATTCGTAGACGGCGTGGCTCACGTCGAGGCCTTCGTAGCACTGGAGCCGAATGAGGTCGGCATCGAGCGCCTGCGCGGCGGCGGCGGCCAGCGACGTCTTGCCGACTCCCGCCTCCCCTTCGAGAAACAGCGGGCGCCGCAGGCGAACTGCGAGATAGAGCGAGATCGCCAGCCCTTGGTCGGCAACGTAATGCTGGTCCGCCAGACGCTGCTGAAGTTCGGAAATGGACGTGGGATCGATGATGTGCCTCGTGGGCTGAATGGTACTCCTGTTCGAGCGGGTGCAAGCTTTCGTCGCCACCCCGTTCTAGGGACAGGAGGGAACTTTTACATGAGTGCACGTCTCTGGCTCGCGGCGCCGGTTCTCGCTCTGGTTGGCGCCATCACCCCACAACTCGCCCGCACGAACGCAGTCACCGCGGCGACGCCGCCCGCAGCCGGTCAGGATACGTCGACGCTCGACGACCAGACCGAGCTCTCGCTGACGGTGTACAACTCGGACCTCGCGCTCGTCCGCGACGTGCGCTCGATCCAGGTTCCGCGCGGGACCTTCGACCTCCACTTCATGGACATCGCCGCCACGGTCAACCCGGCCACGGTTCACTTCCGATCGTTGACCGAACCGTCACGCATGAACGTGCTCGAACAGAACTACGAGTACGACCTGCTCGAGCCCGAGAAGCTGCTGCGCAAATACGTCGGTCGCGACGTCACACTCGTCCGTCTCGTGCAGGACGGCGGCGATACCAAAGAAGAGGAAGTCAAAGCGCGGCTCCTCAGCTACAACAACGCGCCCGTCTGGCAGATCGGTAACGAGATCGTGACCGGCCTGCACAGCGATCACATCCGCTTCCCCGAGCTCCCCGGCAATCTGTATTCGCGCCCGACGCTGATCTGGTCGCTGCAGAACGACGGCGCCGCCAGGCATCGTGTCGAAGCCGCATATCTCGCAACCAAGCTCGCCTGGAACGCCGACTACGTCCTCACCGTCGCGCGCGACGACAAGTCGGCCGACGTCGACGGGTGGGTCACCGTCACCAATGGAAGCGGCACAGCGTTTCGCAACGCACAGCTGCAGCTCGTCGCCGGCGAGTTGAATCGCGTGCGCGAGGTCTTCGCTCGCAGGGAGCTTGCGGAGAACGAGACTGTCGCGAAAGCGGCCGCGCCGGCGATGTCGCAGGAGTCGTTCTCCGACTACCACCTCTACACGCTCGATCGAAAGACGACGGTCAACAACAACGAGACGAAGCAGGTGAGCATGCTCGAGGCCACGGGCTTCCCAGTCAGGAAGCGCTACGTCGTCGACGGGCAGGCCTTCTACTATCGCAACGCACAGCATCCCGGCTCACCGATCAAGGACGCCGTGCAGGTCTACTACCAGTTCAAGAACGACGCGAGCGCGGGGCTTGGCATGCCGATGCCTGCCGGCACGATTCGCGTCTATCAGTCGGATTCCAAGGGCGGCACGCAGTTCGTCGGCGAAGACCACATCGATCACACGCCGAAGGATGAAGTCCTCAACCTGAAGATCGGCAACGCGTTCGACGTCGTGTCCGAGCGCACGCAAGTCGACTTCAAGAGGATCTCGGACAATGCCTACGAGGTGGAGTACGAGATCGTGCTCCGCAACCACAAGACGACGCCGATCGTCGTCGAGCTCAATGAACCGATCGGCGGCACGTGGCGCATCATCAGGACGACACACGAGTACACCAAGACCGACGCGTGGGCCGCGCGGTTCAACGCGCCGGTCCCGGCGGAGGGAACAGCGACAGTGAAGTATCGGGTGAGGGTGACGTATTGACGCTTGAGCGCGGGGGGAGCTCGGGGTCATTGTGAACGCCGGGCCTAAAGGGCCTCTCTGGACACGGAGATTACGGGGACACGGATTAACAGGAGAAACGGAGACACGGAGCATGACCGGAGCTGCCTGCTGACGCGCGACTACGCGCGAGTGGGACGCTGGCCTTGGCTGACTCCGGCCAGCGCATGAGACACCGAATGGCCTCCGTTGAGTCTCCGTTCCTCCGTTTCTCCTGTTAAACCGTTCTCCGAAAACCTCCGTTACCTGGGAATCCAGTTACGGTTAGGGACTGAGGGACTGCAGGCGGGCCCGTTCTACAGGTTCGGCTCCTCTGATCGGCTTCAGCCCCAACTCGGCCAGAGCCCCCTCTCGACCCCACTGCGCCTTTTGCGTTGGAATTGGACGTACCCGGTATACGCTATGGGGCGCCCCAGCCATACATTTCTCCTGGAGAGAGCAGCCATGAATGCACCTCGCGTGAGTCGCATGCTTCTTCTATCTGCCGCCGCACTGGTGATGGCGTCGGCCGCCGTCGTGGCACAGAACGCCACGACCAAGCCGTTCGAGCCGACGGTCGGCCAGGCGGGCAAGGACGTCGTCTGGGTCCCGACGCCGCAGCCACTGGTCGAGAAGATGCTCGACCTGGCGAAGGTCACCCCCCAGGACTTTCTGATGGACCTCGGGTCCGGCGATGGCCGCACGGTCATCACCGCCGCCAAGCGCGGCCTCCGGGCGCAAGGCGTCGAGTACAACCCCGACATGGTCGACCTCTCGAAACGCAACGCGGCAGCCGCGGGCGTGGGCGAAAAGGCGACCTTCGTCAAAGCCGATCTCTTCGAGACCGACTTCTCGAAGGCGCAGGTCGTGACGATGTTCCTGCTGCCCTCGATCAACATGCGCCTGCGCCCGACGATCCTGAAGATGAAGCCGGGCACGCGCATCGTGTCGAACACCTTCACGATGGAAGACTGGATGCCCGATCAGACCGAAACCATCAGCGGCGACTGCGTCAGTTGGTGCACCGCGCTCCTCTGGATCGTGCCCGCGCAGGTCGACGGCACGTGGCAGCTCGGAAGCAACGCGTTGACCCTCAAGCAGAGCTTCCAGATGCTGACGGGCACGCTCGGGTCGGCAAAGGTGACCGGCCGCCTGAGGGGCGACGAGATCACGCTCACCGCCGACAACATGAAATACGCCGGCAAGGTCGAGGGCAACACCATGAAAGGCAGCAACTGGTCGGCGACGCGTAAATAGCCTCGCCGTCCTCGCGCTTCGCACGCTCGTGTCTCGCTGGCTGCTTCTGCTCCTCGGCGCGGCGCTGGTGCCGTCGGGCCTCGCATCACAGACCCGGTCCGACGGACCAGCCACCGCCGCAGCCGACACCACGTTCTACACCGTGTCGTACGTCGAGACGACGGCCTCGTCCGCCGCCAAGGCGATCGCCGCACTCAAACAATACCGGGAGAGCAGCCGCGGGCAGGACGGGTTCGTGCGCGCCGACTTCTTCGAACAGGCGGGCCGGCCAGGCCACTTCGCCATCGTCGAGACCTGGCGCGATCAGAAGGCCTTCGACGCGCGCGACGGCACCGCGCAGAAGCGTCTGCTCGACGCGCTCGAGCCGATTCGCGTGAGCGGCTACGACCAGCGCCCGTACAAGACGTTATCGGTCGGCGCCACTCCTGCGTCGGCTGGACGCGACGTGGTCTACGTCATCTCGCACGTCGACGTCACACCCAACCCGCAGGTGCCCGTGCTGCTGCGGCAGCTCGCTGAAGACAGCCGGAAGGACGCCGGCAACCTGCGCTTCGACGTCCTCCTGCACACCATGCGCGGCAATCACTTCACGGTCGTCGAAGCCTGGCGCAACCAGCAGGCGCTCGACGCACACGTCGCGGCGGCGCATACGAAGCAGTATCGCGACACGCTGCAGCCGCTGACAGGAAGTCCGCTCGACGAGCGAGCCTACCGCGCCGCAGACTGATTCCAGTTCCACGATCATTTCGGAGGTCTCATGTTGACTGATACATCGATCAGCGCCTTCAAGGCCGCGCTGCGCGGGACCTTGATCACACCGGAGGATTCGAGCTACGACGACGCCCGCAAGGTCTACAACGGGATGATCGACCGCCGTCCGCGCCTGATCGCCAGATGCACCGACGTCGCGGACGTTGTCGCAGCCGTCAACTTCGGGCGCGACAACAACCTGCCGGTCTCGATTCGAGGCGGCGGGCACAACGCGGCCGGCCTCGGCGTCGGCGACGACGCGCTCGTGATCGATCTGTCGCCAATGCGATGGGTGCACGTGGATGCGAAGCGCAAGACGATTCGCGCCGGCGGCGGCGCGTTGTGGGGCGACGTCGATCACGCGGGCTACCCGTTCGGGCTCGCGGTGCCCGCGGGATTCATCTCCACGACCGGCGTCGGCGGGCTGACGCTCGGTGGCGGCATCGGGCATCTGACGCGCAACTACGGACTCACGATCGACAACATCCTCTCGGTCGACATGGTGCTCGCCAGCGGGAAGTTCGTGATTGCGAGCCCGAAGGAGAACAGCGATCTCTTCTGGGCCATCCGCGGCGGTGGCGGCAACTTCGGCGTGGTGACGTCATTCGAGTTCAAGGGGCATCCGGTGCACACGCAGTACGCCGGTCCGATGCTCTACGCGCTCGAGGACTGCGTCGAGGTGATGCGCTGGTGGCAGAAGTTCATCCAGAAAGCCCCGAAAGAGCTCAATGGGTTCTTCGCCTTTCTCACGGTGCCGCCCGGCCCGCCGTTCCCCGAGCATCTGCACCTCAAGAAGATGTGCGGCGTGGTGTGGGCCTACAGCGGTCCGCTCAAGAGCGGGGAAAAGGTCTTCAAGCCGATTCGTGCGTTCAAGAAGGCGGCGTTCGATCTGGTGGGACCGATTCCCAACCCGGTCCTCAACAGCATGTTCGATGCGCTCTATCCCGCCGGCCTGCAGTGGTACTGGAAGGCCGATTTCGTTCGCGAGCTCTCCGACGAAGCGATCGCGCTCCACGCCGAACACGGCGCGAAGCTGCCGACCATGCTCTCGACGATGCACATGTATCCGATCGACGGCGCGGCAGCCCGCGTGAAGGCCAACGCGACGCCGTGGGCGTACCGCGACGCGAAATGGTCGTCGGTGATCGTCGGCGTCGATCCCGATCCGGCGAACAAAGAGAAGATCACGAGCTGGGCGCGCAACTACTGGTCGGCACTGCACCCGCATTCGGCCGGCGGAGCCTACGTGAACTTCATGATGGAGGAAGGCGAGGATCGCGTGAAGGCGACCTATGGCAAGAACTATTCGAAGCTGGCGAAGTTGAAGAAGAAGTACGACCCGAAGAACCTGTTCCGGGTGAATCAGAACATCAGGCCGTCGAAGTAGGAGTCGCTGAACGTAGGGGCCGCCGACGGCCCCTACGTTCCCTTCTTTTTCTCCACATGCTGATCGATCCACTTGAGGATCAGATCCGCCAACTGCAGGTTGTTCCGGTCCTGCATCAGCATGTGGCTGTTGCCGCGGATGCCAAGCTTCGGCAGGTGCATCATCTCGGCGTCGCCGCCGGCGGCTTTCACCGATTGCACGTATTTCTCGCAGCTCTCGAACGAGCTGGCCCAGTTCGCGGGGCCGCCCTGCACGTCGCCCAGGTGATCGCCGAACATGACGAGCGTCGGGATCTTCGCGAGCGTCGCGATCTGCGCCGCGGTGAGATCGCTGGGACACGGCATCTCGATCGAGATCATGCCGCGGATGCCGCTCGGATCGATGAGCGCCGCCTGTTCGGGAAAGAAGCCCGACTCGGAGTGTCCCATCAGAATCGCGCCCTTCAACTTCACTGCCAGCGCCGCCATGTTCTTCCAGGTCGGGTTGGGTGATGGGAGCAGCGCGTTGAGGTCCGGGATCATCTGTTTGTAGAGCTCGTCGACTGATTCGATCGGGAACTGTCCATCGGGAAATGCCTTGCCGTACGCGGGACCGAATCGGAAGACGGTCCACGCGATCTGGTGGGTGGCGAAGATGATGTTCGGCAGCGTGCTCGGGGCCGCCGTGCCCGCCTTGACCGCCGAGATCGCCGTGGCATCGAATCCCGATCGCGCGCGCGACACCTGATCGGCGAGATACACGGGTCGATCGCGGCGCACGAAATACTCATCCCACCCCATGCGGCCGTCGGGCGTGGTCTCCCACGTCTTGCTGCTCAGGCAGCAGCCGTGCACCATCACGACCGGCACGTGGCGATCGCCATTGGGAGGAATCTGATACTGCACGTACATCTGGTTGACAGTCACGTCGCCGGCGGGCGCGCCGCCGCGGCCCTGCGCAGGAGCCGCGCTGCCGATCGACTTCGACTCGCCGCCGACGAAGAAGCTGCCCTGGCTCGCGATCACGAACGGCTTGACGTCCTTCCCGCGCTGCGCATGAATCGACGTCGTTGCTGCAGCAACTATCAACAGGCACGCGACTGTCACACCTCTCCGACTCATTTGGCGGCGACCCATACCTCGTCCTCCGTTGGTGGATGCTACCACCAGGCGTACAATCTCGAGATGCCACGATCGTTATCCGCGGTGGCGTTCGGGCTGCTCCTGTCCGGCTCGACCATCAGCGCTCATCACGCGATTTCAGCGATCTACGACAATAGCAAGCCGATCGCCATCCAGGGCACCGTCGTCGAATTCCAGTTCGTCAACCCGCATCCCTTCCTCGTCATCGACGTCGTCGACGAGCACGGCAAGAGCCAGCCGTGGAAGCTGGAAATGGACAACCGGTATGAACTCGTGGAAATAGGCGTCGCCGTCGACACGTTCAAGCACGGCGACCGCATCGTCGCCACCGGTGGCCCTGCGCGCGGGCGATCGAATGCGTTGTATGCGCTCCGGATCGATCGCGCGGCCGACGGTCTGAGATACGAACAGATAGGTACGAGCCCGCGGATCACGCGGGCTCGCTGAGGGTCGGGAAGGTCCGGCTAAAGCCGGACACTACGTACTACCGCGCGTCGTGACGGCGATCGCGGCGATCGCGGCGCAGGTCGCGACGGTCCTGACGAAGATCACGAACATCGCCGCGGCGGTCGCGTTGATCCGCCCGCAGCTCGCGCGCGTCCCGACGGGCCTCGCGGCGATCGCCGGCTCTCAAGTCCGCTCGCACCTCGCGCCGATCGGAGTGGATCTCGCGGGTGTCGTGATGGATCTCGCGCCGATCCTGTCGAATCTCGCGCCGGTCGCTGCGGATTTCAGCGGTGTCCTGCCTGACGTCGCCCGGTCCGGCAAACGCCGCAGACGCGAGCCCGAGCAGCAACAGCCCGGAAATGGTCGCAAGCTTCTTCATCTGTCCCTCCACGTCGGATTCGAGCGCTGGCTGAAACCTTTGACGGAAACCCCGGCCTGTCGCGTTGCCGGGTCATTTGAGCCAGAGGTGGTGACAAAACGATGACACGCGCACAATAGTGCACACACATGGCAACAACAGTGTCAGGACACATCGCGGTGGTGACAGGCGCGAGCCGCGGCGTCGGCAAGGGCATCGCGATCGAATTGATGGAGCGCGGCGCGCACGTGGTCGTCACCGGGCGGTCGCGCGACGATCTGCAGTACGCCGCCACCGGAGGAACGATCATCGTCTGTGATCACAGCAACGATGCACAGGTCGGCGCAGCCTTCGAAGCGATTCAGCGTGAGCGGGGGCGCATCGACATCCTCGTCAACAATGTGTGGGGCGGCTACGAGCGCATGATGGAGGACGGCCAGTTCACGTGGCCGAAGCCGTTCTGGCAGCAGCCGCTGTGGCGATGGGATGCGATGTTTGGCGCCGGCGTGCGCGCGCACTACGCGGCCTCCCGCCTCGCTGCGCCCGGGATGGTCGATCGCAAGCAAGGCCTCATCGTCAACATCTCGTTCTGGGCGGCACAGAAGTACGTCGGCAACGTCGCGTACGGGGTCGCCAAAGCCGCCACCGACAAGCTGACCGCGGACATGGCGCACGAGCTGAAGCCGCACAACGTCACGGTCGTGTCGCTGTATCCGGGGCTGGTGCGCACGGAGAAGGTGATGGAGGCCGCGGCGTGGCTCGACTTGAGCAACTCCGAGTCGCCGCGCTTCGTCGGACGTGCCGTCGCCGCGCTCGCGCTCGAGCCGAACGTCATCGAGCGGACGGGCTCGGTCGTGATCGCCGCCCAGGTCGCGGCCGAACACGACATCGCGGATGTCGATGGCAAACGGCCCCGCCCACTGAGCCTTCGGGACATCTGAAAAAATCGCAACCGATATCAAGCGCCCGCCAGGGCCGCCGTTCTACAGTGCTCTTCAGATGAAGCCGGATACGCGATCGTTCTACGCCCAGGCGGTACAGCATGCGATCGAGCGCATCGCATGCAACCTGGATGAAGCGCTGGATCTCGAGACGCTGGCGCGCGGTGCATGCCTCTCGCCGTTCCACTTCCATCGCGTGTTCCGCGGCATGGTCGGCGAGACGCCGCTCGAGCTGATCCGACGACTGCGGATGGAGCGTGCCGCCTGGCGGCTGCGCGATCCCGATCGCGCGATCACGGAGATCGCCTTCGATGCGGGCTATGAAACACACGAAGCGTTCACGCGCGCCTTCCGCACCAGCTATAGCACCTCGCCATCCGGCTTCCGCCTGCGCGCACATCGCAGGATCGAGCTCGCCGCTCCCTGCGGGGTCCACTTCGATCCTGACGGGGCGGTGCCGGCGTTCATTCCGCGTGACTCAGGAGGACAGGCGATGGATGTCGACAGCAAGGAGCTGCCGGAGCTGCGCGTCGCCGCCGTGCGTCATACCGGTCCGTACAACCAGATCCCGCAGGCGTTCGGCCGTCTCAACTCGATCGCGGGTCAGGCCGGACTCTTCCGTCATCCCGGCGCCGCGATGGTGGCGATCTACTACGACGATCCGGAGACGACGCCCCAGGAGGAGCTGCGATCTGACGCCGCGATCATCGTCCCCAACGACGTGAAGCTGCCAGAGGGGGTCGACGACAAGCACATCGCCGGCGGCCGCTATGCGCGTGCGGTCCACGTCGGCCCCTACGAAACGCTCGGCGACGCGTGGGCGCGCTTCCTCGGTGAGTGGCTCCCTGCCAGTGGCCATCGCATCGGCACAGGAGAGATGTACGAAATCTATCGCAACGATCCGACCAAGGTGCCCAGCAATGAACTCCGGACGGATATGTACATCTCGCTCGCGTGAGTAGCGGAGGCGGACGGAGGCTTCTCGGTCGCTGGTGATTCCGAAGCAGGTGGGGCACGGTCAGCTCCGTTCGTGCTCCGTTTCTCCGTTCCTCCTGTAAAACCGTTTCTCCGTGATCTCCGTTCACTCCCACTCAGGGATGGCAGGCACCCGCATTCGTTCGACGTCGAGAAGGTCGA
>Ga0126377_10002696_pt1 | contig 12324 bp, 10 predicted proteins | sample PanSoiMetPlot_22_FD_92647 | JGI IMG/M metagenome (GOLD analysis project Ga0126377, IMG submission 92647) | Tropical forest soil microbial communities from Panama - MetaG Plot_22 | ecosystem: Environmental > Terrestrial > Soil > Tropical forest > Bulk soil | place: Panama | collected 2016-02-17
CGCCTGCGCCATCGACGTCTTCGGCATTTCCAACATGCTGACCTTCCTGGCCACGATCCCGGACTACTGGAAGTCCTGGCAGACGCTCTGGAAGGTGCGGATGGGCGACTACACCACCGAGGCGGGCCGCAGGTTCCTCGAAGAGCGCTCGCCGCTCAACCGTGTCGATCGCATCGTGCGCCCGCTCTTGATCGCGCAGGGCGCCAATGACGTGCGGGTCAAGCCGGCGGAGTCCGAGCAGATCGTCAAGGCCATGCAGGCGCGCAACATCCCGGTGACCTACGTCTATTACCCGGACGAAGGTCACGGCTTCCGGCGCGCGGAAAATCGCCGCTCGTTCAACGCCGTGCTCGAGTTGTTCCTGGCCGAACATCTCGGCGGCCGGGCCGAGCCGGTGGGCGACGACTTCTCAGGCTCCACCATCGAGTTCAAGGCCGGCCGCGAGCTGATTGCCGGTCTGGCAACGCCCTCTCCGCAGTCACGCAGCAGTGGGAATCCGCCATGACGAACGATCCCAGACGAGACGCCGCGTTGGCGTTACATCGGTTCGGATTGGGCCCGCGTCCGGGCTCGATCGCCGCGATCGCGTCCGATCCGCGCGGCGCGCTGATCGCCGAGCTGGAGCGCCCCGGCGCCGGCCGCATCTATAACCCGGAGCTGAAAACCAGCGCGCAGGCCTCGCGCATCGCCTTCGAGGCCCGCGCCGCCCGGCAGGCGCAGCGCATCGTCGCGGAGCGCGCCCGCAAGGAGGCCGAGCAGCTCAAGGCACAGGGTCAGGCGATGGGCGACGACGACGCCCCCGCCGACGCCGATGCAGCCAAAGCCGACGCAACCAAGCCTGCCGCTGCGTCCGAGCAGCCAGCCGGCCCCACCATCGAGCGGCAGATGTTTCTGGCGGAGGTGAAGGCGAGGCTCGACGCCGCCTCCGTGGCCGAGATCGGCTTCGCCGAGCGCCTGGTCTGGTTCTGGTCGAACCATTTCTGCGTGTCCGCGGATACGGTTCCCAACATGGTCGGCGGCTACGAGCGCGAGGCGATCAGGCCGCATATCGTCGGACGCTTTGCCGACATGCTGCTCGCGGTCGAGGGCCATCCGGCGATGCTGGTCTACCTGAACAATTGGGCCTCGATCGGACCCAACTCGGTCGCCGGCATCAATCGCACCCGCGGGCTCAACGAAAACCTCGCGCGCGAGATCCTGGAGCTGCATACGCTCGGCGTGCGCAGCGGTTACACCCAGGACGACGTCATCCGTTTCGCCTACGTGCTCACGGGATGGACGGTCATCTCCGCCGTCGACAATCCCGAGCACGGCGCGGAGTTCATCTTCAATCCGCGCCTGCACGAGCCGGGACCGCAACGCGTGCTCGACAAGAGCTACCCCGACAACGGCGTCGAGCAGGGCCGCGAGGTGCTCGCCGACCTCGCCCGCCATCCGGCGGTGCCCACCCACATCGCCACCAAGCTCGCGCGCCACTTCGTTGCCGACGAGCCGCCGCCGGAGCTGGTCGAGCGGCTGGCGAAAGTCTTCCGCGACAACGACGGCAATCTCAAGGAGACCGCCAGGGCGCTCGTCATCGCCGACGAGGCCTGGGCCGGCGAGCAGAGCAAGCTCAAGCGGCCGGGCGAATGGGTGGTGGCGATGGTGCGCGCTGCCGGCGCCCGCAGCGCTCCCGAACGCTTCGTACGCGGCCAGGCGCTGCTCGGCGAGCCGATGTGGCGGCCATCCGCGCCGAAAGGCTTTCCCGACGACGAGGCGAACTGGATCGATGGCATCGGTCAGCGGCTCGACATCGCCAACAATTTCGCTGAGCGCATCGCCGAGCGGACCGACCCGCGCGAGGTCGTCGATACCGCGCTCGGACCGCTCGCGTCGGCCGAAACCCGGCAGGCAATCGCCCGCGCCGAGAGCCGTCAGCAGGCGCTGACGCTCGTGTTCATGTCCCCCGAATTCCAACGGAGATGACCATGGCTTCACTCGTGCATCTGCCGACTCGCCGCGAAGCGCTCATCGGCTCCGGGGCGCTGTTCGCATGGGCCTATGCCCCCAAGCTGGCGCGGGCCGAAGGCCGGGATCCCCGCGTGCTGGTCATCGTGCTGCGCGGCGCACTCGACGGCCTCGCCATGGTCGCGCCGGTCGGCGACCCCGACTGGGTCGGCCTGCGTGGCGACAAAGCGCTGGTGCTCGACGGCAAGACCCCCGGTCTGCCGCTCGACTCTTTCTTCGCGCTCAATCCGGCGATGCCGAACCTGCATCGGCTCTACCAGGCGCAGCAGGCGACCTTCGTGCATGCCACTGCGTCGCCTTATCGCGAGCGCTCGCATTTCGACGGCCAGGACGTGCTCGAGAGCGGGCTCGCCCGCGTCGGCGCGCGCGACAGCGGCTGGCTCAATCGCGCGCTTTCGCTCATGGAAAGAGATGCCCGCGTCGATCCGCGCGGCAGCCGCGGCCGCGCCTTTGCCGTCGGCCCGGTGACGCCGCTGGTGGTGCGCGGCAGCGCACCGATCATGTCCTGGGTGCCGCAGACGCTGCTGCCCGCCGGCGAGGATACCCAGATGCGGCTGCTCGAGCTCTATCGCCACACCGATGCAAAGCTCGCGCGCGCGCTGGAAGGGCGCCGCGACATTCTCGCGATGCCGCAAGGCGGTGGCGCCGACATCGTGACGCCGCAGGATGGCGAGCCCGCCTTGCTGGGCATGGCGCGCGTGCGCAAGTACTTCGCCGATGCCGGCGGCGCTGCCGCGAAATACCTGGCGCAACCCGATGGCCCGCGCGTCGGCGCACTCGGCTTCGTCGGCTGGGACACCCACATCAACGAAGGCGCGGTCGGCGGGGCGCTGGCCGCCCTGCTCGGCGCGCTCGATGAAGCGATCGCGGCGATCGAGAAGGGCATGGGCAATGCCTGGAGCGAGACCGTCGTCGCCGTCGTCACCGAGTTCGGCCGCACCGCCCGCATCAACGGCACCGACGGCACCGACCACGGCACCGCCACCGTCGCAGTGCTGGCGGGCGGCGCACTCAAGGGCGGTCGCGTCATCGCCGATTGGCCCGGCCTCAAGCGCGCGCATCTCTACGAGGACCGCGATCTCAAGCCGACCATCGACCTGCGCGCGGTCTTCAAGGGCGTGCTCAAGGACCACCTGCGGCTCGACGAGCGCGTGCTCGCCGCCAGGGTCTTCCCCGGCAGCGGCGACCTGCAACCGATGCCCGGATTGCTGGCGTAGCTCGCATGTCGGACGCTGGGCTCGGAACCAACGGCAAGCTCGGTCTGCCCCCTCCCCCTGAAAGGAGGAGGGTTGGGGCAGACCTCGTGCGCGGCGCGCCCGCCGAGCTCGACGACGGCTGGCGTGTTGCGAGGCCCGAGCACCAAGGCATGGACGGCGCCATGCTGCGCGGCATCGCCGCGCGCTTCACGGCCGGCGCGGAGGCGCACGCCCACGCGGTGGTGGTCGCCCGCCACGGCGCGCTGGTCTACGAGCATTATTTCACCGGCGAAGACTGGCGGTGGACCTCACCGCTCGGCGTCGTTGGCTTCGACGCCGCGACCAGGCACGACTTGCGATCGATCACCAAGAGCGTCACGTCGCTCATCGTCGGAGCAGCGCTCGACCGCGGCTGGATCGAAGACCTCGACACGCCGGTGTTCAGCTATTTCCCGGAGCATGGCGAGCTGCGTTCATCGGCAAAAGACCGCATCACGCTCGCGCACTTGCTGACCATGTCGGCGGGATTTGCCTGGGACGAACGTGGCGCGTGGGACAGCCCGAACAACAACGAGCGCCTGATGGACGAGGCCCGCGATCCCTATCGTTATGTCCTGGAGCAGGATGTGGCGACGCCACCGGGACGAATCTACGACTACTGCGGCGGTGCGCCCACGCTGCTGCAGGGCGTAATCCAGAAGACCTCGGGAAAACCGCTCGACGTCGTCGCGCGGGAGGTCTTGCTCGCGCCGCTCGCCATCACCGACGCGGAGTGGACCCGATTCCCCAATGGCGATGTCCGCGGCTATGGCGGATTGCGCCTGCGCCCGCGCGATCTCGCCAAGATCGGCCAGCTCGTGCTCGATCGCGGCGTCTGGCAGGGCAGGCAGATCATCCGGCCGGAATGGATCGCGGCGTCGACCGCCCCGCGGATCAACGGCGACGGCATCTTCTTTTACGGTTACCTGTGGTGGCTCGGTCGTTTCCTGGTCGAGCGCCACGAGATCCGTTGGATCGCCGCCTTCGGCAACGGCGGTCAGCGGCTCTATATCGTGCCCCGGTTGGACCTGGTCGTCGCGGTGAATGCCGGCGCCTACACCGCCCCGCAGATCGTCGGCGAGATCGTGCTGAAGCGCCACGTGCTTCCCGCCATTTTTCGCTGATCCTCGCAATCCGCCAGCGGTGCTTGATCGCGGCGATTTACCAAAAGCAGTATGTTGTTACCGTATGTTGTTGCCGAAAGTCGTCGCCTTTCAACCACCTAGGTACCGGCGCTAACCATTAAAAAAACCCATTAATTGCGGTTTCTATTTTTCGATCGTGCGTTCATTTGTATGCCCTTGATATGGCGATCGCGTTCTTGATCCTCGCAACCCTGCTGACGACCATTGCTCCCATTCTCGTCGCGTTCGTGGTCTTCGTCGCTGCACTCAACTCCTGGATCGACCGACGCCTGCGATCCGATCCTGTCATGCAGGACCGGCTGCAACTGGCGACGGGCGGAGGCCGCATCACCTGGACGCTCATTCTGGATTCGTCAGCGCTGCGTCGTTGGCCGCTTTTTCCGCTGGCTTGCGCCGCCGCAGCGGGCGTAGCCGTAGCCGTGGTCGAGACCGTCGCGTTTGCTTCCCGCAGCGGCGTTCAGTTTCTCTGGTATCACTCCGGCAGCGTCGCCGCGGTGATCGCGCTGGCCTCCCCTTTCGTGATCGCGGGGCTGTTCCCGAACTCGCTTCATCGCTTCATCGACCGCAGGCTGATGAAGCACGCCAACGCCAATTTCGCGTACGCGGTGCAGACATTGAGCGAGATTCTCGATATCGCTCGCCAGGTTGACGCCTCCTACAGGTCGATGGGCTTGCGTATGCGAGCCAATGTTTCGGATCTCTGCCGGCAAGCGCTGCTTGCGCACGCCGGACATGGAGACGATTCCGCCTTGGCAGGCCTCCTCGGGTTCAAGCATCGGCTCGAGCAGGATCTCAACTATGTCCGCCATTGCGCTTACCTGTTCACGAATGCGCTGGCCGACCTGGAACGGGCCAAAGACAGTCTCCGGGAAAACCAGACGATGCGGGACGCTGTCGAGCAAGTCGACAACCTGATTCATTCGCAGGACCTGGCCGACATGTTGGAAGAAGCGCGTTGGCAGGACGCATACGAATGGCTCGAGACGGTTCGCTTCAACTTGCGGCGACTGCTGGATGTCGCGTTCCGCGATTGCACATTGCCGCGGTCCGTCGAGGACGCATACCGTGTCTTGAATGTCACCAACAGCACGCCGCTGAACGAGATCGGGGCCATCGTAGAGGCGTTTCAGCGCGCGTGGCATCCGGACCTGATGCGCGACGAAATCGACCGGCGGCGATGCACTTTGAAAATTCAGCAGATCAACGACGCCTGGGACCTGATCCAGGGAGCGCGCGCGTGAGGTACAACGGCCAGCTCCGACTATTCCTTCGGCACGATGTAAACTGACGGCTTCGAGCCGATTCGGATGACCCTGACGGATACGACGCGCCCTTTGGCCTCCGGCTGCGCATTTTCCGTCTCGACGAGGTCGGAGACACCAATCCGGCGCGTATTCTGCAAGCGCGGCTCGCCAGCGTTGCGCAGGACGAGAGAGAGCGTTCCGACTTGCGATGCCAGCAGCAGCTTCTGTGCGTCAGTGCCGTCGACCTCGAGCACCACCGAGCGCACATCCGACGGGCTGTCGTTGCGGTCGGCGGAGACCCGGTCAGTTGCGAGCATCCGCGCGTTCTGTGCGACCACCTCGTTGAAGGCCGCGCTCCCCTCGATCCCTCGGGTCAGCACGACATCCACCGGTTGGTCGGGCACCAGGAATCCGGCAATGCTCTCGATATTGCTGACGCGAACCGCGACGGCCTTCCTGCCTTCGCCCAACGCCGCTCGCGGCATAACCGGCTGATGCGGCCGCGTGGGCTCGGTCGTGCGGCTCGCCTCGTTGTCCCGGATGGCGGCAACGGCACTGCGTTCCGTACTTCCCGTGACGTTGGGGATTGCGGTAGCGTCGCCGGGCGCGCGAGCGTCGAACGGCCGATTGATCTCGCCCGCCACCGACTGCGCAGGGTCGCTCTCCAGGCCGAGCAGCCTGCGCTCGAAACTGAGCGTGGTTGCAGGCGGGTCCTTCTGCGCCTCGAAATGCAATTCGGCCTGATGATTGAGGTAGGCCTGTACCCGAACGAGTCCTCCCAGGCCCAGGCCAACAGCAAGGCCAATTAACGCTAATGTCCCGACGCTCACGAACCAACGCATAACAACTCTCACGACACTGATGGCTCGAGCGGGCTTGTATCATCGAAGTTCGGCGCTGTCCTTGCACAAATCGCTGGAAATGCCGGTAAAGGCTAATGGACACGCCATAACGTGTGATGGTAGCCGGCTCTGAAATCCCGCCGAAGCGCCGGAGCCGAACCCGACGAAGCGCTTCGTGTTGGACGTACCAAGACGGGTCGAGGCGCATGGCCCCGCAAAGAGGCCTGCATGCCGGTAAATCAGAACCTTCGCAGCTGAGCTCACGTCTCCGATTACCGCTAGGCACTTTTCCCTGTTTCCAAATCATCAATCCGCGACTGTTAAGGTCGCGACCCGCGGAAACATCGCTCGGAGAGTTTGCTCCCATGAATATGGTCGTCACTGCCGCAACCGCAGCGCCCCTCGCCACGGCCGTCGCCGCGCCAGAACTGACCGGCGGAGACGATCCGATATTTGCGGCGATCCGGATCCACCGCGCCGCAAATGTTACTTTCGAGGAATGCCTCATCCTCAAATCGCGGTTCGAGGAAAAGCACGGCTTCGGCGCCGGTTGCACCCCGACCATGCAAGCTGTCCGCGCGGAACTGGATCGGCTGGAAAACAAAGCGGGAGACGCGGAACGCGATGCCGCCGATGCGATGATAGCCACCGTCCCGGCGACTCTCGCCGGTCTGCGGGAGATGCTCCGCTACGTCATCGAGCGGCATGACGCCGGCGACAACATCCTGGATGGCGAGGAGTGGCTCGCGCTGGTATCCACCACCGTTGCCGCTCTTGATCATATCGCCGTGAAAGCGGCAGCCTGGCACATCAGCCTGTGACGCCCGGTGAAGTTTCGACGCTGAGTCTCGGCGGCACGCATCATCACGTAAGCGACGGCAACTTCAACCCGTGCTGCCTTGCGCAGGCGACTGCGTCCTCGTAGCCGGCGTCGGCGTGGCGCATGACGCCGGAAGCGGGATCGTTCCAGAGCACGCGTGCGATCCGCCGCGCCGCCTCCGGCGTGCCGTCGGCCACGATCACCATGCCGGCGTGCTGCGAGTAGCCGATACCGACGCCGCCGCCGTGGTGGAACGATACCCAGGTGGCGCCGGAGGCGCAGTTGATGAGCGCGTTGATCAGCGGCCAGTCCGACACCGCGTCGGAGCCGTCCTTCATGCCTTCGGTCTCGCGATTGGGGCTCGCCACGGAGCCCGAGTCGAGATGATCGCGGCCGATCACGATCGGCGCCTTCAGCTCGCCTGACGCCACCATCTCGTTGAACGCCAGCCCGAGCCGGTGCCGGTCGCCGAGCCCAACCCAGCAGATGCGCGCGGGCAGACCCTGAAACCTGATGCGCGAGCGCGCCATGTCCAGCCACTGGTGCAGATGCGCGTCGTCCGGCAACAGCTCCTTCACGCGGGCGTCGGTGCGGAAGATGTCCTCGGGGTCGCCCGACAGTGCCGCCCAGCGGAATGGACCGATGCCGCGGCAGAACAGCGGGCGGATATAGGCCGGCACGAAGCCTGGGAAGTCGAAGGCATCGGCGACGCCGGTCTCCTTCGCCATCTGCCGGATGTTGTTGCCGTAGTCGAAGGTGGGCACGCCGCGCCGCCAGAACTCGAGCATCGCGCGTACATGCACGGCCATCGATTCCTTGGCCGCGCGCTCGACGCCCTTGGGATCGCTGGCGCGGCGCGCTTCCCATTCCGACAAGGTCCAACCGGCGGGCAAATAGCCGTTGATCGGGTCATGCGCCGAGGTCTGGTCGGTGACCGCGTCGGGCTGGACGCCGCGCCGGATGAGCTCGGGCAGGATCTCCGCAGCATTACCGACGAGGCCGACCGAGATCGGCTTCTGCTCGCGGCAGGCGCGCTCGATCATCGCCAGCGCCTCGTCGAGATCCTTCGCCTGCGCGTCGAGATAGCCGGTCTTGAGTCGCATCTCGATGCGCGAAGGCTGGCACTCGATCGCCAGCAAGGAGGCGCCGGCCATGACGGCGGCGAGCGGCTGCGCGCCGCCCATGCCGCCGAGGCCGGCGGTGAGGATCCATTTGCCGAGCAGGCTGCCGCCGTAGTGGCGGCGCAACAGCTCGGCGAAGGTCTCGTAGGTGCCCTGCACGATGCCCTGCGAGCCGATATAGATCCAGGAGCCCGCGGTCATCTGGCCGTACATCATCAGGCCCTTGCGATCGAGCTCGTTGAAGTGGTCGAGCGTCGCCCAGTGCGGCACCAGGTTCGAGTTCGCGATCAGGACGCGCGGTGCATCGGCATGGGTGCGGAACACGCCCACCGGCTTGCCGGACTGGACACACAAGGTTTCGTCGGCTTCGAGGCCGCGCAACGCGGCGACGATGCGGTCGAAGCTCTCCCAGTCGCGCGCGGCGCGGCCGATGCCGCCATAGACCACCAGCTCGTGCGGCTTCTCCGCCACCTCGGGATCGAGGTTGTTCATCAGCATGCGCAGCGGCGCTTCCGTCATCCAGCTCCTGGCCGAGATGTTCGGGCCGCGCGGCGCGCGGATGATGCGGGCATTGTCGAGACGGGTGGGCATTCAGTCCGCCTTTGTCATGTCAACATTTCCCTCAGGATGGTTGGCAACAAACCTCGAAGCCCGACCACACCCGTTCCATCTTACCTATAGTGAGCCATGGCAGAAATCCCGCTTGGCGCCGCGCGATTGTTCGCGGACCACTACCAGATCGTTGTTTGCGATGATCCATCGAGGCTGCTGGCTGACGAAGAGAATTGGAACGACGAGAAAATGGCCCAAGGCTTCGCTGGGGCGCCATCCTTCCGCATGATTGGCACGGAAGCACACCTGAACCTCCACTGGGTTGAACTCTACGCGTCAGACCAAGCACCGCGCTTCGACGACTGGCAGCGAGTCATATGTGTCCACTTCCGGTCATCGACTGGACAAGTCCACGTCATGTCACTCATCGATCAGGTCCCCCCGATCACCGCTGAAATCGCGAAGGGAGACTATGCAGTGTACGTAGCAGGACAAAATCTCGGAATTGATCAACTCAGTGTCGGTGAAGACGAGAAGTTGTCCGATGCGGAGATCGCTGCGTGCAAAGATGCAGAATGGTACCGGGTCTTCCTGGTTCCGGGCTTACCCGGTCGAGAGGGACGTCTCAAAGACGCACCGAATCCGGTTGCATGATTCCTGGGTCCCAGACGCGATCCATCAAGTGCGGGCAAACGCGAGGCAAGCGCCGAGCACCGCCCGCAGGCTCTGCTGGATCGGCTTGGCGAAGCCGGCGTCCCACGGCGGCGGATCGCCCTCGTTCGGAAGGTAGCCGCGGTAGGCCATCTCCATCTGCACGGCGTGCACGCCGCTATCAGGCTTGCCGTAAGTGCGGGTGATCCAGCCGCCGGTGAAGCGGCCGTTGACCACATGCGACCATCGGCTCTTGGCGCAGATATCGGCGACCGCCGCCTGCAGGCGCGGATCGCAGCTCTTGCCGCCATTGGTGCCGATGTTGAACACCGGCAGCTCGCCGGGAAACAGCCGCGGGATCACCGAGCGGATGGAGTGGCAGTCGTAGAGCGCCACGCGCGAATAGAGCGCGCGCAGGCGTTTGAGCTCCTCAGCGAGAGCGGCGTGGTATGGCGCGAAATAAAGCCGCTTGCGCCGTTCGATCTCCTGCGGCGTCGGCGCTTTGCCGTCGCGGTAGAGCGGCGCCCCGTCGAACGTTTCGGTCGGGACGAGCCCGGTGGTCGCCTGCCCCGGATAGAGCGAAGCGCCAGAGGGATCGCGATTGACGTCGATGACGGTGCGCGACAATGCGGTGTGCACGGTGGTGGCGCCGAGCTCGTTCGCGAAGGCATAGAGCTTGTCGATGTGCCAGTCGGCGTCGTGGCGCGCCAACGGCAGCGATACCAGATCGGCCGCGCAGTCGTCCGGGATGGTGAGGCCGGTATGGGGGAACGACACCAGCAGCGGCGCCTCGCCGCGTTTCACCGTGAGCCAAGGTTCGCTCATGCGGCCACTCCTTCGATGCCCGGCAATTCAACCGCGGCCGCCACGGCGAGCGCGCCGGAGCGCACGAGCTCGGCAGCCGCGGCGATATCGGGCGCGAGATAGCGGTCGTGGTCGAGCGCAGGCACGCGCTCGCGCAGGCGCCCGCGCACGCGTTCCAAGGGCGCGCTCGAGCGCATCGGCGCATGGAAGTCGCAGCCCTGCGCCGCCGCCAACAGCTCGATCGCCACCACGTTGGCGGCATTCTCGGCCAGGGCCGCGAGCCGGCGCGCGCCGTGCGCGGCCATCGACACGTGGTCCTCCTGGTTGGCCGAGGTCGGGATCGAATCGACGCTCGCCGGGAACGCGCGCTGCTTGTTCTCCGACACCAACGCCGCGGCCGTGACCTGCGCCAGCATGAAGCCGGAATTGAGCCCGGGCCGCGGCGTGAGGAAAGCCGGCAGGCCTGAGAGCGCGGGATCGATCAGCATGGCGACGCGCCGCTCGGCGAGCGAGCCGATCTCGCAGACCGCAATCGCCAGCATGTCGGCGGCGAAGGCGACAGGCTCGCCGTGGAAATTGCCGCCGGACAGCGCCTCGCCGCTCTCGGCCACGATCAAGGGATTGTCGGAGACGCCATTGGCCTCGGTCGTCAGCGTCGCCGCCGCTTGCCGCAACAGATCGAGCACAGCGCCCATCACCTGCGGCTGGCAGCGCAGGCAATACGGGTCCTGCACGCGGTCGTCGTTCACGAGATGCGAGGCGCGTATTGCGCTTCCTTTCATAAGTATGCGCAAGGCGGCCGCGACGTCGATCTGGCCGCGATGGCCGCGCAGCGCCTGGATGCGTGCATCGAACGGCGTGTCGGAGCCCCTGGCCGCGTCGGTCGAGAGCGCGCCGGTGATGAGCGCGGCCTGCAACACGCGCTCAATCGCAAACAACCCCGCCAGCGCCTCCGCAGTGGAGAACTGAGTGCCGTTGAGTAGCGCGAGCCCCTCCTTGGGGCCGAGCACGGCCGGCGCAAGGCCGGCGCGCGCCAGCGCTGCCGCTGCCGGCATCCGTTCGTCGGCGCATTGCGCTTCGCCGACGCCCAGCATGACGGCCGCCAGGTGAGCGAGCGGCGCAAGATCGCCCGACGCGCCCACCGAGCCCTGGCACGGAACGACTGGAATCACTTCGCGCGCCAGCATGGCCTCGAGCATGCCGATGGTGCTAGGCCGCACGCCGGAGGCGCCGCGGCCGAGGCTCGCGAGCTTCAAGGCCATCATCAGGCGCACCTTCGCGGACGGCATCGGCTCGCCGACGCCGGCGGCATGGGAGAGCACGATATTGCGCTGGAGCGCCGCGAGATCGCCGGCCGCGATGTGCATGCTGGCGAGCTTGCCGAACCCGGTATTGATGCCGTAGACAGGCTCGCCCTTGGCGATGATGGCGTCGACCGCGCGGGCGCTCGCCTCGATCGCCGGCATGGCGGCGGGATCGAGGCGCACACCGGCGCCTTCGAAAATGGCGCGCCAGTCGGCGAGCGTGGCCTGGCCCGGCGTCAAGGTGATTGCGCTCATGCGCCTCTCCGCACCCGCGCATGCAGCGGATTGAACCCGATGCGATAGGCGAGCTCGGCCGGTCGCTCGATGTCCCAGATGGCGAGGTCGCACCACTTGCCTGGCTCGAGCGTGCCGACATCGGGGAGACGCCCGAGCGCGCGCGCGGCTTCGCGGGTGACCCCGGCGATGACCTCGTCCACCGTGAGGCGGAACAGCGTCGCCGCCATATTCATGATCAGCAGCAGCGAGGTGATCGGCGAGGTGCCGGGATTGCTGTCGGTCGCGATCGCGATCGGCACGCGCTGCCGGCGGAGCGCCTCGACTGGTGGCGTCTGTTTCTCCCGCAGCACGTAGAACGCGCC
>Ga0126377_10002697_pt1 | contig 12324 bp, 10 predicted proteins | sample PanSoiMetPlot_22_FD_92647 | JGI IMG/M metagenome (GOLD analysis project Ga0126377, IMG submission 92647) | Tropical forest soil microbial communities from Panama - MetaG Plot_22 | ecosystem: Environmental > Terrestrial > Soil > Tropical forest > Bulk soil | place: Panama | collected 2016-02-17
CCTCGTCGCGGGCGACGAAGGCTTCGTCGCGGGCGACGGAGGGAAGAATCCTGTCGAGAGTTCGTTTGATGAAGGATTTGCGCGAGGTTCCGAGCAGAACGGGCAGACCGAATGCCGAGGCGATGCGATCGAGTCCGTTGACCAATTGCAGGTTCTGTTCGGGAGTCTTGCCGAACCCGACGCCGGGATCGATGATGATTTGATCCCGCCGCGCGCCGCGACGGAGCGCTTCTTCGATCGATCTCCGCAATCCGCCGACCACCTCGGCAAAGATGTCGTCGACGGGCGGCATTTGATGCAATGTTTCGGCCGCGCCGCGCGAATGCGTCAGCGCCAGCCCCGCGCCGGTCTCCGCCGCGATTTCGGCCAGCCCGGGATCGAACCTGAGACCGCTGATGTCATTGATGATCTCCGCTCCGGCGCGCGCGGCGGCCCGCGCGACCTCGCCCTTCGTCGTGTCAATCGAGATCGGGATCCGCAACCGCCCGCTCAGCGCTTCGATCACAGGCATGACGCGCCTCAACTCTTCTTCGGCGCTCACGGGCGACGCTCCCGGCCTGGTCGATTCGCCGCCGATGTCCAGAATGTCCGCGCCTTCGGCCTCGATCTCGAAAGCGCGGGCCGTCGCGCTCTCGAGGTCATTATATTTTCCGCCGTCGGAGAAGGAATCCGGCGTGACGTTGAGCGCGCCCATCACCTGGACGCGCGATTCAAGATCGATGGTCGAACGGATCAGTTTCATTGAGGATTGAGGATTGCGGATTGCGGGTGAAGAAGGGAGTGGGGAGTGGGGAGTGGGGGATGGGGTCAAAGAACTCCCCATTCCCCACTCCCCACTCCCTACTCCCCACTCCCTTCATTCAATCCACAATCGAGAACGATTACGTCGCCGCGCCGCGCGTTGACTGATTCCGCCGCCGAGCGGCGCCAGAGCGCGATCTCCCAATAACCAGCGCTGCCCGGATAGGCGAACAGCTCGTCCCGACCCATGGCCTCGGCGAAATAGGCGCTGAATCGCCTGATCTCGCGCCCACCGAAATGGATCTTCGCTGACGACGAGATTCCGTCGAGCTTCAACTCAGCCTCGCTGAAATTGGTGACGCAATTACCGAATCGGTCGATGTGGATAACGTGGCCTTCGATCAATCTTCGACCCTCGACCGGTCGGGGGCGCGGAATCTCAAACCTGACGTAATCCTCGATCTCTTCGCCGATCTCTTCGGGCTTCATGCCACTGGCGATGCGCGCCGCGACGGGCGCAAACACGTCGCGCCCGTGAAATGTCGGGCTGACCGGATGTAGGAAGTAGCGGTCGTCCGTGATATGAAGGACACGAACATCCCTCTCCCGCGCGTAAACGAAACTGAAGACGCCGTTGTCAGGTCCGACGAGTAGATAACCGCCGGCCTCGACGATGATGGCTCGCCGCGACGATCCCACGCCGGGATCGACCACTACGACGTGAATAGTTCCGGCGGGGAAATTGTGGTAGCACGCGCCGAACGTGAAAGCCGCCGAGTGAACGTCATGCGCCGGCGCGTCGTGCGTGATGTCTGTGATCTCTGTCCCGGGATTGATTGTGAGAATGACCCCCTTGACGGCGGGTACGAAATAATCCGAAAGGCCGAAATCGGTGAGAAGGGTGATCATAAAAGGAGTGGGCAGTGGATAGTGGGCAGTTCCGCTCACTGCCCACTATCCACTGCCCACCATCCACTGATTACTGATCTCTGGTTCGCGCCGGCGCCGCGCTGCGAATCAGGATTTCCGTGCCTGGCTCGAGCACCAGCTCTTTCCCGCCCTGGACGTAGACCGAGCCGGCTCCAACTCCCGCGCCGAGAATCGCGCCGATCGCCGCGCCCTTGCCTCCGCCGGCGATGCCTCCGATGATCGCGCCGAGCGCCCCTCCGGCGACGCCGCGCGTGGCGGTGTCTTTGCCGCGGCTGCTGGTTTCGACGTTGCCTTCTTCGTCAACGGTCTTGACGTTTTCGCTCTGGTAGACCCTCTCGACCTGACCGGCGAAGCGGCTGCTGCGACCGTCGCGCAGCTGGATCGAATCGAACGCCAGCGACATCTCGGTTTTGCCGGTGGCCTTGCCCGACAGCTTGAGCGAGGAGATGTGGCCTTCGATGACGGCTTCAGCGAAATCACTCGGATCGAGCACGACGGCGGTGAATTTGTCCCCTTCTCTGTTCGTCTTCGTGCTGAGCTGCGTGCTGAGGCGGATCTTCATCTCGACCCCGTCAGGAACAACGGGCCGTCTGGACACTCTGTCATCCCGGTCGTCATCGGCGCTGCGGGGGCGAGTCGACGCCGGAGTGGAACTCGCGGGGCCGGGCTCCGGCGCTGGCGGGCTGTTCGCGTTGACCACGGCGATGACCACGTTGCGCAGATTCGACGGGACCGTGGTCGTGAACGGACGCCCGAAGAAACCGTCGTTGTACCCGAGTTCGAAGCCGGAGCGATACGCCTCCTCGAATTCCGCTCTGGTTCCCATTCGGGTCTCGTACCCGTGGTTGGCGCTGTTGTAAGCTTCACAGTTCGCAAAATCGCGCGAATTGTTTTCGTTGAAATCGCCCTTGCCTTTCACGAATCCGTCTTCATATCCAAAGCGGTAGCCGTGCTGATAGGCGTGGCGGTAAGTGGCGGGGTCGTTCGTAACGACCTTCGGACGCGGCTGCGTAGTCTGCGCCGCCGCGCTTATGAAATTCCCCAGCAAGGCCACATTCAAAGCGAATCCGAACGCTGCGAATGTCATTGCCTTGCGAACAAAGCCTGCGTTCATAAATCTTCCTCCTTCAGGCGGTTGACTCAACTATTGGTCAGGGGACCAATGAGGGCGTCTCACTTTCTACACCATTGCACGGTTCAATACAAGCCGTGATTTGATGTATGCTTACGCGTTAGCCATGAGCTTCTGTTTATCCGTATCCCGCGTGGGACTTGTATGAGAGGGGGCTGAAATATGGCTTTCGGCGATGGCAGGAACTGTTCTGGTCCTTGACATGGTTTTTCAGCCTGCTGTCGACGATATATGATTATGAGCGTGAAAAGAATTTATTTAGACAACAGCGCTTCAACGCGAGTTGATGACGAAGTCGCGCAGGCGATGCTGCCCTATTTCATCGAATATTATGGTAACGCCTCGTCTACACACCAATACGGCCAGCAGGCGAAGCAGGCCGTCGAGGACGCCCGACTGCAGGTCGCGCTATTGCTCAACGCCGACAAGACCGAGATCACTTTTCTTTCGGGCGGCACAGAATCGGACAATCTGGCGATCAAAGGCGTCGCCGAGGCTCAAAAGGGAAAAGGTCATCACATCATCACCTCGCAGATCGAACATCCGGCCGTCCTGGCCGCCTGCGGGCGTCTCGAAAAAGACGGCTGGCGTGTGACCTACCTGCCCGTTTACCGGGAAGGCGTCGCGCGGGTCGAAGACGTCCGCGAGGCGTTGACCGATGAAACCTCGCTGGTCACAATAATGCATGCCAACAACGAGATCGGCACGGTCCAACCGCTGCGGGAAATCGCCGTGTTAATCAAAGAACGCCGCGATGCGGGGCAAAAGAATCTTTACCTGCACACCGACGCCGTACAGTCGGTCGGCAAGATCCCGGTTGACGTGAAGGAACTAGGCGTTGACCTCCTGACGCTCACCGCGCACAAGATTTATGGGCCGAAAGGGGTCGGGGTTCTGTACGTCCGCCGGGGCGTGCGCATCGCTTCACAGATGCACGGCGGCCATCACGAGCGCGACCGCCGCGCCGGCACCGAGAGCGTCCCGCTGATCGTCGGCCTGGGCAAGGCCGCGGAGCTTGCGCGGCGCCGTCTGGCCGAGCGGATGAAACAGGCGGGCGAACTGCGCGACTATCTGGAGGCGGAGTTGTTCAAACGCATCCCTGATATTTCACGAAACGGCGATCCGGAACGGCGCGTTCCGAACATCGCCAATCTCAATTTCGATCACGTCGAAGGCGAGGGGTTGCAGATTTCTCTGGACCTCAAAGGCGTGGCCGTCTCGACCGGGTCGGCCTGCGCCTCCGGCTCGACCGAACCCTCGCACGTGCTGACGGCCATCGGATTGCCGCGCGACTCCGGCTATGGCTCGCTCCGATTCAGCTTCGGCGAGTACAACACCAGAGAAGATGTGGATTACGTACTCGAAATTTTGCCAGCGTTAGTTGAAAAACTGAGAAAACTTTCTCCGGCGGCGAGGAAGAAACAGTCCGCCGCATCAGACATTCACTCTTCGTGAATCAGCAAAGGATATCCACTTATGACACTCACAATCGTTCTTTCAATTACGGCCCTGCTCCTATCGCTCGCTCCCGAGCGTTTCGCGCAGGACGACGCCAAGACGCTGCAAAGCGAAGCCTTGCGGCGCGAATTAGTGAAGATGGGCGAAGATGACCAAAAACACCGCCAGGAGATGATGGAGTTGATGGACAGGCTGGCCAGTTCGGACAGCGAGAAAGTGGCGCGGAAATGGAAGCAGGTGGTCGAGCGACAGAACTCGCTGGACACCAAAAACCGGCAGAGGCTGGATGAGATCGTCAAAGAGCATGGCTGGCCGAAAAGGAGCGTCTTCGGCGATGAGGCGAGCGGCGTCGCCTTCCTGATAGTTCAACACTCCGATATCGATTATCAGAAGAAATACTTCCCGCTGATTAAGGAGGCCGCCTCTCGCAGCGAAGCCCGCCCGTCCGATCTGGCGATGTTGGAAGATCGAATCCTGACGCGCGAAGGCAAGAAACAAATTTACGGCACGCAGCTCCGGCTCAATCAGAAAAACCAGCTCATGGAGCTCTACCCGATCGAGGACGAGGAGAATGTGGACACCCGGCGCGCGGCAGTCGGGCTGACGCCGCTGGCGCAATATCTGAAAAAGGGCTTCGGGATTGATTACGCTCCGCCCAAGAAGAATTAGTCCTTGCGACGGCGTTTTCTCAATTGCCGCAATTGTACGATGAGTTTTTGATCGACGTTCAGACGTCAGATCACAGACAAGATCCGACTTAACGACCATTTGTTTTAACGACCATTTGTCTTCCACCCAACATAAGTGTACAGCGCGAAGGTTCTAGACCACTTGGAAAATCCCCGAAATGTCGGCGAAATGACCGACGCCTCGGCCAGCGCGGTCGCGACCAATCCCGTCTGCGGCGACCTGTTGTATCTATACCTTAAAGTAATTGACGGCAAAATCTCCCAAGCCACCTTCAAAATTCAGGGTTGTCCTCCGAGCGTCGCCGCGGGATCAGTGTTGACCGAGATGATAACGAACCTGACAATCGGCGAGGCGCTCGCGCTGAGGCCGCAGGACGTGGCGCGCGCTCTTGAAAATCTGCCACGCAACAAGGAGCACTGCTCGGTCCTGGCGATCGACGCGCTTCGCGCCGCGCTCGTTGACATGCGCTGACGCTCTCGCGAAAAGCCGCGCGGGCGTGATATAAAACTCTTGGCTGTCCGTTCGAATCGGTTCCATACCGTTGTCACACGACGCGCAAAAAACGTTTATGGAAAATTATCAATCCAGGACTGCGCGGTTGCGCGAAGTCTCTGTGGACAAAATCGTCTCTCGCCTGCGCGAAATGTTCGGCGAAGATCGCGCGGTAATAGCGGCCGGCGGGCACTTCCGCGTCGACATCGAGCGCGAGCGCGTCGTCGCCTTCCCGCGCGTCATCGAAGAACTGAGCGAGATGATGAGGCTGGCCGAGGTGGAGCGGTGGCGCGTGATCCCGGCGGGGGCGGGGACCTGGCTAGAGATGGGCAATCGCCCGACGCGGCTCGACATGATCGTCTCGACCGCAAAGATGAATCGGCTGCTCGAATACGAACCGGCAGATCTGACCGCGACCGTCGAGGCCGGGGTCCCTCTCGCGGCCTTCAATCAGATCGCCGCCGATGAGCGCCAGTTCATACCGCTGGACCCTTTCGGAAAAGAGGAGTCGACCGTCGGAGGAGTCATCGCGACGGCCAGCAGCGGGTTGATGCGCTGCGGTTACGGCACGCCGCGCGATTGGTTGATCGGCGTCACCGTCGTTCACGCCGACGGCCGGGTCACTCGCGCGGGCGGCAAGGTGGTCAAAAACGTGGCGGGCTACGACCTGTGCAAGCTCTACGTCGGGAGCTTCGGCACGCTTGCCGTGATCGCCGAAGCGAGCTTCAAGCTCCGCGCGCTTCCGACCGGCGAGAAGACGATCGTCTTTTATTCGCACAACGCGGACTCGCTCTGCACGCTCGTCTCGCGGATCACCGATTCCGACATTCAACCCTCGGTCATGGAGTTGATCTCGCCGCATGGCGAAACCGCTCTGCCGGCCAACGCCAACCAGTATGCGCTCGCTCTTGGATTCCTGAGTGACGCCGAGACCGTGGAATCGCAGGTCAAGGAGGCGACGCGACTCGGGTCGGGGTTCAAACGCGCGCTGCTCGGCGATGACGAAGCCGACGACTTCTGGCGGGCGTATCATGAAAGCGAGACGTCGCCGAACACCGAATTCATTCTCCGGCTGAGCGCGTTGCCGGCCGATTTGAGCGCCTTGATCGCCGACGTCAACCGCGTGTTGCCGCAGGCTCATCTGCGCGCGCACGCCGCCAACGGCGTCGTCAGATTGCACGGCGACGCCCTCTGGCTCGACAAGCTCAGGACCAGAGAGCGCCCGAGAAAGCTCGCCGAGTTGCGGCGCCGGGCGCAGACGCGCGGTGGACAGATGGTCATTCTGCGCGCCCCCGACGAGATCAAAAGTCAGCTCGACGTCTGGGGCGAAGTCGGCCCGTCCGAAAGCCTGATGCGCGCGCTGAAAGAGAAATTCGACCCGCACAGGCTGCTTAATCCGGGCAGATTCGTCGCCGGTATTTGACATAGCGCTTCGCGCGTTCACAAATGGAGGCATGGCGCATGGAAATGTTAATTCCTACGCTCAGCGTATTAATAATATCCACGCCGTTTATCATCGTCTGGGTGATTGGCGCCGCCATGGCATTGTCGCGGTGGCGGCGGCATCCGCGGGTCTCGCAATTCGCGCTTGTCGCTTTCGTATTGATGATAATCAAGGATGTGGCCGGCGCATTTCTGAGAATATTTTTGCCGCTGACGATGCGCGATAACGGCTGGACGAATGCGCAAATCGGGGCAATTTCCATCGGCACGGGGGTCGCTACCTCGTTGATCAGCGCCGTCTCATGGGCGCTCGTTCTTTGCGCGATCTTCGGTTGGCGCGGCGGAATCCAGAAGCAAGACTTTTTTCCCCCGGCGCCTCCGGCTTTCAGCGATGAGCCGCGCGGGCAAAACACAACGTCATGAGTTTCGTAATGATTAATAACTCGAGCGATTCGCTTCAAACCGCTCTCAACGCCGAAACGGAGAAACTGTTGGGCTGCATTCATTGCGGTCTATGTCTGCCCGCCTGCCCGACCTATCAGCAGTTAGGCAATGAGAACGACAGCCCCCGCGGGCGAATCTTCCTGATGCGCGCCGTGGCGGAAGGCCGCCTCGAGGCCGATTCCGAGAGCTTCGAGCGCCACATCGACCTCTGCCTCGGCTGCCGCGCGTGCGAAACGGCCTGCCCGGCTGGAGTCCGATACGGATCGCTGCTCGAATCGGCGCGCGAGACCATCTCCGAACAGAAGTCGCGCCGCGGAAGGTCATTTCAAAAGACACTGCTCAAGTTGGCGCTGCGCTTCATCTTCCCTTACCCCAAGCGACTGGAGATGATCTTCAAGTTCTCGCGATTCCTGCGCGACAATCGCCTCGTCAAATTCGCGTTCGGAAAAGGCTTCGTGCGCAGATTTTCGCCGAAGGCCGATTTCGCGCTCTCCTTATTGATGACGACCGCCCCCAATGAGGAGACAGGGAGACAAGGAGATGGGGAGACAAGGGGAGAGGAAGGAGATGCAATCCGCAATCCGCAATCCGCAATCAGCAATCTGCAATCCCCACTTCCGCATTCCCGCACGGTCTCTGTTTTCACCGGGTGCGTGATGGAGGGATTGTTCAAGCCTACCAACGACGCCACGAAACGCGTGCTGGCGGTCAACGGCTGCGAGTTGAACGATGTCGAGACGCAGGTTTGCTGCGGAGCGCTTCATGCCCACGCGGGAGACCTCGAAACGGCGCGCCGGCTGGCGCGGCGAAACATCGACGCCTTTGAGAGTTTTTTGTCGGCCGACGGATCGGCCACGATCATCATCAACGCCGCCGGCTGCGGAGCTCTGCTCAAGGAATACGGCGAGCTCTTGAAAGACGAGCCGGAATACGCCGAGCGCGCAAAACACTTCAGCGAGCGCGTCCGCGACGTGACAGAGTTTCTGGCGCAGAGGGGAATTCAACCGGGCGCTGAGGTCAAACAGCGCGTCACTTACGACGCGCCCTGTCACCTCTATCACGCCCAGCGCGTCATGACCGCGCCTCAGCAGGTTTTGAGCGCGATTCCCGGGCTCGATTACAGGCAGCTCGAAGGAATGCAGGATTGCTGCGGCGGCGCGGGCATCTACAACCTGAGCGAGCCTGAAATGTCTGAAAGCCTGCTCGCCGACAAGATCGGCAAGGTGAAGGCCACCGGCGCGGAAATCCTGGTCACGGCCAATCCGGGATGCCATATGCAGTTGGGCGCCGGCGCGCGAATGTTCAACGCCAATTGCCGCGTCACCCACGTCGTCGAATTGTTGGACGAGTCGTATCGCAGAGCCGGTTTTTATGAGTGGGACTCGATGGAACCTACCGGTGATGAGGTCGTCGCTAGTGAGGTTAGCCGTTGATTGTTCTGTGTCAGAATAGCGCCAATTGGGATTGATCGCCTTCGTGTAGAATATTTCTGATCCGGGCTTCGATGGGGTTGGTCTGATGGAAGAATCTTGGATGGTGGTAGGTTGTGGTAGAACGACACGGCGCCCGAATACTACATCGCATTTTGCGTCCCACCCGATCCAGTTTTCTATTTCCCATCCTTCTTCGGTGGAAACGCCCGCTCAGGCGGCGGTAATTGTGGGTCTAATTCACCAAATCCACGGTAGAGGCGCTTTTTGTCCACTCCGATAGTATCGAGGAATGTTTGTATTTCTTCGTCGGTAGCCGGCTTCGCATCAAACCCACCTCTCCGGTTTGTTTCGAAGAAATCCACTCCTATACCGAAACTGCCCTTGTATTCCTCGTCGTTGTAAAGCAGCAATTTAATCTTTGGTATAGGCGTACCTTGAATTGGCATATACCAACCGTGTCGCTTCTGATCAATTGCCCTAACAATCTGTGCAATGTGCTCTTTGTCTGTAATTTCCTTGAGCTTTTGATCTTGGTCCATTACAACTATTTTCGTTACATCGCCTAGCAGTTGGTATGATACTTTCCGATAACAACTTAGCTGCGCATCTCGATATCAGAGGATCGGAGGAATTTTAGCCATTGCAGTATGAATGGCGTGTGTGCGGAAAAAATTCTTGCCTTCTTCCAGGTCTGCGAATATCATAGCTTTCCTCCTGTAGCCAGATACCTAAATCAGAGCAATCAAGATTGGTACGGTTGTGAACGCCGCGTTGCGGTAGCCCGACCGTGAGGGAGGGCGTGGATGAGTCGCCTACGCCCTCCTTCACGGTTGGGCTACTACCGCGGTGTCCGAGTGTTGCTTGCTCCGATTTAGTAGTAACACTCAACAACAACTACTGAGTGAGCAATAACAGCCAGTTATAGCTCCAGGAGGACCTCTATGATTCGTCTCGCCTTTGCAGCCTGCGCTCTGTGCGCGGCATTGTATGTTTCAGCCGATCTGATCAAATCAATAGATGATCTCGATCATGTCAATTTCGAAGGCGTCGTTGCCGACGCCAATGGTAACGCAATCGTCGACGCCAAGGTTTTTGTCCGGCAAACGGAGGCCGGCGATGAACGCTCGGTCAAGACCAATCGCGAAGGCCGGTATCGCTTCAATACTCTGGCGCCCGGCGTTTATGAATTGCGCGTCGAGGCCGAAGGGTTTCAAACCGTGCGCTACGAAAAGGTCAGCGCCGTTGCGGGCGCTACCATCCGCCACGATTTAAAACTCAGACCATCCGCCGTCGAATCGCAAATAACGATCGATGCCGCGGCGAACCCGACACTCGTCGACGCCGCTCGAACCGTAGTCGGAGGCACGGTCACGAAAGAGCAGGTAGATAAACTCCCGACGGAATCGCGCAACCCGCTCGATTTAATCTTTACGCTGCCCGGAATCGCGCCGCCCGCCTTGAGCGTCCGCGATCTGGCCGACGGTGACGTGAAGGACGACTTCCGTTCGGCGCCCGAAGAGGCGGGGATTTTTTCCCTGACCGGCGGCGCGCCGTTTTCCAACAACATCACCGTCGAAGGACTGGACAACAATGACGACCGCGCCGCGCGCGAAAGGATCAACCTTTCGACCCATGCCGTCGAAGAAGTTCAGGTCATCACAAATCAGTTCTCGGCCGAGTACGGAAGGGCTTCGGGCGGTCGCGTCAATATTCGTCTGCGCGGAGGCTCGAATGAGTTTCACGGGCAGGCCTTCTATTACTTCCGCGACGAAAGCCTCAACGCCAATTCCTACACGCGCAACGCCGACCCGTCGCGCGGCTTTCGCATCCCCTTCCAGAATCACAATCCTGGCGCGGGCCTCGGCGGGCCGCTGGTCAAGGACAGGATTTTTTTCTTCGGCGCTTACGAGTACGACAACGTCTATGACCGCGCTGAGATCGTCGCGCTCACGCCCGTTGACGCCAATCCGGCGTTCCCGTTGCCGAAACCGAACGGCGCCAATCTGGGCGCCACGGCGCGCAACAGGAACGGCCAGGCGCAGACGGTCAACGGCGGAGCGGCCGTCGGGTTATATGACGCGACTGTTACCACGCCTCGTGTCGCGAACACTCTTCAATCGCGCGTCGATTTCAAGCTCGGCGAAAAGAGCGAGGCGTTCGCGCTCTTCACGTTGGCCCGCAACCGCGATGAACGCGGCTTTCCGGGCGGGCGGCGCACGCTCGATACGCTTCTGAGCTCCGGACGCGACAGCCGGTCTTACGCCTTCTCCGACAACTTCATCCTCTCGCCGCGGACGGTCAACACGGCGCGGTTCCAGTTCTCGCGGCTGACGCCCGTCTTCTCACCCCCCGCGGGCAATCCCGTCGTTATCATTGACATTGACGATCCGCGCGACGTGATCGGCGACGCCAACGCCAACCCGCTCACGCGCTCCGGAAGCCTGTTGGCGGGGGCGAGCACGCTCGCCGGCGTTGATCGCCGCGAAGATCGCTACCAGGTTCAGGACACACTGAATTACGCGCGCGGCGCGCACATGGCGCGACTCGGCGTAGACGCGCAAATCATCCGCTCGCGATTCGTCGATCTGAGCGATACGACCGGGACCTTCGATTTCGACACCGTAGCCGATTTTCTCGCCAACAAACCTTCGCGCTACAGGCATCGCTTCAAAACCGATTCCGAATTGCGCAACGCTTACACGGGCGTCTTCTTCCAGGACGACTGGAAGCTGAAACAGAATCTGACGCTCTCATTCGGATTGCGCTGGGAGAACGAGACGGTCATCAAGGATCGAAACAATTTCGGCCCGCGTCTATCAGTGACATGGGACCCGTTCAAATCCGGCAAAACCGTAGCGCGCGCCGGCTACGGCGCTTTCTACAACCGCGCGATGCTGCGAACGCTGGACGATTTCATTCTGACCTCGAAAGCGCTGCTGATCGATACCAACAACGAAGCGGCTGAACGGCTGCTCACTGAATTACGATTTCCGGCGGTGTTGGCCGCAAGCGATCCTAGAGTCTCCGAACTCGGCGTGCGCGAATCAGGTTTCCTGAGGCGCTTGAGTAATGACTTCCGCATTCCTGAAAGCTACCAGGCGTCGCTAGGGTTTGAACGCGAAGTCGCCAACGGCTTCAAGGTCGAGGTCAACTACGTCTTCAATCGCGGGCTGCATCTGTGGCGCGAGATCAACGCTAACGCCCCGCGACTTCCCGCCGGCTTCAACAATGGCGCCGAATACCTGCTCTCGCGCGATTTCGACAACTCCCGCAACCCCGCCACGGGACAGCGCCCGATCACGGCGACCGGAAACGCCGACGTGGCGCGCTTCAATCTTAGCCAGACGCCGAGCGAGGTCATCACGGAAGGCGGCAGAAGGATAGTCGTGATCGGTTTGAATAATCCGTCGACAGCGAATAACTCGATCGGGCGCGCGGGGGCGTTGGCCGCGCTCCGCAATCTTCGCCCCGATCCCGCCGTCACTCAGATCGAGGAACTGCAATCGCGCGGGAACAGCTATTATCACGGCGCGAGTTTCGAAGCGCGGCGTCAGTTCACAC
>Ga0126377_10002698_pt1 | contig 12323 bp, 5 predicted proteins | sample PanSoiMetPlot_22_FD_92647 | JGI IMG/M metagenome (GOLD analysis project Ga0126377, IMG submission 92647) | Tropical forest soil microbial communities from Panama - MetaG Plot_22 | ecosystem: Environmental > Terrestrial > Soil > Tropical forest > Bulk soil | place: Panama | collected 2016-02-17
TTTATTGGCCATTCTATCTGAGCCTCCCGTGGTTCTCATTCGGGCGGCTCTTCGTGGTCTTCCGTAACCATGGGCAATGGGCGCAGTTCTTCGGATCGTCGTGGCTGGTCCGACAAGATTGGATCGCGCTATTATCCGTGTTGATCACCATGGGGTACCTCGCTGTCGGGTTAGCGGCGTTGTTCATCAGTTATCGAGTGGCCGACGTCGCCGCCCGCCGCAAATTGCACGTTATTGTCGCGGGCAGCGGGGCCGGTTTCTTGAATCTACTGTTAGTCATCGCGTGGGAGACCCTTTTGCGGAGGCGGCTCCCTGGCGCCGGCGGTTGGATCAGATTTGGATTCGGGGTCACAATGCCTCTCATCCCGCTCTCATTCGCGTATGCGATCGTCAGGCACCAGGTGATTCCGGTCGGACTGATCATTCGTCGAAGCGTGCGCTATGTGCTGGTTTCGCGCGGGGCGATTCTGCTGGACCTGATCGCTGTCGGCCTCAGCGTGACCGCCGTGTTGAGCTACACCTTTAGCCGCGTAAGGCCGCCCCTGATCGTCATCGGCCTGGTGTCCGCGGCCGTGGGCATCATTACCTGGAAGATCGCCAGCGGCTTGCACGACAAATACCTCAGTCCGCTGATCGACCGCCGCTTCTTCCGCCAATCGTACGACGCGCATCAGGTCATCGCAGAGCTGACTGGATCGCTGCGAACGGTCACCAGCCTGCCAGAGGTGTTGGAGCTTATCGCCACCAGAATTCAGACCGCTTTGCAGACCGTGAATGTGACGATCTTTCTTCGCGATCAGACGACGGGCGGTTACAACAGCGCTTATTCGCGCGATTACAGTGAGACTGATGGCCGCGCGATCAGTCTTTCGCGTAATTGTCAGTTGACCAAGGCTGTCATTACGCTCGAACGAGCGTCTGATAACGGCCATCCAGTTGGCATTGAGCTGGATTGGTTTTTGAATGGTCGAGACGGTCAAGACAGTCGGGACGGAGATGGAATGTCGACGACGGATCGTGAGATATTGCGTGAGCTGAAAGCGACCCTGCTGATGCCGCTCGCTTCGAAAGAAGAATTGCTCGGCCTCATCTCATTGGGGCCGCGTCTGGGCGATCTGCCGTTCTCGCGCGAAGACAAGCAATTGTTGATGAGCGTCGGCGGCCCCACCGCGCTCGCCATCGAGAACGCCAGGCTCGTCGAACAGATGGTCGCCGAAGCCCGCCGCCTGCAGGAGATCGAAGTAGACCACCGCCGCAAGACCGAAGAACTGGCCTACGCCCGCCAACTTCAGCTCTCTATGCTGCCGGCGCGCAACGTCTCGCTGGCCAACATCGAGGTCATAGGGAAGATGCGGGCGGCGACCGAGGTCGGGGGAGACTACTACGACTTCATAGAGATGGCCGACGGACGGATCTGCGTCGCGGTCGGAGACGCCACCGGCCACGGGATGGCCGCGGGATTGGTGGTGGGGATGGTCAAGATGGGGTTGATCAACGGCTTGCAAAGAATGAACGGGCATGCGAGCGTCAAACAACTTATTGAGGATCTGAATCTCGCGTTGAAACGATCGCTCGCGCAGCGCGGGATGGGGATGTGTCTGGGCGCGGCGATTCTGGACGCGTCCACACTACAGGTCGAAGTTCTCTCGAACGGCATGCCGGCGCCGTATCACTACCGATCCGCAATCCGCAGCCTGTTGCCGATCCCTACGCAAGCTCCTCCACTGGGGTTTCTGCGGCGAGTCAATGTGCGACCCGTCGAGACGCGACTGGGGCCGGGAGACGCGTTGATCTGGCTGAGCGACGGCTTTGAAGAGAGGATGAATCAGGCGGATCAGATTTGGGGGAGTGAGGAGTTGGAGCGAACGTTGGAGCGCATCTGCGACGAAGAGTCATCCGCCGAGGGCATCGCCCAAAGGATGATCGAAGCCTGCGACGGCGCGGCTGGCGGGCGGAGCAACGATGACGATATGACGATAGTCGTCGCCAAAGTTCGGCGGTGAATCGAGGTTGATCGATGTCTAAACGCCTACGGATATTACTCGGCGTTATTTTGCTGGCTTTGATGTCGGCCAATTTCGCCGCCAACATCCATTCAATGCTGACGCCTCCCAGGCCTCCTGATGACAGTGATGACGGGATGGGGATAACCTGGGATTACAGAGGCGAGCCTCGCGTCACCCGTGTGGACCCCGGCGGTCCGGCGACTGAATTCAAAGTCGGCGATGAGATCATAGCGATCAACGGCGTGAAATTCAGAGATGACCCGCGAGTGCTGATTGATCCCGACCCGGCGCCGCCGGGAACTCGTATGACGTACACGATTCGCCGCGCGGGAGAGTTGCGTGATCTCAGCCTTCAGACTGTCCCTAATAAGACCGTTCCCCAGAAGAATGGCGCGAGAATCGATTGGTTTTATCTTTCCGTCATCCTTCATCTACTGACGGCCTGGATGGTCATCCTGTTTCGACCGGACGACAAACAGGCCTGGCTGCTGGCGCTCATGCTCGGAACGATGGTCGGTTTGATATCAATCAACCCTACTAACCTCTCTCCGGGGTTGAACTTGATCGTCGGTCTGGCGACCGTTCTAGGGACTTTATTCTTTCCCATTTTTGTTCACTTCTTCCTGATATTCCCCGAAAAGTCGCCGCTTCTGGGCCGCTTCGCGCGACTTGAGACATGGCTTTATTTGCCTATCCTTCCCGTAATCCTTGTTGAACTCGGATCCCCCCGAATTCCAAGCGACCTCTTTTCCTGGGTGATGCGATATTTGTGGGGCTCAAAATTTGTAATGCTTGTGTGGAGTCTAAAAGTCATTTATCTGGCCGCCGGACTGATTTGTCTCGCCATAAACTATCAGGCCGCGAGTGTCATAGACAGAAGGAGACTTCGCGTGGTGATGGTGGGCAGCGCGGCCGGTTTTTTCAATCTCTTTCTTGTGTTGATCGGCGTCATGGCCGAGTTTCAGGCGCGGTTCACCAGACCGCTCTATAATGCGCTGGCTATTACTTTTCCACTCATCCCGCTCTCATTTGTTTATGCCATTGTTCGACACAAAGTCATCCCCATCAGTCTGATCATCCGCCGAGGCCTGCGTTATTTGCTGGTCTCGCGCGGGTCGGTTCTGCTTTTGATGGTCGTCGTCAGCGTTGCGCTCTACTTTACGATGGACTATTTCTTCTATTGGAATCCGATGACCGGGCGCAGTGTAGGAATCATTTCGGCTGTCGTCGCGATCGCCGTTTGGCAGTTCGCGCGGGCTTTTCATCTACGCGTGGTCGCGCCGAAAATCGACCGGTTGTTCTTTCACCAGTCGTATGACGCGCGGCAGATCATCACCGAACTGGCCGAATCGCTGCGGTCGACGACGAATCGTCGGCAACTGTTTGAACTGGTGGCGACCAAAATTCAATCGGCTCTACAAGCCTCGAACGTGGCGGTATTGCTGCGCGACGAATCGGTCGGCGATTACCCCTGCGCCTATTATTGTGTCTACAGTTTCCACCAGCGTTATGCTGTGCCATATCCATGCGACGGCGGCTTGACGCGCGATTCCGCCGTCATCAGGCGGATGGTCGAATCAGGTCAGCTGGTAGACCTTGAAGGCGGCGGTGAATTGCAATCCGAAAATTACGATTCAAACGATTTACCGGATGAAGATCGTGAATTGTTACGGAAGTTGAACCCCGCTCTGCTTTTGCCGATTATGGCCAAAGACGGATTGCTCGGAGTCATTTCCGTCGGCGCTCACCTGGGCGATCTGCCGTTTTCGAGTGATGACAAAAGACTTTTGCTCTCTGTCGGCGGGCCGACATCCTTCGCGCTCGAAAACATTCGGTTGATCGAGCGGACGATCGAAGACGCGCGGCGGCGGCAAGAGCTGGAGGCCGAAAACGAGCAACGCGCGAGAGAGCTCGAGGGGGCGCGCCAACTACAGTTATCAATGCTACCTAGAAATATCCCACAATTGCCACATTTGGAAATAGAGGCTTATATGAAGACGGCCGCCGAGGTCGGCGGCGACTACTACGATTTTCACCTCGCCGACGACGGCACGTTGACGGTCGCAGTCGGCGACGCGACCGGGCATGGGCTGAAGGCCGGAACAGTCGTCACCGCGATGAAGAGTCTCTTCCGAACCTTCGCCGCAGAGCCGGAGATGGTCCCGGTCTTTAACCAATCGTCGCGAGTGTTGAAGGAGATGAACCTGCGTTCGCTGTTTATGGGATTGACGATGATCAAGCTCAACGGACCGCGAATGAAAATCGCGTCTGCGGGCATGCCCCCGCTGTTGATCTACCGAGCGGAAACGAAATCGGTGGAAGAAGTGATGATCAAGGCCATGCCGTTGGGGAGCGTCACAGGTTATCCTTATCGCGAATACGAACTCGATCTCTGTCGTGGTGACGTGATAGTCATGATGAGCGATGGACTGCCCGAACGTTTCAATCAAGTGGGAGAGATGTTCGATTATTCCAGGACGAAAGAATCGTTGGCAGAAGCCGCAGCGCTCGCGCCGCGCGAGATCATCGAGCGCATGGTCGGCGCCGGCGAAGTCTGGGCCGAGGGACGCCCTCAGAATGACGACATTACTTTGGTCACGGTGAAGGTCAATTTATGAGCGTACGTTTGCGTCTTGCTGTTGGGATCCCCCTCTTTGTGTTGTTCTTCTTCTACCTGTGCCTGCGCGCCTATCTCGGGGGCGTCGCTCCGCAACAATACAGTCGCCGCGGTTGGGACGCCGAATGGCGCGAGGGCCGCGCCGTCATCACGAATGTCGGAGGCGATTCGCCTGCGACCGAGGTCGTTCGGAAAGGCGACGTGGTCATCGACCTTCGGTCCGAACGCCCGGCCGAGACGCCGGTGGTCGCGACGAGGTTGTGGCGAGTCCCTCCCGGCGCGCCGTATAAGCTGGTGGTGAGCCGCGACGGCCAATCACTGGAATTTTCTCTGCACACAACCCGCGTCTATACAGGCGTGGCCTCAGGGTGGCCATTTGTTTTTGTCATCCTTACATTTCTGCTCTTTCTCGTTACCGGGGCGACGGTCTTTTTGCTCAAGCCCGGCGATGAGCAGGCGTGGCTGCTCGCGTTGATGTTGACCTCGCTCACAGCGCTTTTCCCGCTAAGCATCTATCTCAGATTGCCCGGGTGGCTGTTCGCCGCCGTATCATTGACGCAAGTGTTGTCCACCGTCTTTCTGCCGGTCATGCTGCGTTTCTTTCTGATCTTCCCGGAGCGATCGCCATTGCTTCAACGTTTTCCCAGGCTGGCGCAAGCCGTCTTCCTGCCTTATCTGTTATTACTGCTCCCATTTTCGGCGCTGCGATCCATTATCCTGGTTTTCGGATTGACGCCGTCCTGGCGCGGGGCGTTTTTCCGATGGTGCGGGAGTACGGTTACCGCCCTGGCTGTCGCATACCTTCTGGCCGGGCTTGCAGCGATGGTCATTGGTTATCGCGCGGCCAGTCCGGTTGCGCGGCGCAAACTACGAGTCGTAATGATTGGGAGCGGCGTGGGGCTTCTCAACATAGTCTTAATGCCGCTCGGCGATGTGGTCGGTCTGAACCGCGCTCTCCCGAGGTTGTGGAACTGGTTCGATATAGGGCTTCTGTTCACGACGCCCCTCATCCCGCTCTCATTCGCTTACGCGATAGTTCGACACAAGGTAATCCCCATCAGTCTGATCATCCGCCGCGGCGCGCGCTACGTGCTCGTCTCGCGCGGCTCGATCGTTCTGGGAATTGTGATCGTCGGGTTGATTCTTACTGCGCTGCTCTCGACCATTTTCAATCGCCTGCGGCCGGCGCCGCTCGTCAACGGCATGGTTTCAGCCGTCATCGGCGTCATCGCCTACAACTTCTTCCGAAGTTTGCACCGGCGCTATCTCGCGCCTGTGATAGACCGGCGCTTCTTCCGCCAGTCATTCGACACGCGCCAGATCATCGCCGATTTGACCGAATCGCTGCGCACGACGACCGATCTTGGGTACCTGCTCGAACTGGTCGCGACAAAAGTTCAAACGGCGTTGCAAACCGCAAATGTGACGATCTTTCTGCGCGACGAAGCGACGGGGGATTACTTCAGCGCCTACTCGTGCGATTTCAACGAGGCTGATGGCGGCGTGATCAGACACGAGCGCCATTCCGTGTTGCCATACCATGCCGAGCTGGTGAAACACCTGTCTGATAACGGGAAGTCGCTAGATGTTGATCGATATATCGCCGTAGCGCGACAAGCGTCTGATAACGGGGAGCGGCTGATGGAAAAAGCTGTAAAAGAGAATGGCGGATCTATAAGCCCCAAAAGCTCTATTGGTCCGATCAGTCCTATGGGCCCGATCAGTTCCAACAGTCCGATCAGTCCTATCGGCCCCAGAAGTCCCGTAAGTCCCCTCACTGAAATCGAAACGACAGATGATTGGATGGGGGCATTAGTAGAGGTGAACTCGTCATTGCTGCTTCCGCTCTCCTCGAAGGGTGAGATGCTGGGCATTATCTCGTTAGGCCCGCGGCTGGGAGATTTGCCCTATTCGGGCGAAGACGAACAGTTGTTGATGAGCGTCGCGGGCCCGGCGACGCTCGCGATCGAGAACGCCCTTCTTGTCGAGCAAATGATCGTCGAGGCCGGCCTACGACAGGAACTGGAAGCCGAAAACGAAATTCGCGTGAAGGAGCTAGAAGAGGCGCGGCAACTTCAACTTTCCATGTTGCCGCAGACCGTCCCGCAACTGCCACAGCTGGAGGTCGCGGCTTATATGAAGCCCGCCACCGAGGTCGGCGGTGACTATTACGATTTCCACCTTTCGGACGATGGTGTGTTGACGGTCGCGGTCGGCGACGCGACAGGGCACGGGTTGAAAGCCGGGACGGTCGTCACGGCGACCAAGAGTCTGTTCAACCACCTCGCGCAGGAATCGGACATCCCGGCGATCTTTCAACAGTCGTCGCGCGCCCTGAAGCGGATGAATCTGCGGTCGTTGTTCATGGCGATGACGATTGCGAAAGTGAATGGTTATCAACTGAAACTCGGTTCAGCCGGCATGCCGCCCGTACTGATCTACCGCGCCGCGCAAAGGTTGGTCGAAGAGGTTTCGCTCAAAGGAATTCCGCTGGGAAGCCTGACAGCTTATTCATACGGCGAACGCAGCCTGAGCCTTTCGCCGGGAGACGTCGTGGTTTTGATGAGCGACGGCTATCCCGAAAGGTTCAACGGCAAGAACGAGATGCTCGATTACGGAAGCGCAAAGAGCGTTCTGTTGGAGGTCGCCATCCTTTCGCCTCAGGAGATCATAAATGTCCTCGTGAAAGTCGGCGATAAGTGGGCCGGCGGAAGGCCGCAGGACGATGACGTAACATTCGTCGTATTAAAAGCGCGTTGATCCGATAAAAATATTTTGACTCCTCGGCGTCGGGTAGGCATAATTCTCTCATCCCTGCGTCCTTATTACATGTACCGGATACTGAAAAAGAGCGGCCGGGAGTAAGGCGGCAAATATTTGCCTCCTTGCTCAAGGTCGTTCTGGTGGTATGCCTTCCCGGCTTTTGTCTCAAGTAATCAGGGTTAATCAACGAAACAATCGGCTTGGCGCATGGGATTGCTCAGAAGCAAAAGCCTTTACCGCGATCTTCCATGTTAGCCCATTTCCGCTGCGGATGCCTTGTTGAGCGATGCGTCCGTAGAAGGGATTCGTGTTCTTTAAAATAGGAGGAGACCCTCGTCTATGCGTATGAAAAATAGATCGAAATTCATTTTGCTCGCAGCGGTGACGGCAGTTTCGTTGTTTGCGCCGCTGCATGACTCTGTAACCGCGAGGCGCCGCGCAATATCGCCGGACGCCTTCATCGCCTCGTCGGCGGATGGCATCGCGTTGTACGACGGCAAGTGCGCGCTATGCCATGGCAAAGATGGCGCGGGTTTGCCCAACTGGCGGTCGAAAGGGCAGCCAGACTTCACAAAGCCCGAGTGGCAGAAGGCGCACACGGACGAACAGATCGGCGAAGCGATAACGAATGGAAAGGGCAAGTTTATGCCGTCCTTCAAAGCTAAGCTCTCGGAAGAAGAGACGAAGGCGGTGGTTCAGCGCGTCCGCGCGTTCGGCAAGAGAAAATAGGAGGGGGAAATTTAACCCCGTAATTTCATCAGTGTCCGGTAGACCGAGTACATCACATAACCACAAAAAAGTCTTACAGGAGGAAAACCATGAAATTGATCGTCAGATTGCAGATGACTTCCCTTATGGGAGTCGTATTGCTGTTTGGTTCCGTAAGCCGCAGTTCGGCCGATGGAACTATCTTGCGCGCAAAAGCCATAGTCAATGGCGCCCCTGGCTCGGGCGTTTCAGGAGAGGTTCTATTCTTTCAGGCAAGGACAGGCGTTCCGGCGGAAGTTTTGATCATTGCCCGGATAGAAGGCCTGGCTCCGAACAGCGTGCACGGATTTCACCTGCATGAAAATGGAACTTGTTCTCCCGACTTCGCCGCCGCTGGCGGACACTACGATCCGGGGCCCTTCGGCATGTCCAACCCCGACGCAAACCACCCATTTCATATGGGTGACATGCCCAACCTCAGGGCCAACGACAAGGGTATGGCCATATTCGAGCACGTAACCAGTCGCGTCACGATAGCCGCAGGCCCACTTAGCCTGTTTGACGCGAACGGCAGTTCCGTGATCGTGCATGCCAACGAAGATCAGGGAACGACTGGAGTGCCCGGAGGATCGGGCGGCCCGCGTTTAGCATGCGGCGTTATCCAGACGATCCCTTGATCGGCGACTGACACGTCGCCCACACGTCAAAACCATTTGTCGTAGACTCCGGAAATCACCCAACCCTCCCTTGGGCTTGAAATCTGGATCACACCTGCCTGTCCCATATTTTCCACCTGACGATTTTGCAAACAGGGAAATGTGGGACAGGAAAACGCCTTCCCGATAGCTTAATTCCCCAAGAACGCCCATCAAGGGCGGAGTGTATCTAAAATCGCCCGCTGGCCGAGATGATCGGTCAGCGGGGAAGGAGCAGTTTATGTTTGAGAATGACAGAAATAAGCTACGAGCGCTTTTTACGTTATTAATCGCGGTCGCGGGGATTACGACCTTCGGCAGAGGCAGAGCGGCGTTTGCGATGCCGATGTTCGCGCGAAGGCTGGGAGTGTCCTGTTCGACCTGTCACACATCGCCGCCGAGACTCAACGAGACGGGCTATCAGTTTCGCGCGGCCGGCTACCGAATGCCGGCGGAGATAGGTAAGGGCGGCGAAAACAAACCGTTCAAGTTCTTCGACTATAACGGCGTGCGACTACAGGCTCGATACGACGCAACCCGCGCCAGGACCGGGCCCGACGCCCCGCACAGTAATAATTTCAACCTCTTTGCGGCGGAGCTGTATGCTTTTACCGGCGCCTGGGGAAAAAATCTCTCGTCGAACATAAAGGCCACCATCTACCCGGAAAAGTCTTACGACACCGAAGACCATGTGAGAGTCGAAGGGAACATAAAGGCGACCTTCGGCGGGGAGAAACGCTTCTTCGAGGTCCGCGCGGGCGTTCCTCACCCGATGGAGGGCTTCGGCGCTTCGGACGCCACGATCACGGACACGCGCCCCTACCTGCAGGAAAATGCGGCGAACTTCAACCAGACGACGTTCTTCACGCCGTGGAATTTCCATCAGTCCGGCGTGACATTCGGTTACTATCAGGGGCGGACTGCGATCCGAGGGCTTCTGCTTGCGGGCGTAAGATTACACGACAACGATCACGAACTTGAACCTTTTGGCAGGAAGGAGCCTTTCACTGACTCCTCGCCCCTCTCCAAACATCGGGGGGCGGACATTCAGTTACTTGTGAATCGGATTCTCCATTTCAATGGCGGGGCCGTCACTTTATATTATTACCACGGTAATATGAACATCCCGATAATAAACTCGGACGGAACGTTTCGGCCGGATAAAGCGTTCCGAAATGATTTCGACCGCGTCGCGTTCTACGCAAGCTACCCGGTTGCGAAGCGCCTGACGCTTCTCGGCGGTGTCCAGCGTGGTAGGGACGACATCGCGACCGGGGGCAGATTCACCAGCCTCGGCGCATACGCTGAGGCCGCGGCGCCGATAATAAACGACCTCACACACGCCGGAGTCAGAGTCGACTGGTTTGATCCCGCGCGCAATAAGAGCGGAAATGAATTGCGCGGCGTCACGACATATCTGAATCTGTGGGCGCGCAGCCAGTTCAGGTTTGTGGCGGAATACCAGCGAAAATACCGGAGACAGGGATTGGCGCCTGATAAGAGGGATAACGCCTTCCAACTGCGCCTTATTTTTATCAAGTGACCGAATCCCGGTAGAGGCGCCACGCGTGTAAGCGAGCGGCGGCTTGCCGAACCATCCGCTTGCTTACGCGCGCGGTACTGTCAAGGCTCAACGCCGAAGGCGACAAAGCGTTGAACGGGCCGTTTCATCCTGGAGCTTTTGACCGATACGCGCAGCTCGTATATCCCCGACTGAATTTTGGGCATCGTAAGTTGTCCCCCGATCACTAATCCCTTCGCGTCCCTTCCGATTTCACGGGTGGTGACAGACTGCCATGGGATGGTGACGATCGGCTTCTCGTCTCTCAGGATTTCGATCTGCATCGCGGCGTCAATCTCAGCCTTATCGTTCGCCGCGTTGTAGAGTCTGAAGAAATAGATTACCGGCTGACCGGCCTTGTAATACCTGACCCCCTGAATCAGCTTCGACGATGAAGGCGCGGCGACCTGCGCGTTATTTGAAGCGGGTTCCTGAATCCCCATCGTCATGGCGTCGCTCAGGAACAGGCTGCTGAGCGCCAGCCTGTTCTTCTTCGACAAATCCGGAGTCTCGATCCACGCCGCCGTAGTGCCGGTACGCTCATTTTCCTTCTCGGTCACGCCCACGCGAATTTGATAGAGACCGGGCTTCAGTTGCACCCGCCTGTTGTACTGAAACCCGTTCTGTTTGGCCACCTCCAACCGCTCCGGCGCCAGGGCGCCGCTGATGGTCTCCGATTTCAAATCAATTCGCTTGCCGTCCGAATTGAAGATCATCGTCAGGATTTCGGCCTCGAAGCGATGTCGCCCGTTTTCTTCACGATAAGTGAGCGTCTTGCCGTCAATGTGAATTTGAAGCGAGACCTGAGCGTTGTCTTCGGGGAACTCGACGAAATCCGGCAGCGCCGTCACGCCGATTGCCGTCAAGGGAAGCGGCGCCAGTATCGCGTTCACGAACCGCTGCTGCGGCGTCCGCGACTCTTCCTCTCTGGCCTTCTTCGCGAGATCGGCTGGCAGATAGCCGCGCTGCGCTCGCACCTGATATTCCGGATGATTTTTGATCTTGATCGCGATCTTGCGGAACTTTTTGTCGGACTCTTCGATCGCGGGGTAATAGGCCAGAGCGTAATAGTACTGATTGTCATCCAGCGCCCGCCCCATGGCCCCCACCGTGTCATTGGAGTTGAAGAAAGCCTCGCCGCCGGTGTCTTTCGCCAGCGCGTTCAACCCGTTCTCCAGGTCGCGCTCGCCCGCCGACACATAGCTCGAAATCCGGGGATCGTTCGGAATATTGCCTAGCGAGGCGTCGAAGAGCGCGGACGGTTGCAGTCCCTTCGCGTCGATCGAATAGATGACAACGCCTGATTGCGCGGCTCGGCTTGTGACCGATTGAAGATCGTTTGTGTCAGGGCCGCCAGTGTCCAAAAGCGTGAAACCGTCCGAGACCATCACTAGCAGTCGCTGCCCCGGCAGATCCCCCAGTCTCCGCACGACCTCTTTCAGCGTGATCAATGTGGCGCGGCGCAGATAAGTGGCTTCGCTGAGAACCTGCCGCGCCCTCATCTGAACCATCTGTATTATCATCTGATCGTTCGGCACATGCTCTTCGGCGGCGTAGATCGCCCTGGCCACTTGCAGAGCTTCACGGTCGCCGCGATCGACCATCCCCGCGATGTACGGCGTGAAGAGCGAATCTCGCGCGTCGGGCCGAGGGCCGAGCCGGTCAACGGCGTAGCGCAACACGCGGCGGTCTCGAGTGAATTGCTCGACCACGCCGAGTGAGCCTGCGCTGGTCACGATCGCCGTCAGATCCTGATCGGTCAATCGCTCGTCAATGAATTTGCGCAGCGATTGCTTCAGCCTGAGCAGGCTCTGCGGCGAAAGGTGTAAGGTGTCGACGTAAAGCACTACCGTTCTCCCGGGCGCTTCGTCCGCGCGCGTCACGCCCGCAGGAACTCCAGGCGCCGCATTCGCCGTGGAATTCTCAGACCGTTTATCTCCGCCGCGTCCCGGAATTTTGACGACGGAAAAAAA
>Ga0126377_10002699_pt1 | contig 12323 bp, 12 predicted proteins | sample PanSoiMetPlot_22_FD_92647 | JGI IMG/M metagenome (GOLD analysis project Ga0126377, IMG submission 92647) | Tropical forest soil microbial communities from Panama - MetaG Plot_22 | ecosystem: Environmental > Terrestrial > Soil > Tropical forest > Bulk soil | place: Panama | collected 2016-02-17
CAGGGGCTGAACCGGCGGCTCACGAGCCCGGCGACGTAGGGCCCGACCGCAGCGGCAGCAGCTCGCGCACCGCGCCGTCGCGCAGCCACAACCCGAGCCAGGCCAGCACGCCGAACGCGACCGCGAACAGGAACCAGGCGCTGCCCGCGCGCACCTGCGTGGCCGTCGCTCCGCCGAGGTATCCCGTCATGAGGATCGCGCCGAGGACGGAGGTGCGCGGGACGACGTAGAGCACCGTGCTGACCACCAGGCTGAGGCCGATCCACGGAGCCAGCGCGGCGTCGTAGCCGAAGCGCGTAGTGCCCTCGACGTACGGGGCGAGGCCGGCCAGCCGCGCGGCGCCGTCCACGAAGAGGAACAGCGCGACGAAGCCGCTCAGGATCCGGCCGGTCCAGCGCGCGGCGCCGGGCCGCACGGTGCTGGCCATTGTGGCGCCGCTCACGGCGCACCACCCGGGGCGTCGAAGAGCTGGCGCAGCTCGACCTCGCCCTCCCAGCCCGGCCAGTGCTGCTTGTGGAGCTCCAGGAAGCGCGAGGACCACTCGATGGCCTCCTTGCGCGATGGAAACTCCCAGAAGCACCAGCCGCCGATGGTCTCCGCGTCGGGGAAGGGGCCTTCCGCGACGCGCAGCTTGCCGCCGGCCAGCCGGATGCGCGCGCCGCTCGTGCTGGGCAGGCAGCCGCCCATGCCGCGCATCACGCCGGCCTTGCCCGCCTCCTCGCCGAGCTTCGCGATCGCGCCCATCAGCGCGGGCGGCGGGGGGCCGGCTTTCTCCGCCGACTTGACCAGGGTCAGGAATCGCATGCCTCTGCCTCCGTGGAAGGAAGGCGGCAGGCTACGCGCGGCGATCTGCGCCCGTCTTGTACAGGAACGACAGCTGCCGCTCCCCGCGGCGGATGCGCGCCGGCGTCGCGCCGATCAGGCTGGCGACCGACCGCGTCAGGTGCGCCTGGTCGAAGTAGCCGGCCGCGTGGACGGCGTCGGCGATGGACTCGCCCTGCTGCAGCAGGCGCGCGGCGTGGCGGGCGCGCTCGATCTGCTGGTGCGCGCCGAGCGTGAGGCCCGTCGCGTGCAGGAAGTGCCGCTGCGCGGAGCGCAGCGACAGGGACAGCCGCTCGCCGCGCAGGACGGCGCTCACCGCGGCGTCGTGCGCGAGGACGCCGGCGCGCGCGAGCCGCGCCACGAAGACCTCGGCGTTCTCGAAGTCGGGCAGCTCCCACGCGGAGCCGTGCAGCCGGAACGTGCGGCCATTCTCGCTCGGCTGCGTCATGTCCTGGCGGTCGCGCAGCGTCGCCGCCGGATGCGCGGAGAAGAAGGTGCCGGGCGACAGCCGGATGCCGAGCCACTCGCCCTCCGCCGGGCACTGCGCCGGCGTGGCCCGCGTCTCGGGCCCGCGCAGCGTCACGAAGGTGCGGCCGCGCAGGCGCGTGATCACCAGCTCGCAGCGGCTCTCGGCCACGGACAGGAAGGTGCCCGCGCGCAGGCTGCGGCTGCGCCAAACCCGCTCGACGAGCGGCGAGTCCGACGGGCGGTCCTCGAAGATCAGCAGGTCGGTGGTCACGATCGCGTCCCGTGCCGTGGCGCGTCGCGCGACGTTACGGCGACATCGCGCGCCGCGCAACGTCCCGCTCCTGCGGCTGCCGTCGAGCCTGACGCCCGGCCGTTCAGCGCCGATCGATGTCGAGCGCGAGGGTCCAGCTCGCGTCGGGCCCGGCCACGAGCGTGAAGGCGGCCGTCCACGGAGCGCCCTTGCCGTCCTCGAACTCCCAGGCCGAGTCGGCGGGCGCCGCGCTGCGCCTCCACGCGGCGCGGGCCTTGGGCTCGAGCAGCGCCAGCAGCTCCGCGCGCGGGAGCTCCGAGCGGAAGGTCCAGCGCTTGGTCCAGTGGTCCTCGTCGCCGGTGTTCTCGACGGTGCGCCAGTCGCGCACGGCGCCGTCGGGGAAGTCGAAGCCCGCGCCGACCATCGTGATGTAGTGGCGGTCCGCCAGGTTGCCGCGTGTCCAGCGCGACTCGGGCTGCCAGTGGTACTCGAGCCCGAAGGCGCGCTGCTCGGCCGTGAAGTGGTCCGTGTAGCGCTCGATGAGGTGCAGCGCGCCGTCGATGCCCGACGTCAGGCCGGCGGTCGTGATGATCTTGCCGTTGTCGACGAAGCGCTCGTCGTGCACCGGGGTGCAGGTGGGCTCGTCGTCCTTCAGCTCGTCGATGAACCAGTAGAAGGTCGTCGCGCGCTGGTTCTTCAGGTGCCCGCCCTTCGCGAGCAGGAAGGCGCCGTTGCAGACGCTCATCACGCACTCGGCCTCGCCGACGGCCTTCGCGAGCCAGGCCATCGCGCGCGGGTCGTCCGAGACCGCGTCGATCTCGCCGCCGGGGACGACGAGCACGTCGAGCCGCGGGCAGTCGTCGAGCGTGAAGTCGGGCCGCATGTGCAGGCCCGCGAAGGGCGGGCTCGTGTCCAGCTCACCCGGCGACAAGCCGACGGTCACGACGTCAAAGACCCTGCGGCCGTTCGCGAAGGCTCCGGTCAGTACCTCGTAGGGACCGGTGAAGTCGATCACCTGCACGCCCGGGAACACGAGGATACCGAGTCTCTTGTCCGCGGGCTCGGGCCGTTCCGTCGGAGACGCCTGCGCGGCGACCGGCGGCGTGGCCGTCGGCGCCGCCGGCGGCGTCGCGGCGAACCGTGCCGGCGCCGGCGCGGCGGCCGGAGTCACCGGCGCGAATGCGCAGGACGCCGCGCCGAGGCCGAGGGCGGCCAGCGCGGCGGCAAGGACGGGGCTCGGAGCGTGCATGAAGGTCTCCCGAAAGCGTGGCGCCACGGCGGCCGGCCGCGGCGCTTGGCTGCTAGAGTCCGATCCGACGCCGAGTGTTATCGCGACGACGACCGGCGGCCACACTTGAGCGCGCCGGCCGCCACGACGTGGCCGCTCAGCCCGAGACCTCCCGCAGCCGCCGCTCGAGAAACCGCCGCTCGGGGTCCAGCCGCGCGAGCTCGAGCGCGCGCTCATAGGATGCCCGCGCCTCCGCCGCGCGCCCCAGCCGCCGGCACAGGTCGGCGCGCGCGGCGTGGGCCAGGTGGTAGTCGCGCAGCTCGCCGCGCGCGAGCAGCGCGTCGATGAGCGGCAGGCCGGCGGCGGGGCCGTCGCGCATGGCCACCGCGGCGGCGCGGTTCAGCTCGACGACGGGCGTGGGCAGCAGTCGCAGCAGCAGGTCGTAGAGCGCGACGATCTCCTCCCAGTCCGTCGCGGCCGCGTCGGGCGCCTCGGCGTGCACGGCGGCGATCGCGGCCTGCAGCGTGTACGGCCCGAAGCGCCGCGTCGCGATGGCGCGCTCCACCAGCGCGCCGCCCTCCGCGATCTGCGCGCGGTTCCAGAGCGAGCGGTCCTGGTCGTCGAGCAGCACCAGCTCGCCGTCGGGGCTGGCGCGCGCGGCGCGGCGCGCGTCGTGCAGCAGCATGAGCGCGAGCAGGCCCTGCGCCTCGGGCTCGGGCAGCAGCTTCACGAGCAGGCGGCCGAGGCGGATGGCCTCGCCGGAGAGATCCGCGCGCGTGATCGATTCGCCGGCGGAGGCCGCGTAGCCCTCGTTGAAGACGAGGTAGATCACCTGCAGCACCGCGTCGAGCCGCGCGGGGAGCTCGGCGCGCGAGGGCACCTGGTAGGGGATGCGCGCGTCGCGGATCTTCGCCTTGGCGCGCACGATGCGCTGGGCCAGCGTCGCCGCGCCGGTCAGGAAGGCGCGCGCGATCTCCTCCGTGGTGAGCCCGCAGACCTCGCGCAGCGTGAGCGCCGCGCGGGCCTCGGGCGGCAGCGCCGGATGGCAGCAGGTGAAGACCAGGCGCAGGCGATCGTCGGGGATGTCGTCGTCGTCCTGCACGGGCGGCTCCACCTCCACGCGCTCGGCGATGCGCGCGAGCGACGCATCGAAGCGCGCGCGGCGCCGCAACGCGTCGATCGCGCGGAAGCGGCCGGCGGAGACCAGCCAGCTCCGCGGGTTGCCGGGGATGCCCTCCCGCGGCCAGGCCTCGAGGGCGGCCGCGAACGCATCGCCCAGCGCCTCCTCGGCGAGGTCGAAGTCGCCGAGGAGGCGGATGAGCGTCGCGAGGACGCGGCGCGACTCCTCGCGCCAGGCGGTCTCGACCGCCTCGCGCGCGCGCCGCGCCGCGTCCCCCGGGCTCGTGGCCGCTTCCGCCATCGAGGCTGCGGCGCGCGTCAGGCGCCGGCGCCCTTCTGCGCGGCGCGGTGCATTTCGTCGAAGCCCGCCGCCGCCTTCTGCACGTCCGGCGGGAAGTCCGACATCTCCTGCACCTGCCGGATCTCGATGATGCACTCCTCGCGCATCGGGCAGCGCCGCGCCCACTCGACGGCCTCGGCCTTGTTCTTCACGTCGATGATCCAGTAGCCGCCGAGCACTTCGCGGGCCTCGGGGAACGGGCCGTCGGTCACGACCGGCTTGCCCTTGCCGCCCGGGCCGAAGCTCACGCGCGCGCCCATCGACGGCGGGTGCAGGCCGTCGAGCGCGCGCAGCACGCCGGCGCGCTGCAGGTCCTCGTTGAACTTCATCATCGCGGCCACGCCGTCGGCGTCGGGCACCGTGCCCGGCGCCGCCTTCTCGTAGCCCTTGGGGATCACCAGCATCATGAAACGCATCGTCGGACTCCTTGTCGTGGATGAGTGAGAGGTCGCGGGCGGGCCCGGCCACGCTGGCCGATCAGGTCCTGCTCCGCTGAGTGGTCGAACAGGCGGGGGCGGAATCGACAGCCGCCCGAATCAGGGCCGGATCACTGGTGGCAGCCGTCGGCGATCGGGCGCACCTCGATGGCCCAGCCGAGCTGCTCGCCCAGGTGCGCCGCGGGGTGCAGCGAGGCGATCCGGATGGCCTCGTTGAGGTCGCGCGCCTCGATGATGATGAGGCCGCCGACCTTCTCGCGGGTCTCCACGAACGGGCCGTCCGTCACCACGACCTTGCCGTTGCGCGAGCGGATCGTGGCCACGTCCCACTCGAGGCTCTGGGCCGAGACGAAGTGGCCGCTGCGATGCAGCTCCTCGTCGTCCTGCTTGCAGCGGGCCACGAGCTCCTCGAACTCGGCCTTGGTGAGCTTGGACATCTTGGCCTGGTCGCCGTAGGCGAGGCAGAGGTACTTCATGACGAGCTCCTTGGAAGATGGTGTGGGAACAGCGGCTGGTCGAACGGCGATGGGCGGAATCGACAGCGGCGGGGATTTCGGGGACTGGCGGACTCGGCGTCGCCGCGCACAGCCGATGGCGAGTCTGCGGCGGAGCGCACCGGGCAGCCGGGGATCACAGGATCGCGGTTCGCTTCGGCCCCTCAAACCGCTCCGCAGGATTGGCGCGCTCGATGCGCCGGCCTGGGAAAGGAGAGTTCCATGCAACCGATCCTCCGCTTCCGCCGTGCCGCGGCCCTGGCGCTGAGCATGGCCATCGTTCTCGACGCGGTCGCCGCGCAGGAAGACCCGGCACCGGTAGGCGCGGCCCTCGGCCTCGCCGACACGACGCTCGGCACGCCCACGGACCCGGCGCCGGCGCAGCTCGGCCTCGGGCACGCGGTCTCGTTCGAAGTCTCCGGCGCCACGGCCGTCGACGTCGCGTACCTCCTCGCGAGCCTGGGCGGTCCCGCGGCGCCGTTCGAGCTGTCCGGCGTTCCGGTGGTCATCGATCCGAGCGCCTTCCTCGTGCTCGGCGCGCACCCGGTCGGAGCCGCGGGCCAGGTGTCGTTCGAGCTCAAGGTTCCGCCGGGCCTGCCGGGCGGCGCGGCCGTCCACGTGCAGGTCTTCCTCCTCGACTTCGACTCCTTCGAGGCTCGCGCGACCAACGGGCTCGAGCTGACGACGGTGAGCGAGCCCTTCAAGATCTTCGCCGCGGGCAGCTACAGCTACCACACGCTCGCCTGGGCCGGCGGCGCCGTCACGATCACCAACGAGGAAGACTGGTACGCGCTCTGGATGGATCACGTGAATCCGTGGACCTTGCCGGCGCCGCCGCCCCCGGTGGACTTCCGGGCGCACGCCGTGCTGTGCACCTTCCCGGGCTTCCAGCCCAACACCGCGTACGGCTTCGGCCTCGACGAGGTGGTCTTCACCGGGAACGCGCTCGCGGCCCGGGGCACGGTGTTCGAGCCGGGACCGAGCTGCATCGGCGCGGAGATGCTGATCTACCCGTACGAGTTCGTGCTGATCGACGCCGCGGTCGCGGCGCCGGCGTACCTCGAGACCGCGTTGGGACAGGGATCGCCCTGCGAGTAGCGCGTGCGACGGCTCCCGACGGACACGGCCGGCGCGACGGCGCGGTGGCGCGATGGCAGGGCTCAGGCGGCGCCGACGACCGCCGTCGCCCTCACCGCCCCCAGTCCCGCGGATACCGGAAGTCCGCGTTGATCGTGCGGTCGCTGAGCTTGGCGATGAGCGGCATGCGGCGCTTGAACTGGCTGCGGCTGATCATGCGGCGCACGCGCGCCACGAACGCGGGGTCGTGGCCCGCCGCGAGCAGCTCGGCCTCGGAGAGGCGCCGCTCCACGAGGTCGTGCAGCAGCGCGTCCACGGCTTCGTAGGAGAAGCCCATCTCCTGCTCGTCGGTCTGGCCCGCCCAGAGGTCCGCGGAGGGCGCCTTGGTGATCACCGCCTCGGGCAGGCGCAGGTGGCGCGCCAGCTCGAAGACCTGCGTCTTGTAGAGGTCGCCGATCGGGTTGAGCGCGGAGGCCATGTCGCCGAAGAGCGTGCCGTAGCCGAGCAGCAGCTCGGTCTTGTTGGAGGTGCCGACGACCAGCGCCTGCCACGCGGCGGAGCGGTCGTAGAGCACGGTCATGCGCTCGCGCGCCATCTTGTTGCCGCGGCGCAGGCTGTCGGCGTCGGGCTGCGTCGCGAAGTAGGCGTCGATCTGCGGCGAGATCTCCACGACGTCGAGGTGGATGCCGATGGCGCTGGCGACGGCGCGCGCGTCGCGCAGCGAGTCCGGGCTGCTGGCGCGGTAGGGCATGGCCAGCGCGAGGACGTTGTCGGGCCCCAGCGCGCGCGCGGCCAGGGCCGCCGAGACCGCCGAATCGATGCCGCCCGACAGCCCGAGCACGGCCCGCGACAGGCCCGCGCTCGCGATCTCCTCGCGCAGGAAGTTGACCAGCACGCGCTCGACGAGCGGCGCGTCAATAGACAAAGCGGTCACGGGCGATGCGCTCGAGGTTGCCAAGGGTCACGTCGAGGCGCTCGTCGCGCAGCAGCGGCAGCGCCGCGCGGCGGCGGCGCAGCACCGCGGGGTCGAGCACGGCGCTCTCCTGGCGCGGCTCGAGGTCCAGCGACAGCACCGCCTCCCCGTACGGGTCGATCACGCGGCTGCCGCCCGCGAAGGTGGTCCCGTCCTCCACGCCGCAGCGGTTCACGTAGACCGAGTAAACGTTGAAGGCCGCGCTCTGCTGGCGCAGCAGCGCCTCCCACGTGCGCGAGGAGCCCGGCCCCTGCGCGCCCTGCGGCTCGTGCGCGCCGATCCCGCGCGCCGGCGACGCCGAGAGCGTGATGATCACGTCGGCGCGGTCCGCGTAGAGCAGGTAGGACGTGGACGGGTGCCACATGTCTTCGCAGATCAGCAGCCCCGCGCGGCCGTACGCCGTGTCGAAGGCGGCCACCTGGTCGCCCGCCGCCCAGTAGCGGCTCTCCTCGAACATCCCGTAGGTCACGGGGTAGATCTTGCGGTGCACGTGCAGGAGCTTGCCGCCCGAGAAGTACCCGGCTGCGTTGAAGAGCTGGTGCTCCGGGCTCTCCTCGATCCAGCCCAGCACGACGTCGATGCCGCGCGAGGCGTCGCGCAGCGGCTGCAGGCGCGCGTCATCCGCGGCCAGCGCCACCTCCGGCGTCAGGTCGCGCAGGTGGTATCCCGTGAGCGACAGCTCGGGGAAGACCACGAGCTGGGCGCCGGCCTTGCGGGCCCGCTCGATGGCCTGCAGGTGGGCCTGCAGGTTGCTCTCCACGCCGCCCAGGACGGCATCGCACTGCGCGAGCGACACGGTGACCCGCTGCTGCATGGGTGCGGGATTCTAATCGAGCGCGGGCCGCGGCAAATCGGCCCGGGCTGCGTTGCCGCGCCCCGCTCGATCCTCAGCGGCCTTACCAGGCCGCCTCCGGTCGAGCGTGACGCGGCGCCTTGCGCGGGCTCGATTTGACGCGGCCTTGGCCGCAGAGAGGCTTGGTTTGGCGGTCGGCCCGATAGGTCAGGCGGTGCCGCGGCCTTGGTGCGTCGACCCGCGGCGAAGTGGGGCCCACAAAAGAATGCGCCGCGCCCCATGGGGGGCGCGGCGCATGCTCCACTTCGTTCTCTCTAGACCGTGTTGTCTCTCCGGGTGCCGCGAGAATCACCCTCCACCGATCTTGGAAACCTGGGCAGGTTTCGGAAGAACCGAGGGAGGAAAACAGCCTTGGAACAGGGAAGGGTGGCTCTCAGCTGGTCACCGCGCCCCCCTGTACGGCCGGGACGGCCGAGGTAACGCTCGCGGCCCCGTGGCGTTTCTGCGACGGGGCCGTGGCGCGGCGCGAGGCGGGCGGCCGCCAGAGCGCGCCGTTTCAGCCCGCAAGGTGCGCCGGAATCTCCGCCAGCGAGCTGATCACGCCCGGCGCATCGACGGACGCCGATCGATCGAGCAGCACGGCGGCCAGTCCCGCCCGCCGCGCGCCGGCCACGTCGTTCACCGCGTGGTCGCCGACGTGGAGCGCCTGCCCGGGGCGGGCACCCATGCGCTCGAGCGCCCAGTGGAACAGCGCGGCGTCCGGCTTGGTGTGCCCCACGACGGCCGACACGGCCACGACTTCGAACGGCTCCCACAGGTCCAGCGCCTGCAGCAGCGCCGGGAGCTGGTCGCTCCAGTTGCTGACCACGCCGAGGCGCACGCCGCGCGCGGCCAGCTCCTCGAGCGCCGGGTGCGCGTCCGCGTGGACCACGAAGTGCTCGGGCCGCGCGAAGTGCTCCGCGAGCTGCCGCCGCACCGGCTCGGGATCCGCGCGCGAGCCGAGCTCGGCCAGCAGGCGGCGGACGAACTCGCGGAACCACGCGGTGGTGTAAGGCGTCTGCGCGGGCGCCTCGGCCAGCATCGCGTCGTGCACTTTCTTGCGCAGGGCCGCCGTCGCTTCCACGCCCACGTCCAGGCCCTGCGCCGCGAGCAGGCGCGAGTAGGTCTCGTCGCGCGTCTCGCGTTCCTCGAAGAGCGTGCCGCCCGCGTCGAGGAGCACGACGTCGCGGCTCATTCGCGCAGCTTCCCCAGCAGCAGGCGCGCCTGCGGGTGGTCCGGCCGCTTGGCCAGCAGGATCTCCAGCTCCGTGATCGCGGTGCCGATCTCGCCGAGCCCGTACGAGCTGTAGGCGAGCAGGTAGCGCACGTCGTCGTCCGCGGGGTTGTCGGCCAGCGCCGCGCGCAGGTGCGGCACGGCCTCGGCGTGCTGCCCCGCCAGGCTCTCGGCGATGCCCAGGCTGCGGATCGCGGCCGCGCCGCCGCCGCTGAGCCGCGCCGCGTCCCGGAAGGCGATGGCGGCGCTGGCGTAGTAGCGCTCCTCGGCCAGCGCGGCGCCGAGCTGGTAGCGGAGCATCGGATCGTTCGGCTGGTCGAGCACGAGCTGCTGCAGGTCCTCGATGCGCGCCGCCGCCGCGGGCGAGGGCTCGAACGGCGCCTGCGGCTTCACGAGCGATGCGAGCTGGAGGTCCGCGTGCGCGTTGCGCGCGAGGATGAACAGCCCCAGCGCGCCGACGGCCACGAGCCCGGCCTTCCCCGCGCGGCCGAAGGGCACGCGCAGCGGGCGCGGCGCCGCGAACGACGCCGCGAAGCCCGCCACCGTCGCGAGCAGCAGCGTGGACACCATGAAGCGCAGGTCCGGCGAGCCCAGCGACTGCGCGGCCGCGCCGGCGAGCGACGCCAGGGCGGCGACGAGGAACGGCCGCTCGGGATCGTCGGCCGGCAGCGCGAGGAGCGTGCGGCGCGCCGCGCGCGCGAGCTCCCAGAGCACCACCAGCAGGATCACGAAACCGGCCCAGCCCAGCTCCGCCAGCACCTGCAGCGGCTCGCAGTGCGCGTCGTTGATGATGGTGGTGGCGCGCGGGTAGGCGGCCAGCAGCTCGGGCGAGGCGTAGGGCAGGAACGCCACGTCGAACTGCCCGGGGCCGACGCCCCAGGGCCGGCTCGCAATCATGATGGCCGTGTCGCGCCAGATGAGGGCGTGGCCCTGCGGGCGCAGCATCACGCGTGAGCTGAACGCGGCCAGCCCGATGCCGACAGCGAGCGTCGCGAGCAGCAGCCGGCGCCGCAGCGACACCGACGGCGCCAGCAGCACCACGCCCACCACGAGGCTGACCGCGAACCCCATCCAGGCCCAGCGGCTCTCGGTGGCGAGCAGCGCCGGCAGGGCGAGGCCGGTGGCCACGGCACCGGCCCAGCGCACGAGCCCGATCCCGTAGAGGGCGCCGGCCGCGCAGAGCGGCGTGGTCAGGACGAAGTAGGCGCCGAGGAAGACGGGATTGCCGAAGGTGCTGGCGGACCGCGCGACCGCGTCGACGGGCAGGTTGAGCGTGCCGGCCAGCTTCTGGGCCAGGGCGTAGCCGGCCACGGGGATGACCGTCACCATCAGGATGAAGAGGAAGAGGCGTCGCACCTGCGGCGACCCGAGGCAGGAGCTGACCGCCCAGACCACCACCGGCACGCAGAGCAGGCGGCGGACCTCGTCGCCGGCCAGCGACCGGATCAGGCTCTCAGGGCCCAGGAACCAGAGGACGGCGAGCAGGCCCGGGGCCAGCGCGGCGAGCAGGAAGCGCGGCCAGCGGACGCTCAGCCGGTCGCGGGCCGCGTCCGCGATCAGCACGGTCGCAGCCGTCGCCATGATCAGCGCCCAGCCCCAGACGACCTTGGTCCTGAGGACGGCCTCGTCCGGAACGAAGGCGACCGCCAGAAGGAAGGCGGCCAGCGGAATCAGTGCGACCGGAATGCGCCTGATTCCGGTTGGAGAATGCGACATGTCGGGTAACGCCAGCGATCCTCAGACGTCAACATGCCGGCGTCCCTCGAGATCCGCAACAACCCGTCCGGTGCTGGCAGGATAATCGCCTGATGGTGCCAGTTTCCGGCGGGACCCATCTAGACGAATTCATACCCCGCAGGTACCTTTTGATCGCGCGGACACCGTTCTCCTCCCCGATCGGATTGCGCCTTGGGATGCGCACCCGACAGGAGTCCGACGCGCCCGAAGAATCGTCCCGAGGATTCTGTCAACGATGAGCCCCCAACGACACCGCGTCTCACTGGGCGCGCTGGCACTCGTGGCCTGCCTCGCCCTGCCCGCCGGTCTCCTCAGCCTGCTCTCCGAGAGCACGACCGGCGAGCAAGTCGACGCCGCCGACTTGATCGTGGCCGCCCGCGTGGCGTCCGTGCAGTTCATCGACGCGCCCGAGCGCACGGCGGTGGAGTACGCCGTCGACCACGCGGTGCTCGGCAGCTGGCCGGCCGCCACTCTCAACCTGACCGTCGACGGACGGGCGCAGGTCGAGGTGGGCGACAAGGTGCTGGTGATCGCCAAGCTGCGTCCGGCCGAGCAGCTCGGCCTCTACCAGATGGAGAAGAACCAGCGGCTGCTCGACGACGAGGTCGTCACGCCGATCACGGGCATGCTGGCGCAGGGCGTCAGCGGCGGTGATCGCTACGCCGGCGTTCCGCTGTCGCTGTTCGAGACGGCGGTGCGCGTGCGCCGCGGTCTCGCACCGGGCGACGCGATGGGCGGCGCGGCGGCCGGCTTCCGTCGCGGCGAGCAGGGGATGGGAGGCCCGGAAGGCACCACCTGCCCGGCACCCGACCAGTATGAGCCGAACGACACGCTCGCGACGGCCACGCTCACGGGGCTGCACCAGCCGTCGCTGATGACGGGCAACCCGCTCATCCTGACCGGCCTCACCCTGCACACGGGCAACGACGTCGACTTCTTCCAGTTCGATGCCGGCGCGCTGCAGATCCTCCACGCCGAGACGCTCGGAGTGACCGGCCTGACGCCGCCCGACACCCTGATGGGCCTGTTCAACGCCACCTCGGGCGACCTGCTCGCGAGCGACGACGACGGCGGCGACGGAAAGCTCTCGCGCCTGGTGGTGCCGCTGGAGAAGAGCGGCCCGTATTCCGTGGCCGTCGAGAGCGCCCCCGACGCGAACCTCAACTTCGACGGCGCCGAGGGCCAGACCTGCGGCACCTACGCGCTGTCCCTCGAGCTCGAGGTGGGCAGCTACCAGTGGAACCAGCTCGACCTGATCGCGGGCGTCTCGCCCGACGGCACGTTCATCGAGGACTTCATCGGCTTCAAGGTCA
>Ga0126377_10002700_pt1 | contig 12319 bp, 10 predicted proteins | sample PanSoiMetPlot_22_FD_92647 | JGI IMG/M metagenome (GOLD analysis project Ga0126377, IMG submission 92647) | Tropical forest soil microbial communities from Panama - MetaG Plot_22 | ecosystem: Environmental > Terrestrial > Soil > Tropical forest > Bulk soil | place: Panama | collected 2016-02-17
AACAGCAGCAGTGCCGCCAGCGTGACGGAAATTCCCGCCAGCGTCTGCCATTGCGGAATACGCACGATGGGGTTGAAGAATTCGAACTTGGGCCGGCGCTCGACGTTGTAGACACCCCAGTAGGCGCCCACGGCGCCTTCGTACTTGGCCTTCCAGGGCTGATCGAACGCTTCCATGACGTAGTAGACATAGCCTTCATCGCGCGCGCGTGCGAGGAAGCGGCGCAGGAACAGCGCTTCGTTGCTGACCGACGCGACCGCCGCTTCGCGCGTGCGTCCGTCGGAAGGCCAGCCGACTTCGAGGATCACGATGCGCTTGTCCGGAAATGCCTGCTGCAGTTGCCGCATGCGGCCCACGAGATAGTCGACCGCCGCCGTCACTTCGATGCCCTCCCAGTACGGCAGCAGGTGTACGCCGATGAAATCGACGTGCTCCGCGAGTTGCGGATTGTTGATCCACACGTGCCAGGGTTCGGCGGTGCTCACGGGCTGATGTACGGCGGCGCGCACGCGATCCAGGTGCTGCGTGAGCTCTGCAACCGTCAGGTCGCCGCGCAGGATGACTTCGTTGCCGATGACCAGGCGGATGACGTTGTCGTGTTGCTGCGCCAGCCGGATCGCCGCATCGACCTCGAGATCGTTGGTTGCGCGATTGCGGTCCAGCCATGCGCCGACTGCGACCCTGATGTCGTGGCGCGCGGCCAGCGCAGGTACTTCGGCCAGCGTATCGAGTGCCGAGTAGGTGCGAACGGCATTCACCTGCGCGGCTGCCAGCAAGGCGAGGTCAGCGTCGATCTGTCGCGTCGAGGGCAGCACGCGATCGGCAGGGTCCTGGTTGGCATGGAAGGGCGAGAAGGCCATGCCCTGGACGCCGCGTTCGGGCCACCGCGGTTCGTTCACGGGCTTGTTGAGGTAGGCCCACAGCCCGAACGTAATCGCGGCAAAGACGATCGCGACCAGATAGCTCGAAAACTTCATTGCGCTGACGAACGAAAGTCGGTTCGGGACGACAGATCGCCGGGGTTGCCATGGATTCCGGCGCCGCATGGTAACTTACCCGTGGTTCGCGAGCCGGTTGTGGTAACTGCGCGGCGCCGGCGAGCCGCGCCAGCCGCAGATATCAACGCATTGTTTTCACGGAGAACTTCAATGAATCGAAGGTTCGACAACGCTGCAACGGACCAACGCGGCGATCGTGCGGCACGGTGTGTGGCGCTGCTGACGGGCTTGCTCGCGATACCTCTGGCGTGGGCGGCGGAGCCTCCCGCGAAGGAGAAGCCGACGATTTTCGAAGTCACGCCCTTCATCGGCGCGATGGGCGGCGGCAAGTTCGAAGATCCGACCGACGGCAGCGACCGCGACGCGCAGAGCGGTACCAACTTTGGCTTCTTCCTGAACCTCAATGCGGACAGTCCGGAGCGGCAGTACGAGATGTTCTATACGCAGCAGGGCACGGAAGTAGAAGGCGTTGAACCGTTCGACATGGACGTCCAGTACCTGCACGTCGGTGGCATCGTCAACTTCACCGATGTGCAGCCCGTGGTGCCGTATTTCGGCATAACCGTGGGCGCAACCCGCTTCGCTCCCAGTGGCCCTGACCTCGATGATGAGACCAAGCTGTCTTTCAGCGTCGGCAGCGGCGCGAAGTATCAGTTCAACCGGCATTTCGGCGTACGCCTGGACCTGCGGGTGTATGCCACGCTGGTCGACACGAATGGGGATTTCTTCTGTGTCTCGACGCCGACGACGGGTGGCACCTGTCGCATCCGCGCGGCCTCGGATACGTTCCTGCAGTACTCCGGCAGCCTCGGTTTCATCGCAGCCTTCTGATCTCCTGGTGACGCGATAAGCCAAGCAGCGTCCGCGACGTCGCGAGGCCTGCACGACCCTGCCATGCTGCTGGTCGAGAATCTGCACAAGTCATTCGTCGCCGCCACGCCGCGGCCTGTATTGCGCAATGTTTCCCTCGCGGCGCGTCCGGGCGATTACGTTGCCATCGTGGGTGAGTCGGGCTCGGGCAAATCGACGCTGCTCAACCTGATTGCGGGACTCGATACTCCTGACGCCGGGCGCATCGTGCTGGAAGGGCAGGACCTCGCGGCACTCGACGACGCTTCGCGCACGCGACTGCGGCGGGCCCGCATGGGGTTCGTGTTCCAGGCATTTCACCTGCTGCCGCACCTCACGGTCGAGTGCAACGTGGCGCTGCCGCTGGCGCTCAACGGCATCAGCGGGCCTGCAGCACGCGAACGCATCGATGAATTGCTGACGGCCGTTGGCCTGAGCGATCGTCGCGATGACTCGCCGACACGACTGTCCGGCGGTGAAATGCAACGCGTTGCTGTCGCCCGCGCGCTGGTGCATCGACCCGGCCTGGTCCTCGCCGATGAACCGACGGGCAACCTCGATGCCGAGTCCGCCGCGGAGATCCTGGAACTGTTGCGAGCCCAGCTCAAACGCGACAACGCCATCGGCATCCTGGTGACGCATTCCACGATCGCAGCGGCAACCACCGATTGCACGTATCGTCTGACCGCCAGCGGTCTCGCAGCCATTGCCGCCGGATCAGCATGATCCCGCGGACTGCCGCACAGGTCCTGCTGCAAGCCGGCGTATTCGGTCCGCTGCGCCATGCGCCGGGTCGCACCCTGCTTGCCATCGCTGCCATCGCACTCGGCGTCGCGCTGGGCTTCGCCATCTACCTGATCAATCGCGTTGCCGCCGACGAAGTTGCAGTGGCAGCGCGCAGCCTCTTCGGGCTGGCCGATCTTGCCGTGGAAGGAATGGGCGCGGGATTCGATGAAGGCCTGTATCCGACCATCGCCCGCTTGCCTGGAGTAAAGGTGGCGAGCCCGGTCGTACAGGTCGAAGCCAAGCTCGTCGGGCGGCGCGGCGCGCTGACGGTCCTGGGCATGGACGTATTTCGCTCGCGGCAACTGCAGCCGGCGTTCGCTGCAGCAGATTCCGGCGCAGCAGCACCCGAACAACCGGTTGCCGGCGAGCCCATCTTTCTCAGTGCGAGCGCCGCCCGCAGCCTGCAACTGCAGCCTGGCGACACACTGCACCTGCAGGTCGGGTTGCAGCCGCTCGATTTCATCGTCGCCGGCGTATTGCCCGCAGCGGTGCTCGAAGACCGGGCCGGTGTGATCGACATCGCGACCGCGCAATGGCGCTTCGACCGGCTGGGAAAGTTGTCGCGACTCAATCTGAAGCTCGCATCGGGTGCGAGTCCAGTGCAGGTGCGGCAGCGGCTCAGCGAGATTCTGCCGGAGGGCGTGCAGGTGACGACGCCGGATGCTGCAGCCAGCGATGCATCGCGGCTGTCCCGCGCATATCGATCGAATCTCACGGCGCTCGCGCTGGTGGCACTGTTCACTGGCGGCTTCTTCGTCTACTCCACCCAGTCGCTGGCTACGCTGCGCCGCCGCCGTGAATTCGCGCTCCTGCACGCACTGGGCGTCACGCGCCGCCAACAGTTGTTGCTGACATTGCTTGGGGGCGCCATTGTCGGCATCGCCGGCGCACTGATCGGCATCGTCGCGGGACTTGCGCTGGCGCAGTTGGGCATCAGCGCGGTAGGTGCGGATCTGGGTGCCGGGTATTTTCGTGGCGCTGCGCCCACGCTTGAACTGCACTTCGCGGAGGCGGCGGCGTTCTGCCTGCTGGGTGCCGCGGTCGCGGTGCTCGGCACGCTGCAGCCTGCGATCGAAGCGGCGCGCATACCGACGGCTGCCGCGCTCAAGGCTGGCGACGTCGCGAGTGGCGAGATTCATGGGCACGGTGTGCTCGTCGCGGTCGTCCTGTTGCTTGCTTTTGCAGTGCTGTGGCTGCCACCCGCTGCGGGGCTGCCGCTGCCCGGATATGTGTCGATTGGATTGCTCATCATCGGCACCGTCATCGCTATGCCCACGGTGTTGCGGGCATTGCTGGATCGCGCACCGGCGTTCCAGGCCGTCCCGTGGGAGATGGCTGTCGCTCATCTGCGTGGGACAGCGCGCCACGCCACGCTCAGCGTGTCCGCGATTGTCGTCAGTTTCAGCCTGATGGTCGCCATGGCCATCATGGTGACGTCGTTCCGTCACTCGCTCGATGCATGGACGCAGCGCCTGTTGCCGGCGGACCTGTATCTGCGCGCCGGCTATGTAGGTCAGTCCTCGCATTTCGATCCCGCGACGGTGGAACGCCTGCGCAGCATCGACGGCGTGGCGAAGCTGCAGGTGAGTCGCTTCGGCGAGGTCAGCGTTGCGAATGGTCGCAGCACCCTGACGCTGATCGCGCGCGAGCTGGATCCGGCGCATGCGGGCGACACGTTGTGGCTCGAGCAGTCAACCAATGCTGCGGTTCCTGCCGGCGCGGTGCCCGTGTGGATCTCGCAGGCCGCCGCCGACGAACTGGATCTGCGGGCAGGTGCGACGTTCACCTTTACCCTGGCAGGCCGGTCGGTGAATGCATTCGTCGACGGCGTCTGGCGCGACTACGAACACGCGCGCGGCGTCATCGTCATGGAATGGCAGACCTACGTCGCGTTCACCGGCGACCAGGCCACGAACTCGGTGTGGCTGTGGCTGGCACCCGGCGCGTCTGAGTCAGCGGTGCAGCAACAGATCCGCGAACTGTTGCCGGCGGGTACGGAATACGACATGCGGACGCCGCGCGAGCTGCGTCGGCTGTCCTTGCAGGCGTTCGACCGTACCTTCGCCGTGACCTACGTACTCGAACTGATCGCCGTCGTGATCGGACTGTTCGGGATCGCGGCCGGCACGAGTGCGCAGGTGCTGGCGCGGCGACGCGAATTCGGCGTGCTGCGTCACATCGGGCTCACGCGCGCGCAGATCGCAGCAACACTGGCGATCGAAGGCGCGGGACTCGGTGCCCTGGGTGTGATCACCGGGTTGGCCGCCGGCGCTCTGGTGAGCCTGATCCTGATTCATGTCGTCAATCGCCAGTCGTTTCACTGGAGCATGGACGTGGCGGTTCCGGTCATTGCACTCGCGGTGCTGAGCCTCGCGCTCGTGATATCCGCCGCACTGATCGCTGTCATCAGCGGTCGTCAGGCCATGCGCGGCGACGCGGTGGCAGCGGTGAAGGAGGATTGGTGAGAGTGGCTGCGATCACGATCGCTCTCGTCGCGGCCTCGCTGCCGGTGCTGGCTGCACCCGTCGACTATCCGGCCGTCACTCCTGGCTACCGGATTGAATTCCCTTTCGACGAAGGCAGCCATGAGCAATTCCGCACCGAGTGGTGGTATGTCACAGGCTGGCTCGAGCAGGCGTCGGGCGAACCACTGGGATTCCAGGTCACCTTCTTTCGCACCCGACCCGGCACACAGGAGAACAACCCATCGCGCTTTGCGGCGAAGCAGGTGCTCTTCGCCCATGCTGCGCTGAGCAATCCGCGCACCGGGAAGCTGTTACGCGGAGAACGCTCTGCGCGCGAAGGATTCGGACTCGCCTCTGCAGCCGCCGGCGATCTCAACGTCGCGATCGACGACTGGTTTCTGCGCCGTGAGGGGGCGGACCGTGGCTACAGGACTCGCGTTACGGCCGATGCGTTCGAACTGGACCTGAACTGGGTCGCCGTACAGCCGGCACTGCTGCATGGACAGGCGGGCTACAGTCAGAAGGGTCCGGATCCTGTGAACGCGAGCTACTACTACAGCCAGCCCCAGCTGCAGATCGAAGGACAGGTCCGCATGGATGACCGGACGTTGCAGGTGCGCGGCACGGGCTGGCTGGATCACGAGTGGTCGACCACGTATATCGATGTGCAGACCCAGGGCTGGGACTGGCTGGGAGTGAATCTCGACGACGGCGGCGCGTTGATGGCGTCCCGCATGCGCAGCGCGGACGGTGCACAGCACTGGGCGTTCGCGACCTGGCGGTCGGCGTCCGGCGCGATACAGGTCTTCTCGCCGGCGCAGATAGAGTGGACGGCACGACGGCGCTGGCGCTCAGCGCGCACGGGAATCGAATATCCCGTGGAGTGGCAGCTGCGCATGGGCGAGCGCGTCCTGCGATTGACGCCGCTGATGGACGATCAGGAAAGCGATGCCCGTGCGAGCACGGGCACCATTTACTGGGAGGGCGCGACCCGGGTGCTCGATGAACAACTACGGCCGCTGGGCCGCGGTTATCTCGAGCTCACGGGCTATGGTCCGCGACTCAGGCTCTAGTCACTCGGCTGCCTGCTTGCCGGAATTCTCTATACCTTCGCGCCCGGCTTGAGTGTCCAGACCTTGCACCAGCCACCCTGGTTGACGAGCTTGCCGGGAAACAGATTGCACGGACGCCACTCGTCGCCTTCCTTGCCGCTGAGCTGTACGCAGTTCGCGCATTTGCTGCCGGCCTTGAAGGGCGGATTCTTCGCCGGATCGAGCTTGCTGGCGTTGCTGGTGTAAGCCATCGCAACCGCAAGCGGGTCTTTCTCATCGAGATGCGGCACGTCAGCGGCGGTCGCTTCCCGGACGACGAGCCCTGCGGCGGGTAACGCTACGAGTCCTGCGAGTGCGGTCTTCAGCAGCGTACGACGATCAACGGGTGAGTCGCTCATGATGAACCTCGTTGGCTGGCGGATGGCTGGCGCAACGGGATTCTAGTCTGAATGAAGGGAATAGCGGATAGCGGATCGCGGCCCGATCGCTGCAGGACAAGGTCACAGACGGAAGAGCGGACCGTGAAGAAACGGAGAGGATTCTCCCGATCCCGTGTCCGCCGTCCGCTTCTTCTTACTTGGTCAGCTTGTCGACCAGACGCGACAGCAGGGAGTCGTTCTTCGGCAACTTGCGGATCGCGCTTTCGGACAGCTGTACTTCGCGCGCCTCGTCCAGCAGCTGCTCCTGCAGGCTCTTCTTCGACGGCAAGGTCTTGTGCTTGCCGGTGCTGGAAGTCTTGCTGAGCGGTGCTGAGCGCTTTGTGGCCGGGGGTGAAGTCTTCGCGGCGGGCTTCAATGCCTTGTGGACGCCGCTGGCATTCACCTTGTACGAACCGGAAGAGCTCGTTTTGAACGTGCCCGTGGGGCTGCGATCGGCAGCAGGCGAGGCCACTTCCATGGTTACGGTAGGAATCGGGGGTTTGCGTCCCGCGTTCAGCTCGATGACCTTGGCTTCACCCTTGGCCGCCGCCGCCGTGGCTTTCGGCATCGGCGCGTCTTTGAAACGCAGCTGTTCAGCGGTGCTGATGCGCAGCACGGAAGGTGAGCCGAAGAACGTTTGCAGGTAACCGCACACGGCATTGGCGGAGACTTCTTCGCGGAAGAAACCCAGCCGCAGCGAATACAGGATCTTGCCGCTGCCGGCGTTCGCGACCGAGTAGACGCGGTAGGCCTCGAAAATATCGAGATGCGGCAGGGCGTCCAGGTTCACCGGCTGCTCTGACATGACCAGCTGGATCGAGAACCATTTCTCGTCGTCGTTCATTTCGGCGCTGGTGAGCGCACGAATGGTCTGGGTGCTGTCGAGTTCGACGGCGCGTCGGTCCGCGCTGGCGGCCGCTGGCGTTGCGGCCCGCGCAGGCGTGCTTGCCGGTGGCGTCGGAGCAGCAGGCTTCGACGGTGCCGCGGTGACCGGTGTCTTGCGGGCCGGTTCCGCAGCTGTCGGAGCAGAGTGTTTGTCGGCAGTCTTCGCAGCCGGTTTCGCCGGCGCTGCAGCAACGTGCCGGCCGGTCGCTTCGAGGCTGAGTGCGGTCGTTGGGATCTGGGCACCCTTGCCGACATGGAACGGCTGGTTGGTCGCAGCGGACGCAGCCTGCGGAGCGGGGGCGGCTTCCTTTGCCAGTGTCAGTTCCGTCGGAGTGCTGACTGTTTGCGCCTTCTTCGTCTCGCCGGCGGGCTTGCTGGCTGCGGGCGGCGGCGTGGGCGCCGGGCGTGCCTTGATGACCTGCTCCGTCTTGAGTGCCGGGGCGACTGTGCTTGCAGGGTTCCCGGCACTGGCGGGCGCTTGCAGCGCAGGCGGCTCCCAGGAGAGTTCGATCTCATCCGCTGGCGCAGCGCTCGCGGGAGCCTGAGGCTTTGCTGTCGCAGCCTTCGTGTCGGGCTGCCATTCGACCTCGATCACACTGGCGTCGGCCGGCGGCGCAACAGGGGCGGAACGCGTCGCTGGTGCAGCGGGCTTGGTCGCTGGAGCCGGAACAGCAGGCGCAGCAGCTTTGGGTGCGGGTGCCGGAGCAGCCGGCCTGGCCGCGGGTTTCGCAGCTTCTTTCTGAACCGGCGCCGCCGTGCGAGCTGCCGGCTTGTCCACCAGCGCCACGGGTCGTTTCCACGACGCGGTGGCTTCCGTATCGGGCAGATAGCCGCGGGCGAAGCGACGATCATCGTCGGACAGGCAGGTGACGAATGCGGTCGGGTAGTTGTCGCGAACCGCTGCGAGCACCTGCTCGGCATCGGCTTCGCTCGTGAAGAATCCAAGTCGCAGCCGATGACGCGTGCGACCGTCTTCGACGCGGGCTACCTGGTACAGGCGGTAATTTTCGAAACCGGGGATAGTCTTGCCGGCAGTCTGCACCGGAGCAATCGACGCACACAGGTTGATGATGAACAGCGAGGAGCCATTCCCGGCCTGGGGAGCTGCAAGCAGTGGGTCAGCGATGCGCCCTGCGTAGACTTTGCTGGTGTTCTCTTCCACGTGTTCCTTCCCCATCGCAAACGCAAACGAGACACGGCCGAGTCCGGTCCAACGGCGTGAAATCATTTCGGCGGGGAAGAGCGCGTGTGCGCGCGCACTCGAGTGGTGTCACGTCCGGCGCAGCTGGAATTTTTTTCTCGAACAGAATCGGCACCGTGATCGTGACCGATTCACCCAACTGCTTCGCCGGATCAACCGCATTTGTCCTGCGGTTCGTGGCAACCCCGCTGTCCTGGGAAATGATTTCCGTTAGACCGGTAGCTTTGCGTCCTCGCCTTTCAGCGAGTTTGCCCTTGGCACGTGAGAGGGATTCTTCGCAGCGTGCCGCGATAAGTCAAGCGTCCAGGTCGCTTTCAGCGGACATGCAATGCAGCGACAGTGGGACGATCCGGCGGGGCGATTGGGGTTATGTCGTATGACGGAGACAGTGACCAGGTCGGGAGGCTACAGATTGAACAGAACGCCGGCGTTGTCTGCGGGCGCGGCCCTACACAGCCATCCGGGTCCACGCTTCCTTGGTAGCGCTCGCCGGCTCGCCGGCCATGATGCGCGGAGCAAGCTGCGAAACGATGTGGACCTGCGCCGCGTCGGACAGACCGAGCGCACGCAATGCGCCTTCGAGACCGTCGATCAACTGGCGGCGGTCCGCTTCGGCGGGACACGAGTCGCGCGCGAGCGACGCCAGTTCATCGCCGACGCTCTGAATGGTCTCCGCGATCGACGGGGCGAACTCGCTCAGGTCACCGCGCAGGCGGGCAGCGAAACGGAACGAGTTGTAGGCGCATACGTACGCGCGGTTACGCAGCTTCAGATTTCTGAGCAATCCCATAAGCGGCCCTCCGCCCCGACGTGAAGTCGGGCGAAAGTGTGGAGTGCGTCGCTCTCAACGTGGTGTGCGCTACGTCTCAAAAGACGGGCGCTTTCCGCTGTTGCGCGGGCACTGCATTACGGATCAATCACCTGCGCGCGAAGAAAAAATCGTCCGCAGAATCGGACTTCAGGAGCATTGACATTGTTGTGGCAGTCCTGCCACGCGGGAACGCAAACGCCACGACCGTTTTCACTAGGCGCGACCGACGTTGCGATCGGTCGGCGAGTGAAAGTACTCGCTTTCAGCAGCGAACTGCTTCATCAGCTTGCGCAGCTCTTCGAGCCGTCCTTCGGCGGTGCTGATGGACAGGCATTCTTCGCATTCGGGGTCCGAGCAGGGCTGACGCGAGTAGAGCCAGTACTGAACCGCACCCGCCAGCAGGCCATCGGCGATATCCCAGATATCCGCCTTCTGGTCGGTGTCGGCAATGCGGTTCCCCAGGTCCACGGCCTTGCCGAAGGCCTCGCTGAAGGGGTTGTCGGTTTCCTGCATGGTGAACGTCGTACGGGTAAGTAGGTCGATATTGTAACCGCCCGGGCGCGCCTTGATGAGAAGCAGTATCGCTGCTTTACTGCGGTGCCAAGTTACGTAAATCCCCGAGGGTCTCATGGCCGACGAACGCGATGCCGAAGCGCAGATGGATGCAGATGCGCTGTATCAGGAAGAAATGTTTACCGACCGTCGCGTGGGAGCGCTGCGACGCCTGACGCCGGTCAAGCGGGATGGTGGCCGCGATCCGGCCCGGCCAGTCCTGTTCATCGGTCAGGCCGAGATCATGACGAACATGGGCCCGGTACCCATCAGCTTCGAGATTGCCGGCGAGAGCCTGGAGCAGGCAGTGGCTGGGTTCGGCGCTGCGGCGAATGCCGCCATCGAGCGCACCGTTCAGCAGATTCAGGAAATGCGCCGTCAGCAAGCCTCCCAGCTCGTGGTGCCCCAGGGCGGCATGCCGAACCTGGGCGGCGGTCCGCGCGGCGGCGGCAAGATTCAGCTGCCGTGAGGGTCCCGCTGACCGTTTACCGTGTACCGTTGGCCGCAGGAGCTGTCCTTCTCGAGTCTGCTCCGACCGCCAACGGTCCACGGTTCCCGGTCTGCGCCGTCAGCCCTATCTTCCTCTGACTGCCAATGGCCAACGCTCAACGGTCAACGGGTCACTGTCGCCGCACCAATTTCGACCCCTGATCGCCCCGTCCTGGGGCGATGACGCCCGATGTGGCGCAATTTTTCGGCGGTTTGCACCGCTTTCTCGCTGGCACGGATTTCGCTCCCTCCGCGGCTGTTGCCCAGCCGCCGAGATCGGGGATGCCCGGAACCAGACCGTACGATGAGATGCACGCCGAGGACGGTAGTGTTCGCGAACACTACCGCGCCTTTGCGTCCTGGCTGGCAAAAACTCCCACGGATCGGGTGGCCCAGAAGCGCACCGAAGCGGATTCGCTGTTTCATCGCGTCGGCATCACCTTTGCGGTTTACGGCGAGGAAGCCGGCACCGAGCGACTGATTCCCTTCGACATCGTCCCGCGCATCATCCCGGCGGGCGAATGGCAGCACCTGTCGGCGGGCCTGCGGCAGCGGGTACGCGCGCTGAACGCATTCATCGCGGACATCTACCACGATCAGGAAATTCTCGCGGCTGGGCGCATCCCGGCCGAGCAGGTGCTCACCAACGGCCAGTATCGGCCCGAGATGCAGGGCATCGATGTGCCAGGCTCGATCTACGCGCACATTGCAGGAATCGATGTCGTGCGTGCGGGGCGTGGCGAGTTCTACGTACTCGAAGACAACCTCCGCGTGCCTTCCGGCGTGTCCTACATGCTGGAGGACCGTCGCATGATGATGCGTCTGTTCCCGGAGCTGTTTGCACAGCACTCGATCGCGCCTGTCGAGCACTATCCCGACCTGTTGCTGGAGAACCTGCGCAGCGTGGCGCCGCCCGGCGCCAACGATCCCACCGTCGTGCTGCTCACGCCTGGCGCATACAACAGCGCCTACTTCGAGCATGCGTTCCTGGCGCAGCAGATGGGTATCGAGCTCGTCGAAGGCCAGGATCTCTACATCGACGACGAATTCGTCTACATGCGCACCACGCGCGGGCCGCAACGCGTCGACGTCATCTACCGGCGCATCGACGATGATTTCCTCGACCCGCTGGTGTTCCGGCCCGACTCCATGCTGGGCATCCCGGGCCTGCTCGCGGCGTATCGCGCCGGACGCGTGACCGTTGCGAATGCGATCGGCACCGGCGTCGCCGACGACAAGTCCATCTATCCCTACGTGCCGGAGATGGTGCGCTTCTACCTGGGCGAGGAGCCGCTGCTGTCCAACGTGCCTACGTACGTGCTCAGGCGCAAGGACGATCTCGAGTACACGCTCGCACACCTTGAAGAGCTGGTCGTGAAGGAGGTGCACGGCGCTGGCGGCTACGGGATGCTGATCGGTCCGGCGGCAACGCGCGCGCAGCTCGAAGAATTTCGCGAACGTATCCTGCGCACGCCGGAGAAATATATCGCGCAGCCGACGCTCGCTTTGTCGGCATGTCCTACGTTCGTCGATGCCGGCATCGCGCCGCGTCACCTCGACCTGCGTCCGTTCGTGCTCTCCGGCAGCGAAGTGACGCTGGTGCCTGGCGGACTGACGCGCGTGGCGCTGCGCGAAGGCTCGCTCGTGGTGAATTCATCGCAGGGCGGCGGGACGAAGGATACGTGGGTGCTGGAGAAATGATGGCTGACGCCGGAAGAATGCAAGGGTGGAAGCGAGGAAGGATGGGAAGTCCTGCCGCGGTCCTCCTGCCATCTTCGCAATCTTCCATCCTTCCATCCTTCCATCCTTCCA
>Ga0126377_10002701_pt1 | contig 12319 bp, 12 predicted proteins | sample PanSoiMetPlot_22_FD_92647 | JGI IMG/M metagenome (GOLD analysis project Ga0126377, IMG submission 92647) | Tropical forest soil microbial communities from Panama - MetaG Plot_22 | ecosystem: Environmental > Terrestrial > Soil > Tropical forest > Bulk soil | place: Panama | collected 2016-02-17
CAGGTGCTCGTCGAGCGCGTCCACGTTGCGGACCACGAACAGCGCGCCGAGGCGGCGGCGCGCGAGCGCGAAGGCGGCGGCGCCCAGCACCTCGACCGTGGTGACCGGCGGGCGCGCGCCCGGCCGGGCGCGGCGCTCGCGCCAGAAGCGCGCCGGGTTGAAGCGCCGCAGCCCGCGGCGGATCTCGTTGCGGAAGACCACGACCGCGACCAGGGTGGCGATCGCGCCGAGGGCGCGCAGGACGTAGGCCGTGAGCAAGAGCCCGACCTCGTTGGCCGTGAACGCGGCCGCGACCAGCGCCAGCATGCCGGCCAGCACCTGGAGCGCGACCGTGCCGCGCAGCGCCAGGACCAGCCGATAGAGCACGGCGGTGAGGATCAGGACGTCGGCGATGTCCTGCCAGCGGATCTGCTCGGCGACGTCGTGAAGCCAGGGCAACGGAGGCATGCCTATGGTGGCCCGGTGAGCGGGGGGCGCCAAGTCGGTTGATCTTGGTCGATTTGCAATCCTGGCTTACCATGCTGCGTACGAGCGAATCCGGCGTATCAGCACCCGTCGGCGGTCGCGCCACACGCCTCGGCGAGCGCGAGCGCGAGAAGCTCACGCAGGCGGCGACCGTGCTGCGCAAGGCCGAGCGCGGCGTGCGGGTGCTGCGCACCGTCGCCTGGCCGGCGGACGTCGCGACCCGCTTCTTCGAGCGCGGGGCGCGCGACCTGCCCCAGGTGATGTACGCGGCGCCCGACCCGGGGCCGGCGCTGGCCGAGGTGGAGGCGGCGCGGCGGCTCATCGACGGCTCGTCGCCGGTGCACCGCTGGCTGGCCCGCGTGGCCCGCGCGATCGCGACCGGCGCCGAGATGCTGGCCGCCGTCGGGACGCGCGAGTTCCACCGCCGCTCGTGCGAGCTCTACGGCACCCCCACGCGGCGCATCACCGACGGCATCCTGTGCCCGCTCGACCTCGCCCGCCACCTGGACGAGACGCTCGACCACTTCCTGGACAGCAACCTCATGCCCACGCCGGAGCGGCAGGACGTCGAGGCGGTGGCGGTCGCGCTGCGCCACGCGGTCACGCGCCACTTCGAGGACAAGGCGCCCGAGGTGGAGGTGGTGGACAACCTGTCGGCCAACTCGCTGGCCGGGGCGCGCTACATCCGCCTGCGTCGCGGCGCGCTGTTCTCCGACCGCGACGTGCAGCAGCTCATCCACCACGAGGCCTACGTGCACATCGGCACGACGCTCAACGGGGTGGAGCAGCGGAGCTTCCCGGTCCTGGCCGCGGGCCACCCGGGCACCACGCGCACCCAGGAGGGGCTGGCGGTGTTCGGCGAGTTCATCAGCGGGTCGATGGACCTCGACCGGCTGCGGCGGCTGGGCGATCGAGTCATCGCCATCCAGATGGCGATGGACGGGGCCGACTTCCTGGACGTGTACCGCTTCTTCCTCGGCCGCACCCACAACCTCCAGCAGGCGTTCGAGAACGCGCGGCGCGTGTTCCGCGGCGGCGTGCTGGCCGGCGGCGCGCCCTTCACCAAGGACGGCGTCTACCTCGAGGGCCTCCTGCGCGTGCACAACTTCCTGCGCGCGGTGGTGCAGCTCGGGCGCATCGACTGCCTGCAGCTCCTGTTCTGCGGCAAGATCGACATCGAGGACGTGCCGGCGCTGGCCATGCTGGCGTCCGAGGGGCTGTGCGAGTACCCGCGCTTCCTGCCGCCGTGGGCGGCCGACCTGCGCTTCCTGGCCGCCTACCTGGCCTACTCCGCGTTCCTCAACCAGGTCGACATGACCGCGGTGCGCGCGCACTACGCCGAGCTGCTCGGCTGCTCGCCGTCGTCGCCTGCGCCGTCGGCGTCGCAGCCGGTGGCCGACGACTCGCGCGAGAGCGGCTGGCCGCTCTGAGCGCAGGCAGGCCGGCTGCCGGGCGGGCCGGCGGCGCGGTGGAGTCGACGATCACGAGGACGCGGCAGGGGCGGCCGCGCCGGCGCGGCACTCGGCCGCGCGGCGCTCGTGGTAGCGGCGCTCGCGCTCGTGCGGGGCGGCGGCGGCGGCGAGGTCGTGCGCGCGGGCGGCGGCCTCGAGATGGCCGGCGCGGCGGAGGAAGTCGGCGCGCGCGGCCGCGACCCGGCTCGAGCCGGCCAGCGAACCGGCCGCCTCGAGCGCCGCGAGCCGCTCGAGCCCGCGCTCGGGGCCGAGCGCCATGCCCTCTGCGACGGCGAGGCCGATGCCCACCGACGGCGACGGCTGGACCTGCCACAGCTCGGCGTAGAGCGAGGCGATCTGCGGCCAGTCGGTGTCGGCGGCGCGCCGGGCGCCGGCGTGAAGGGCGGCGATGGCGGCCTGGATCTGGTAGGGGCCGGGCTGGCCGCGCGCGAGCGCCTCGTGCAGGTGGCGCTCGCCCTCGTCCATCTCGCCCCGGCGCCAGCGGGCGCGGTCCTGCTGGTCGAGCGCGACCAGCTCGTCGCCGTCGCCCTTGCGCGCGTCGCGGCGCGCGTGGTGGAGGAGCATGAGCGCCAGCAGGCCGCGCGACTCGGCGTGGCGCGGGCACAGGTGGCAGAGCAGGCGGGCCAGGCGGATCGCCTCGTCGCACAGCTGGAGCGCCGGCGTCTCGCCGCGCCACGCGTGGCCCTCGGTGAAGAGGAGATAGATGACCGCGAGCACGGTCTCCAGGCGCTCGCCGATGGTCTCGTCCGACGGGACCTCGAACGGGATGCCGCACGCCCTGATGCGCCGCTTGGCCCGCACCAGGCGCTGCGCGATCGCCGCCTCCGAGGTGAAGAACAGCCGCGCGATCCCGTCGGTCGACAGGCCGCACAGCGTGTGGAGCGCCAGGGCCACGCGGCTCTCCTCGGCCAGCGCCGGGTGACAGCAGGTGAAGAGCAGGCGCAGGCGCTCGTCGGGGATGGCGCCGTCGTCGTCGGGGGGCGGGGCCAGGGCATCGGCCACTTGCTGCTGCTTGCCGCGCACCACCGCAGCGTGGCGGAGCGCGCTGGTCGCGGCGTTGCGGGCGGCGACCGCGATCCAGGCGGCCGGGCGGTCCGGGATGCCCGTGCGCGGCCACGCCTCGATCGCGCCGGCGATCGCCTCCTGCAGGGCGTCGCCGGCGGCGTCGAAGTCGCCGAGCATGCGCACCAGCATGGCGAACAGGCGGCCGTGCTCGCCGCGAAATGCGGCCTCGACCTCCTCGCGGGCGACGGCTTGCGCGTCCATGAGCGGGCCCAGTCTACTCGAAGCGGTTTTTCTCGGCCGCGGTGTCGATTCCGGAGGCGGCTCGCGCGTCATGGGGGGGAATGCGGCCAGACGGGCCGCGAAAGGAGATGTCGATGTCGCTGTCGAAGTCGAGGGCGAAGTCTCACATTCCCGAGGGATTGCGTGCCGTCACCGCCCAGCTGGTGGTGGCCGACGCGCGCCGGCTGATCGCGTTCTGCGAGGCCGCGTTCGGGGCGGAGGTCATGGACCTCATGCCCGCGCCGGACGGGGGCGTCATGCACGGCCACATGCGCATCGGGGACACGGTCCTGTTCCTGTCCGACGCCAAGGGCTTCGCGGTGCCGACGGCGGCGAACCTGTTCGTGTACGTGCCCGACGCCGACCGGACGGTGGCCGCCGCGGTGTCGGCCGGGGCGAAGGTCGCCGTGCCGCTGGCCGACATGTTCTGGGGCGATCGATGGGGCATGGTCGAGGACCCGTTCGGGAACATCTGGCAGATCGCGACCCACCAGGAGGACCTGACGCCCGACGAGATGAAGCGCCGCATGGCCGCCGGGGGCGCGCCGCCGTGAAGTACCTCCTCCTCATCAACAAGGACGAGGCGGCCTGGCGCGCCCTGTCGGAGGCCGAGCGCGAGGCGATCGCGGCCCGCTACGCCGCCTACGGGCGCAAGATGATCGAGGCCGGCGTCCTGCGCGGCGGCGCCATGCTGGAGCCGGTCGACAGCGCGACCACGGTGCGCGTGCGGGCTGGCAAGCGCATGGTCACCGACGGTCCGTTCGCCGAGACGGTGGAGCAGATCGCGGGCGTCGCGATCCTCGAGCTCGACAACCTCGACCAGGCCATCGAGTGGGCGGCGGGCCACCCCGACGCCGAGTGGGCCAGCGTCGAGATCCGCCCGATCGTGCCGTGGGACGAGGACTGACGCGGGCGCGCGCCGGTCAGGGCGGCGCCGCGCCGCGCGCGGTCATCACTTCCTGGAAGCCGCCGGCGTGCCACTCGTCGAGCTCCTTGGCCCGCAGGATGGCGTACGGGTGGCTCTGGCCCGCCGTGAGCAGGACCTTGTAGGCGCGGTTGAGCGCGGAGCGGTCGGCGTCCTCGAACGCGTGGATCTGGCGCATGAACTCCTCGCGGTCCATCTCGGCGTAGAGCTCCCTGGACCCTCCCGCCAGCTTCATGAACGTGCGCACGCCGGGGTCGAGGTCCTGCGCGCACAGGAGGCCCGCGCGATCGGCGCTGAGCTCGGCCTTGCGCGCCCACTCGAGCAGCGCGTAGACGAGGCCCTGGCCGAGCAGGGCGCCGATGCCGAGCGTGGCCTGGCCGATGAGCTGGACGATGGCGGCGATGTTGCGCGCGACCAGGGTGTAGAGGACGTGGCCGCACTTGATGTGGCCGAGCTCGTGCGCGATGACGAAGAAGCACTCCTCCTCGTCGAGCATGTCGACCAGGCCGGAGGTGAGCGTGATGAACGGCTTGGTGTGGCCGTAGGTCCACGCGTTGGGCACCGGGTTGACGGTGACGTAGAGCTCCGGCTCCTCGATGTCGAGGATCTTGCAGCCCCACGACAGGCTGCGGTACATGCGCGGGAACATGCTCTTGGTGACGCGGACGTTGCTGCCGATGTTGTCCAGGTAGTAGAGCCGCTCGAGGCCGTACTCCATGATCTTGGACAGCGCCTTGTCGAGGCCGGGCACCGCCTTGAGCGCGTCGGTGGCCTTGATGTCGCTCGGGTGCTGGAACTCGGCGGCGGTGATGCCGGGCAGGATGCGAAGGCGTCGCTTCTTGGTCTCGCTCACCGGCCCAGGATAGCGCAAGCCCGGGCGCGCCGGCTCGGTTGCGGCGCGGTCGCGGCACGCTACAGTCGGCGCGTGCTGCGCCTGCGCGACCTGGTGGCCACCTCCAGCGCCGTGGCCGCGACGCGGTCGCGGCTGGAGAAGATCGAGCGGCTGGCGGCGCTCCTCCGCACGCTCGAGCCGGACGAGGTGCGGCCGGCGGTCATGTACCTGGCCGGCGTGGTGCCGCAGGGCAAGCTCGGGGTCGGCTGGGCCGCGCTGTCGAGCGCGGCCGCGGCAGGCGGCGGCGGCGGCGGTCACGGTGATGGGAGCCGCGGCGACGACGGGCTGACCATCCGCGACGTCGACCGCGCGCTGGGGGAGCTGGCCGCGGCGAGCGGGCGCGGCTCGACCGGCGAGCGGCGGCGCATCCTCGATGGGCTGGTCGGCCGCGCCGGCGGCGACGAGCGCGACTTTCTCCTGCGGCTCATGGGCGGCGAGCTGCGCCAGGGCGCGCTCGAGGGCGTGATGACCGAGGCGATCGCGCGGGCGGCGTCGGTGGACGGCGGCCGCGTGCGGCGCGCGCTCATGCTGGCCGGCGATCTCGGGGCGGTGGCCGGGGCCGCGCTGGCCGACGGCGCACCGGGGCTCGACCGCTTCTCGATCCAGATCTTCCGCCCGCTCCTGCCGATGCTGGCCCAGCCCGCCGACGACCCGGCCGACGCGCTGGAGCGCCTGGGCGAGGCCGCGTTCGAGTACAAGCTCGACGGCGCGCGCGTGCAGGTGCACAAGCGCGGCGACGAGGTGCGGGTCTACAGCCGAGGCCTCAACGAGGTGACCGGCTCGGTGCCGGAGCTGGTCGAGGCGGCCGCGCTCCTGCCGGCGCGCGAGCTCATCATCGACGGCGAGGCGGTGGCGCTGCGCGACGGTGGGCGGCCGCACTCGTTCCAGACCACCATGCGGCGCTTCGGGCGCAAGCTGGACGTGGCCGCGGTGCGGGTCCAGCTTCCGCTCAGCTGCCTGTACTTCGACCTGCTCATGCTCGACGGCCACAGCCTGCTCGAGCGGCCGACCCGCGAGCGCATCGCCGCGCTGGGCGAGCTCCTGCCGCCGGAGATGATGATGCCGCGCGTGGTGACCGGCGACGTCGACCGCGCGGCGGCGATGCTGGCCGAGTCGCTGGCCGCCGGTCACGAGGGCTTGATGGCCAAGGCGCTCGATGCGCCCTACGAGGCCGGCGGCCGCGGTCAGAACTGGCTCAAGCTCAAGGTCGCGCGCACGTTCGACCTGGTCGTGCTCGGCGTCGAGTGGGGGAGCGGGCGGCGGCGCGGCTGGCTCAGCAACCTGCACCTGGGCGCGCGCGATCCGGCCGGCGGCTTCGTCATGGTGGGCAAGACGTTCAAGGGCATGACCGACGAGATGCTGGCCTGGCAGACCGCGCGGCTGCTCGAGCTCGAGTCCTCGCGCGACGGCCACGTCGTGTTCGTCCGCCCCGAGCTGGTGGTCGAGATCGCGCTCAGCGACGTGCAGGAGAGCCCGCACTACCCGGGCGGCATCGCGCTGCGCTTCGCCCGGGTCAAGCGCTACCGGCTCGACAAGCGCGCCGACCAGACCGACACGATCGACGCGCTGCGCGCGCTCCTGCCCGGCCGCTGACCCGGCGCCGTCGGCCCGGCCGGCTACTTCATGAACGGGTAGCGGTAGTCGGTCGGCGGGACGAAGGTCTCCTTGATCGTCCGGGCCGAGACCCAGCGCAGGAGGTTGAGCGGCGAGCCCGCCTTGTCGTTGGTGCCCGACGCGCGCGCGCCGCCGAACGGCTGCTGCCCGACGACGGCGCCGGTCGGCTTGTCGTTGATGTAGAAGTTGCCGGCCGCGTGGCGGAGCTCCGCCAACGCCTCCTCGATGGCGCGGCGGTCGCGGGCGAAGACGGCGCCGGTCAGGGCGTAGGCTGACGTGCTGTCGACCAGCGCGAGCGTCTCGGTCCACTTCGCGTCCGGGTAGACGTACAGGCTGACGATGGGGCCGAACAGCTCGTCCTGCATCGTGCGGTAGCCCGGGTGCTCGGCGCGGATGAGGGTGGGGCGGACGAACCAGCCCTTCTTGCCGTCGGTCTCGCCGCCGACCAGGACGCGGGCGGCGCCCGCCGTGCGCGCGCCGGCGATGGCGGCCACGTGCTTGTCGAACGCGCTCTGCTTGATGACCGCGCCCATGAAGTTCTTGAAGTCGCGCACGTCGCCCATGCGCAGCGACGAGATCGTGTCGCAGAGCGGCGCCTCGATGCGGCGCCACACCGACTCCGGCACGTAGACGCGCGACGCCGCCGAGCACTTCTGGCCCTGGTACTCGAACGCCCCGCGCACGATGGCGGTGACGAGCGCGTCGGCGTCGCCGTCGGCCGACGGGTGGGCGAGGATGAAGTCCTTGCCGCCGGTCTCGCCGACGATGCGCGGGTAGTTCTTGTAGCGGGGCAGGTTCTCGCCGGTGCGCCGCCAGATGTCGCGGAAGACGTCGGTCGACCCGGTGAAGTGGAGGCCGGCGAAGTCCGGGCGATCGAGCGCGAGCGGCACCAGCTCGGCACCTGAGCCGGGCAGGAAGTTGATGACGCCGGGCGGCACGCCCGCCTCCTCGAACACGCCCTGGATGTAGTGCGCGGCCAGCATCTGCGACTCGGCCGGCTTCCACAGCACGGTGTTGCCCATGAGCGCCGGCGCGGACGGGAGGTTGCCGGCGATGGCCGTGAAGTTGAACGGAGTGAGGGCCAGGACGAAGCCCTCCAGCGGGCGCAGCTCCATCTGGTTCCACACGCCGGGCGCGCTCCGGGGTTGATCGGCGTAGAGGCGGCTGGCGAACTCGACGTTGAAGCGGAGAAAGTCGATGAGCTCGCACGCCGAGTCGATCTCGGCCTGGTGCGAGGTCTTCGACTGGCCCAGCATGGTGGCGGCGTTGAGCGCCATGCGCCGGGGGCCGGCGATGAGCTCGGCCGCGCGCAGGAAGATTGCCGCGCGCGCCTCCCAGCGCATGGCCTGCCACTCGCGCGACGCGGCCTGCGCCGCCGCCGCGGCGCGCTCGATCTCGGCCGGGCCGGCGCAGTGAAAGCGGGCCAGCACGTGGCCGTGGTCGTGCGGCATGACGACCGACTTCATGCGGCCGGTCGTGACGCGCTGACCGCCGATGACGCAGGGGATCTCGATCTCCTCGCCGGCCATGCGGTCCAGCTCGGCCTCGAGCCGCGCGCGCTCGGGGCTGCCGGGCGCGTAGTCGAGCACGGGTTCGTTGCGGAGCGGCGGGACGGCGACGGTGGCGCTCATTGACCGGTTCTAGCAGATCCGCGTCGCGGCGGTGAAGCCTCGACTCCGCGCGGCGCGCATCCTCGCGCGGCTCACCAGGTGAAGGCCGCGCCGCTCTGGTACGACGCCGCGATCCATCCGTCGCCGATGGCGTAGGCCGGCTGCGCGGTGAGCTCGAGCCAGAACGCGCGGCCGGCGGCCAGCGGCCAGCGGGCGGCGAGCGCGGCGCCGGGACGCGCGATGGTGCGGGCGTCGCCGGTGATGCCGTGGAACATGGTGGCCGGGCCGGTGAAGGTGAGACTGGGCGCGGCGGTGGCGATCCACGTGGGCCACTGGCTCTGCGGGTGGCCGGGGCGCAGCTCGGCGACCAGGCGCGGCGACGCGCGCGCGTAGAGGAGGTCGGTCGTGTTGTTGGTGACCGGCTCGAAGCCGAGGGCCATCGCCGCGACCCAGGCGGCGGCGATGCGGCCGCGCTCGAGCAGCGCGATCCGGAGCGAGGCCTCGGCGCCGGTGAGGTGCGCCGTGCCGCCGATGTCGAGGCCGGGGCGGAGGCCGCGCCGGTAGCTCACCTCGGGCAGCGGGAGGGCGATGTACTCGCGCCCGCGCTCGACCACGAGGGCGTCGACGGCGACGCCGAGCTCGCCGGTGCCCTCGGCGAGCGGCGTGGCGGACAGCCGGTTCGAGTAGCTGGCACAGCCGGTCGCGGCCACGGCCAGGAGCAGCGCGCTGCGTGCGGTCACGGCGGGGCGAGCTCGACCCAGATGGGCTGGTGGTCGCTGCCGGAGTCTCCGGCGAAGGTGCCGCTGTCCTGTGGGTCGAGGCCGCGGGTGAAGATGTAGTCGAGGGTGGCGTCGGAGCCGAAAGCCGAGCCGGTGTCGGTGGCCCGATCGCTGGCCCAGTCGAAGCCTCGGCCGGCGAAGAGATCGCGCACCTGGCCGGCGCTGCCGGGATCGGCGGTGTTGAGGTCGCCGCCGATCAGGACCGGGCCGTCGGTGGTGTCGGCCGCGTCGGCCGCGTCGGCCGCGTCGGCCGCGTCGGCCGTGCGCGCCGCGACGCCCGCGTCGGCCGTGACGCCTGCGTCGCAGGTGTCGCCCGTGTGGACCGCGTCGCCCGCCTCGCCCGCCTCGCCTGCGTCGTCGATGATGGTCTCGAGCTGCTCGAGCCGCGCGCCCAGGCCGAGCGATGGCGTCGCGATGTGCGTGCTGTAGACCAGCACCTCGCGGCCGCCGATGTCGACGTGCGCCGCCACCGCGATGCGCCGGCTGTTGCTGAACGGATCGGCGTAGGGCAGGAGCAGCTTGCGGTCGTCGGCGATCGGCCAGCGCGACAGGACCGCGTTGCCCCAGTCCCGGTCGTGCTTGACCGATGCCGGGTAGTAGACGTAGCGGAGCCCGAGCGCCCGGGCGATCTCGTCGACGCCGGGCGCGTCCATCTCCTGCATGAGCACCAGGTCGGCGCCGGCCAGCGGCCCGATCTCGAGCGCGGCGATGGCCGCCGGGACGTCGCGGCCGAAGGCGAGGTTGTAGCTCACCACGCGGAGCGGACCGCCCGGCTCGGGCTCGGAGGTCGTGCGGTCGCAGACGTAGCGCGGCCCGTCCGGATCGGTGTAGTTGGGCTCGATCGTGCAAGCGAGGGCGGCGGTGGCGACCGACGCGGCGAGCGCGAGCAGGAGTCGCATGGTCAGCCGCGCATCATCCAGTCGACGACGATGTCGGCCACTCCGTCGGGGCGCCGCACCCAGCGGAAGTGATCGACGCCGTCGCCGAGCTCGCCGGGCGCGGTGTGGCGGCGGGTGAGCGCGGCGCCGGGGAGCATGCCGGCCATGTGATCGACGGCGGCGGCGGGGGCGTAGCGATCCTCGCCGAACGACAGGGCCAGGACCGGAAGCGACGCGGCGGCCATGCGATCGGCCAGATCGGGCGGAGCGCCGGCAAAGGCGAAGCGGCCGGTCCAGCCCAGCCGGGCCCACTCGGCGATGAGGCGGCGCGCCTCGCGACCGCCGAAGCCGACCGCGCGCCCCGGCAGGTAGCCGAGCGCGGCGCTCAGGCCGCGCAGGGCGAGCGCGCCGAGCAGCACGTACGCGCGCGCCCGGCCGGAGTGGGCGCGGAAGTAAGGCGAGCCGGCGGCGATGAGCGCGATGCCATCGACCTCGCGCGGGCGCAGCGCGGCGAAGAGGATCGAGAGGTGCCCGCCCAGGCTGTGGCCGACGAGGCGGACCGGCGGCCCGGGCACGCGCTCGCGCGCGGCCGCGACCGCGCCGGTCAGGTCGAGCTCGACCAGCTCGCGGTAGCCGAAATCGACGCGGCGCGCGGCGCGCAGCGAGCTCGAGCCGTTGCCGCGCAGCTCGGCGGTGAGCGCGGCCACCCCGCGGGCCGCCAGCGCGCGGGCGAACGGATCGTAGTAGCGGGCCTCGACGCCCATGGCCGGCAGGCACACCGCCACCGCGCGCGGCGCGCCCTCGGCGGGGACGAAGAGCCGCGCCTGGCTGCGCGCGCCGTCGGCGGACACGATGTCGACCAGCGATGGCGCGGCGGCCGCGTCGGCGCCTGGGCCGAGCGCGCCCTGGGCGTTCGCCGTCATGTTCGATCCGTATCACGGCGGGCCGGCGATGCGGGGAGGCGGCGCGCGCCGCGCGTGGTAAAGAACGGTCGTGCGGGTCGCGAGCGTGGCGGCGTTCTCGGCGGTGGAGCCTCCGCTGTGGCCGCCGATCCTGGCCATCCGCGCCCCCGGGTCGCAGAGCGGGGGGCACGCGCACCACGCGATGCACATCATGGTGTGCGCCGCGGGCGAGCTGCGCGTGCGCGCCGGCGGCGGCGGGCGCTGGCAGTCGGCGCCGGGCGTGGTGACCGGGCCCGACGTGGTCCACTCGATCGACGCGTCGGGTGCGGACATCCTGCTCGTGTTCCTCGATCCGGAGAGCGACGCGGGCGCGGCGCTGCGCGCGATCCTGCCCGGCCCGTGGCGGCTGGTCGACGAGCGCGAGCGCGCCGGGCTGCTCGCCGACGCCGAGCCGGCGTCGATCATGCGCGAAGACGGCGTGGCGTGGACGCGGCGCGCCGCGACCGTGCTCGGCGCCGAGCCGTCCGCGTCGCCGCCGCGCCGGGCAGTGCACCCGCGCGTGCGGGCGCTGATTCGCCACCTGCGCGGCGTGCCGCCCGGCGGAGACACGTCGCTCGCCACCCTGGCGGGCGCGGTCGGCCTCTCGCCCGGCCGCCTCATGCACGTCTTCACCGAGTCGATCGGCCTGCCCCTCCGGCCCTATCTGCAGTGGCTCAAGCTGCAGCGCGCCGCCGCCGCGATCGCGACCGGCACGCCGCTGGCCATGGCCGCCCATGTGGCCGGCTTCGCCGACTCGGCGCACATGAGCCGGACGTTTCGCCGCACCTTCGGCGTCCCGCCGTCGGCCCTGCGGCCGGTCGCGCAGCAGCCAGCTGGTTCAAGACCGGGCGCGCGCCGGGCCTCATGATGACGGCATGAACACGACCTATCGCTCCACGAACCCGATCGACGGCGGCGCCGCCGGCAGCACGGCCGCGCAGGACAGGCCCGGCGGCCTGCTCGCCTGGCAGTGGGCGAGCTACAGCCTCGCGCACACCGATCGACGCAACCTCCTCATCCACGCCCTGACCGTGCCCCTCTTCATCGCGGGATCCGCGCTGGTGGCGACGACCCCGCTGGTCGGCTGGCTCGGCCTCGCCGGCCTCGCGTCGATGCTGGCCGCGGTCGCTCTCCAGGGATCCTCGCACCGCGGCGAGCCCCATGCGCCGGCGCCGTTCCGCGGCAAGCTCGACCTGGCCGCCCGACTCTTCGCCGAGCAGTGGGTGACGTTTCCCCGCTTCGTCCTGACCGGCGGCTTCGCCCGCGCGTGGTACGCGTCGCGGCGAGCTTGAGCGTCGCGGCGCCGGGCAGCGTCGCGCCGCGCGGCGACCGCGGCGTGGAGGCCGCATTGCGCCGCCGGTGCACGCTCAAGAGGGCCGTCATGCGCGACCTCGCCGCGCGGGGCGCTGCGTGATGCCACGCGGCGACCTGGCCGGGCGGGGCGCCGTCGCGCGCCAGG
>Ga0126377_10002702_pt1 | contig 12319 bp, 11 predicted proteins | sample PanSoiMetPlot_22_FD_92647 | JGI IMG/M metagenome (GOLD analysis project Ga0126377, IMG submission 92647) | Tropical forest soil microbial communities from Panama - MetaG Plot_22 | ecosystem: Environmental > Terrestrial > Soil > Tropical forest > Bulk soil | place: Panama | collected 2016-02-17
AACTGGAAACTGAAAACTGTTCTTACCGCATAAATCGTCGCCGAATGGCCAAGCCGAGCAGGGCGGCCTGGACGGGACCTAAAACCGTCTCCAGGGTGACAAGAGTTTGTGCTGTATTGGTCAAAGGTTTGGGATCAGGTTTCTGCAGGCTCAGCACCCCGAGACTATAGGTCAGCGCTCTTTTGAAGGGTAATGGCTTAGCTATCTCATCTTCAGGCAACGAGATTGGAATCTGGGCATTATTCGAGAAGACCCTCTGCTCAAACCCTGTTCTGGTATAAAAAAAGGCGAATGCTAACCAGAAGGCAATCAACACAATGATTGCGCGAGTGACTCTCTCGCCGTAGCCACTGGCTATCCAGTAAAGCCAGTGCAGGACTCGGATACCTTTATCATAGGCTTTTTTACTGCTTCGTGACCACTCGAGCCGCCGCAGGTCCATTGAGCCGTAACGAAACTCCGCTGCCTCCCCGTAACGATGATTCTCCTCCGCATTAACTGCGAGCTGACGGTAAGCAATGGAGAGCAGCCGGTACGGCGATGAATTCAGGTATGAGCGAAGTCCTTCGAGTTCATGTTTCAGATTTCTAGACCATTCGACATTTACAAACTCGAATTTCCGAGCGTCCACATTGACAAACCAGTGGGGCCGCAGCCTGAGGCTATGGAAAGAAACCCTTTCGGGCCTCTCAATCCGCACGTGTTGCAAATTCAGATAGGTATTGGTGTTGAAAACCTCGTGAGTTTTATCTCCAAATCTTACATAACCCGCGAAAGTCGCAAATCGGAAGTCGACATTCGCCCGGAAGCTTGCTTTGCTGAAATCCGCATCGGCACTGAATCTGGCCCGCTTGAAGTTTAACTCTTGGCCGAAGATGGCATCGAAAAAAATGGCGCGCGCGTTGAAGACGGCCTGATAGAATTCGGCGCCGGCGTTGAAAATGGCTTGATAAAATTTGGCATCCGCCGGGAAGCTGGTGTGGTCGAATATGGCACGCTCGCTGAAAAACGCTCCACTGAAGGCGGCATTCGAACTGAATTGGATGCCTGCGAAACTCACCTCCTCGGGAAACCATACGCCTCGAAAATCAAAGTCTCCAGCCTCGATCTTTCTGTTCAGTGCCAACCTGAACCACTCTATCTTCTCTTTGCCGGGATAATGGAGCACACAGTAACGCAGACCTTCCTGCTCCCGGAAGATTATTTCACGCGCGCAGGAAGAGCGATATTGTTCTTCGCAATCACAGACGGATGTAGTGGAGATCTCCTTTTCGAGTTGCCGTGTGGTAGACATAGCCGGGCTCCTCTACGAAATAGATGTTAGATGCTGGATGCCAGATGCAAGTAGGAAATCCCTACTTGCATCTAGCATCTAACATCTAATTGACCGAACTCCCTCAAGCAACCGCTCGATCTCGTCATCCGTCGTATAACAGGCGCATCCGGCACGCACCAGACCCTGTTCCAGTTTGCCGTGGCGCTCCACGACGGTCAACGCATAAAAATCACCGTGTGATGTAAAGACCCCTTGTTCGACCAGCTGCCGCGATACCTCGATTGACGGAGTGTCTCTCACGACGAAAGATACGGTTGGTGTCCGCGGTGCATCGGGTGGGGGGCCATAGACGGTCACACCATCGATCGCATTTAAACCATTCCACAATCTGACTATTTGTTTATCACCGCGCGGGTGTAATCCGGCGAATGAATTCTTCAGCTTCTCTCTTCGGGTCTCACCTTCCGCCAGGGAAGCGAGGAAGTTCACGGCCGAGGCCGCGCCGCCGATCCCTTCATGGTTTTGTGTGCCGGTCTCGAGGCGCTCAGGGCCGATCTCAGGCGCAGGGATCAGTTTCGGCACATCGAGTGATTGCGTCAGGTCAGACCTGCTGAAAAGCACGCCGATATGCGGCCCGTAAAATTTGTAAGCCGAGCAGGCCAGAAAATCGCACCCCAGCTCACGCACGTCAATCAGGCCATGTGCCGCGTAATGAACAGCATCGACAAAAGTGAGAGCTCCTACTTCTTTGGCCAATTGCGCGACCTGCCGCACATCGTTGATCGTTCCCAGGGCGTTCGAGGCTGCGCCGATGGCGACAACCCGAGTCTTCTGGTTGATCGCGCCCTCGAGATCGCTCCAATCGAGACCGCCCGTTTCAGTCAGCATCCGCACAGTCCGAAGCTTGACTCCCGACTCTCTTGTCAATGCCTGCCAGGGTGCGACATTTGCATGATGATCAAGTTCGGTGACCACGATTTCGTCTCCTTGCCGAAGTCTTCTCCCCAGTGCACGCGCAATGTGAAAAGTGATCGTCGTCATATTCAAGCCGAACGAAACCTCCTGAGCATCGCAGTTGAAAAAGTCTGCGAGCGCGTGCCTCGCATCTTCGATCAATTCGTCTGTTTCGGAGCTCGTCGGGTATGCCCAGTGCGTGTTGGCGTTGTGATTATAAAGATAATCGTTCATCGCCTCGACAACCATACGCGGGACCTGAGTGCCGCCTGGACCGTCAAAATATGCGACCGGGTGGCCTTTATATTTTCGTTCAAGGGCGGGGAAGTGAGAGCGAATTTGTGAAATTGCGGCAATAGAATTTGATTTATCAGTCATAAATATGGAATGGTCATCGGGCCTTCCGGCAAGACGGCAATCGGTGCATCTCGGTCGATTCGTTTTAATTCCTGAGCAAGATATTCCGTGATTTCGCTTACCGGATCCAGATGCGCCCGGCGAACTTCCTCCGCCGGGATGTCGCTATATAAACCGACGCGTGATTTCAGGCGAATCATGGCCAGTAACTGCGCTTCCCACTGGTCGTACATAGAGAAGCCCGGAGCAAGTATGGTATCGAGTAGTGCTCTGGGAGAGTCGTGTGCGAAGAGCAGCTTTTTAAAGTTTCCATGTGACGGGAAACCGTCATTGCATTTCGATGCGGCGACGATCAGTCCGCCCTCTTCAATGATGTTCGCCGCGGCCGACATCCCCTTGACTGCCTGGTAAAGATTCTGGTCAAGCGGATACCCGCTATTGGTCGTGATGACGATGGGGAAAGGCTGCGGGCAGGGAACCATGACCGTCGATTTCGAAAACTCACATCCCATCCTGTGCGCGGCCATGACCTCGCCGCAGAAAAACCGTGTGATCTGCCGGTTGCGATTGAGTGTCACGTTAATGCAGAAATCCAGGGGCAGCAGCGAACCGTTATCTCGAATCTGGGCTTGTGTTGGATTACCCTCGAGCACGCCCCAGGTGCTTTCCGGATGGCCGATCACCTCTGCGCGGTGGTAATGCATGATCGAGTCGATATCGGCGATCGCAGGGAAGATTCCTTTGTACCCGCCAGAGAACCCGGCCATGAAATGCGGCTCGATAAAACCGAGGACGATTCTTTTATCAGCCTCAAGATATTCATTATTCAGCAGTATTTGCCGGCCATCTTTTGTCCGGCCGGCAAATTTCAGCGTGGCCGGATCGTGCGAATTGTGATTGACGATCTTGAATCTTTTAAAAATCGATGCGCCGGTCATAGTTGCCAGCTCTTCCGGCGTGTTGATCCGATGTGATCCCGTGCCGTTGATGATCACGAAGTTTTCTTCCGGCACGTAAGTGAGCTCTTCAAAAAGCCATGGCAACAATCGATCGGAAGGTAACGGACGAGTAATATCCGGAATAACGACGGCAATTCGATCCCTGGCGCTGATCAATTCTCGCAACGGCCGGGAATCGATCGGGGAGCGGACAGCATCTCGAAAAGCCGTGGCCTCATCGGGTAGCCCGGGCAGGAAGTGCGGTGCGAGAACAGTAATATTCTCCGAAGGGATTTCGACTTCCAGGCCGTCTTTGCCGTATTGCAGATGAGTCAACATAATTAATCAATCGCCGGATCCTGATCGAGCGATCCGTACTGCTGTAATTGCGGTGAAAACAAGGTGACCACCGCGACAACGATCAGCGTACCGATTCCACCGCTGACGACAGAAAATGCCGGCCCGAAGAAATATGCGACGGAGCCGGATTCGAACCGCCCGAGCTCATTCGACGCGCTGATGAACATTCCATTGACCGCAGAGACGCGTCCCCGCATTTCGTCCGGAGTCAGGATTGTGACGAGCGTCTGGCGGATGACGACACTGATGTTATCGAAAGCTCCGGTGAGGAACAACATGAAGAGTGACAGCCAGAAATTTTGTGAAATTCCAAAGATAACCGTTGCCGCTCCAAATCCCGCGACCGCGAGCAATAATAATTTGCCCGCGTTCTTGAATGGCGGCAGATGAGTCGTGATCACAGCCATGATCACTGCTCCCATTGAAGGAGCAGCCTGCAGCCATCCGAGACCCGCCGGCCCCACCTGCAGGATATCCTTTGCATAGACGGGAAGTAATGCCACTGCTCCGCCGAATAATACGGCGAAGAGATCCAGAGTCATCGCCGCGAGCAGGACCCCTGTCTGCCGGACATAACCGATTCCCGCCAGGAACGATTTAAAGTTCGGGCCGGTTACTGATGGTGATAAAACCGATACGGCCGCGACATAAGATCGCCTGGTCAATAAGGCGAGCATTATGAAATAGAAGAGGCTGGTGAATCCGGCGAGCAAATAAACGAGAGTGGCGCTTTTCATCAAAGCGATCAGTAATCCACCGAGCGCCGGGCCGATCATTGAGCTTAACTCGAAACCGCTCACCGTCCATCTGATTGCATTACTGAAAATGATCGTTGGAACAAGCTGGGGCAGAAGGGATGATCTGGCCGGGCCTTGAAATGCGCGGGCAGTGCCGCTCAGGAAGAGGAAGAGGTAAATCAGTGGAGGATTGCCGCCTCGTATTGAAACGGCAGTCAATCCGAACGAACTAAGCACAGCCAGCCCGGTCGCAGCCATCAGTACCTTCCGGCGGTCGTAACGATCGGCGACCTGACCGGCGAGAAGTGCCATCCCGATCATCGGAATCACTTGGATCAGGCCGACGAATCCCAGCGCCATCGCCGAAGATGTTTTCTCGTAAAGCTGCCAGCCGACTGCTACGGTCTGCATCTGGACACCGAGAACTGAGATGAGATGGCCGGCGATGAAACGCCGAAAATCCTGCACGCGTAATGCCGCATAATTGTCGAGTTGTTTAGGGGTAGCAGTGACCGTGTTTTCAGAGGGCATTACGATGGTTTGAGTAATGGGAATGAAGAGGGATTACGAAATAAACGAAAATAACGAAATAAACGAAAAAATAAAGATTTTCGTTTATTTCGTTATTTTCGTTTATTTCGTAATCCCAAATTTAATATGCGGATGAGAGGACTCGAACCTCCACGGAATTGCTTCCATAGCGTCCTGAGCGCTACGCGTCTACCAGTTCCGCCACATCCGCTCGATCAAGTGCATACTACAGATTGGAAAATATGCTGTCAAGAAGAGGTCTTTTCCGTACTGCTCTTCAAACCGATCTCTTCCTGAATCTCGCGCAGCGAGGCAATGACAAAGGCGCAGTGTTCGTCGAAACTCAAGCCGAGTTCTTCGGCCCCTCCCCACAAATCATTACGATTGACCGTGCGGGCGAAAGCTTTATCTTTTATGCGTCTCCTGACGGAGGATACTTCAAGTGTATCGAAGCTCTTGTCCGGGCGAACGAGCGCGCAGGCAACAAGGAAACCGGATAATTCGTCGGTCGCAAAAATTGCGTGCTCCATGAGTGTCTCGCGCATAACCCCCGTGTAATCGGCGTGCGAGAGGATCGCGCGGATGATGTCTTCGGGATATCCGCGCTCGCGCAGAACTTCAGACCCGAGTATCGGATGGCGCTGGTCAGGATAGCGTTCGTAATCGAAGTCGTGCAGCATCCCAACCAGTCCCCACCGGTCTTGATCTTCCTTGTATTTTCGGGCATATGCGCGCATTGCGTATTCGACGGCGCGCGCATGCTTGCGCAAACTTTCGCTTTCGGTCCATTCGCACAACAAAGCCCAGGCTTCTTCTCGTGACGGTAGCATTTCGCTCATCCCGTTTTTTACCCCGGTTTGTCCGGCAAGACAAGAGGTGGTAAATTTAAGTGGCTGCTAACGGTATAAGGTTTGCTAAAATAAATCTTATTTTTTCGGACGCGGGCGGCGGGCATCGAGTTCTTCAGGAGAAATCATTCCGTCTTTATCGGTATCAAGACGGTCGAAGCGTTTCGGTTTACCTTTCCATTCTTCCCGGGAAATCTTCGAATCGCTGTTTGCATCCATTTGTTGAATCCCCCTTCGACGCGCACGACCAACAGCGGCAGTCAACTCTTCGCGTGTCAAGAAACCATCATTGTCGGAATCGAGTTTGTCGAATGCTTCAGCTTTTCTGTTCCATTCAGCGCGAGATATTTTGCCGTCGTTGTTTGTATCCATGCGTTTCATGGCGCCGTCTCTTCTTTGAAGGCGCCTGCCGCGCGTCGTTTGAGGATCTGGAGTTTGACCGAATGTCGAACTCACCAGGAAGAGAGCAAACAGAAAGGCTGCAATAATTGAAAACTGTTTCATTTGAACTTTTCTCCTTCTATTTTATGTAATGTTTCCTGAAGATTTGCCGGGTAATGAGTAGCAAAACCGCTACATGGCATTAGAGGAAAAAGGAAAAAAGAAAGTCGGAAAAAGTAATACCAAGGAATGAATGAAAATGGCAATTCTCCCGGTTTCGCTATAGAAGCACGGGACTTATTGAAAAATTATGATAGTCTCATCGCTGTCGACCGGGTCAATATAAGTGTTTTTTATGGGGAGGCATTTGGATTGCTCGGTCCGAATGGAGCGGGAAAATCGACGATCATGCGGATGATCTACTGCCGAACTCCGCTGACTTCCGGGTCCCTGCATGTCGTCGGACATGATGTAACACGCGATCCGAGGTCGATTAAATCCAGTGTTGGAGTAGTGCCGCAAGAAAACAATCTCGATCCGGACCTCAATGTGCGTAAGAACCTGCTCGTCTACGCTCGATACTTTCGCATTCCGCGGAAAGTGGCCGAAAGCCGGGCGGACGAGCTGATCGAATTCATCGGGCTGACCGACAAACGGGACTCGCGAATCGAAGCATTATCGGGCGGGATGAAACGCCGCCTCATGATCGCGCGGGCATTGATCAACAACCCGCAGATTCTGATACTAGACGAACCGACAACCGGCCTCGATCCGCATGTGCGCCTGGCGATTTGGGATAAGTTACGGGAACTCCGTGAGCAGGGCCTGACGATCCTGCTCTCGACGCACTATATGGACGAAGCTGAAAAGTTATGCGACCGGCTCATGATCATCGATCACGGGCAGATACTGGTCGCCGGGTCCCCGCGTGAACTGATCGAGCGCCATGCAATGCATTTCGCGCTCGAGGCGCGGGGATGCAATGGCAGACCGCTCCGCTCATCGCTCCCACAGATTATCGCCGAGCGGCGCGGTTCGACGCATTTTTATTTCGCCGCTTCCGCCGAGAATCTCTCCCCGCTCATGCGTGAGTATGAAGATTGCGAAACCTATCTCCGACCTTCGAACCTGGAAGACGTTTTTTTACGACTGACCGATCGTGATCGGTTAACTGAATGAGATGTTAGATGCTGGATGCTAGATGCTCGTAGGAGAATCCTACGAGCATCTAGCATCCAGCATCTAACATCTTTGCTGAAACATATGAGTGATCAACAAAAGAATAAAGAAGAACTGCTTGAGCTTGCGCATATTATGAAGCGTGAGTGGGACGAACGGGCGCGCCTGGATGCAAAGTGGTTTATCAATACACTCAGATTCCAGCAGAGTGAAGAAGAATTCGATCGGAGCGGAGCAGTCGAGGTCGAACGTATCCTGGGGGACGATCTTGGATTTCTCACTCAGAGACACGATCCGAGATCATTGCGAGTGCTGGAAGTCGGCTGCGGCCTCGGGCGAATGACCAGGCATCTGGCGAAAATCTTCGGCGAGGTCGTCGGAACCGATGTTTCCGGTGAGATGATCAGGCAAGCGAGGGAGAGATTGTCCGATCTCAAGAACGTGCAACTACACGAAACCAACGGCTTCGATTTAGCGCTTTTTCCCGACGAAAGTTTCGACCTCATACTGGCGGCGCGAGTATTTCAACACGTACCGAGCCCGCAAATCATCGGCTCGAACATCAGCGAGTGCTGGCGTGTTCTGAAACCAGGTTGTATTTTCAGATTTCAAACCAACAGCCTGACCTCGTTCGGCTACGAGGAGATCGAGAAAGATACCTGGACTGGCGCATCGTTCTCTGAATCCGAAATCCGTCACTTCGCCCGAAAGAACGGCGCTCTGTTGATCAGTATTTACGGAGTGAACACACTTTCCTGCTGGACGACGATTCGCAAGTGCCCCTCGCCGAGGTCGTCTGTGCCATTGAATGCAGAGCTCCCACGCATCGAATATTATGGACGCACTTCCGATCCACAGATCAAGACAATCCCGATTCGGGGAGCCGACGCTTCGCTGACTTTATGCGTTTTGGGGTTGGATTGCTCACAGGTCGATTGTAACTCGATTGCCATTGAGCTGAACGAGAGGATCATTCTCCCGCGCTACACAGGCCCGGTCAGAGATAAACTGGAAAGTCATTTGCGAGGCTCAATCGCCGCGGAGCCGGATCGACTGACGCAGATCGAATTCAGTATTCCCGGTGACACTCCTGTTGGATTGCTTCCGCTTCGTTTTATCATCGGCGACAAATGTTCCGATCCGATCGAGATCGAATTTAAGGAAGACCCGCCGATCCCGCCGAAAATCTGTTCGATCCTCAATGCCTACGATAACAGCGCCGATATTCATGCACGTGGAGAGAAATCGAAGCTGCGTATTCTGGTCGAAGGTCTCAACGAAGCCGCCGATACGGGAAACGTCCGTGTCCAGATAGGCGAACGAATCGTGAAACCGAGTTTCATCGGTTTCATGACCAGCCGGCGCCTTTATGAAGTCGACGCCCAGTTGCCGGATGGAGTTGCTTCCGGTCCCACACAATTGAGGATCTATTTCGGCAATCTTCAATCGCCGTCTGAACCTTTGGAAATAAAATATTAAAACTATGTTGGCATTGACCAGAGTAAATTTCGGTGATTTCGTGCGAGTCTGGCGGCGCAATTACGATGTTTATATCCGACTGTGGCGGACGGAAATGATCGCGCCGTTATTCGAGCCGGTCTTTACCGTGATCGGCTTCGGATGGGGAGTGGGATCGCTGGTCGCGGGCAAGGTCATGGGGGTTCCATATCTGACCTATGTGGGAGCCGGATTGCTGGCTTTCACCGCGCTGCTTCGATCACTCTTTGAATGCACCTATGGCTCATATTTCCGCATGGTCTATCAATCGACATTCGATGCGGTCCTCTGTACCCCGGTCGAGGTCGAGAGCCTGGCGCTCGGGGAGATCAGCTGGGGCGCATCGAAAGCGCTCTTTGACGGCCTTTTCGTGCTGGCCATCCTGGCGATCTTCGGGGCTGTGCTCTCGCCGTATGGGATACTAATTCCAATTGTGCTGGCGATCGGGGCTTTATGGGTAGCTGCATTGTCGCTCCTGGTCACTGCCCGCATCCGTGACATCAATCATTTCAATTTCTATCTTGCCTTTGTTTTTTCCTACATTTGGATCTCCGGGGCCTATTTCCCGCTCGATCGGATGCCGAAATTCGTCGAGCTGGTCGCCTGGATAATTCCGGTAACGAGCGCGATCGATATAGCGCGCGCATTGATGATCGGGGAACCCGGTCCAAAGATTATCTGGGAGATGCTTTACCTGCTCATCGCATTTCTGATGACTGCTGAATATGCGCTGCGATCATTGCGCCGGCGACTGGTCAGCTGAAGAGGATTACGAAATAGACGAAAATAACGAAATAGACGAAAAATACAGAAATTTTCGTCTGTTTCGTTATTTTCGTCTATTTCGTAATCCCTCTCTTCAATGCTTCTTCTGCAGTTCTTTGATCAGTTTTATTTTTTGCTCGATCTCTGCGATCATCGCCGGATCGAGTCTGGCTGCCGTTTCAATATCCCTGGCCGATTCTTGCTCTTTACCCATTCGTAAATAGGCGAGGCCGCGGTTCGCGAAGGCGAGAGCGTAATCGGAATTCAGTTCAATCGCACGGTTGAACTCAGTGATCGCACGATCCAGTTTGCCCCGATCGCAATATACCACTGCGCGTCCATAATATCCCTGAGCTAAACGGGGGTTGATCTCCACTACTTTCTCGAAATCGCTCATTGCCCCCGCATCCTCATTGATTTCCCGCCGAGCTAAGGCCCGGTTGTAATAAATTACAGCATTTTTCGAGTCGAGCAGGATGGCCTTGTCGAAATCGGCGACCGCTTTTCTGAACTCATTTATTTCCGAGTAGGCGTTGCCGCGATTATTTAGCGCTTCCACATCACGAGGATTAAAGGCGATCGCGCGTCCAAAATCGCTGAGAGCTTGTTCATAATCTTTTTTGGCGAAATGTGCTAGCCCACGATTGTTGTATGCCTCCCCTGATCGTGGATTGATCGCGATCGCCCGGTTGGAGTCCTCAATTGCCCCATCGTAATCGCCTTTGTAGTAGCGCATGAGCCCACGGTTCGCATAAGCAAAAGCCGTAAAGGGATCAACTACCCTGATATCATCGAATGCGGATGCCATTTCATTGAAACTCGTTTTTCGATTTTCATTCACCAGGCGCGAGCTGATTTCGATCGCTTTGGTGTAATCGGCAATCGCACCATCGATGTCGCCTTTCGCGTAACGACCCCGAGCGCGATTGTAGTGATCGATCGCCTCACGCGGTGTTTGCGACCACCCCGTCATCACCAGAAATAACAATGCCACCAATCCGGATAATATTCGGCTGCTGTACATAATCTGCACTCCTTCCCCTCGCGCTGCGAGCAAAGCTGCCTGGTTTTTATTTCTTTTCAATATATCTATTAAGGAATGCATAGTTCATTGTTTTAATCATCCAAGAAATGGGATGATAGATTCACATGTTAATTAGGCAATAAATATGCCTTTTAGGGAGATGGGCTTACCGGAGCAAATTGTGAGCCCACATAGTATTACTCACTGGGTTGTCGAAACGTTCACAAAAAGTGAGCTTTGGAGGAGGCGAAGGCCGTCATGACCTTAACTTTTTCAGAGCAAATCAAAATTCAATGATTGTTTCTTTGGGGATTGATGGCTTGTTCAGATCTGAACATTTGAGTTCCGAAATCGGTACAGTTAAACACGAAACAAACGAAAAATAACGAAACAAACAAAAGATGATTATTTTCGTTTGTTTCGTGTTTCTCTTTACTCTGTCGAAACGGACTCTTCTTTTCCCTCGAGTGCGGCGCGGAGGGTGTGCCAGGAGAGGCTCGCGCATTTGACGCGGGCGGGGAATTCGCTGACTCCGGCGAGAATCTTCAATCTGCCCAGATGATGAGCATCAGTTTCCGGATCGAGCTCACCTTTAATCATGCGGTGAAATTCGCCAAACAGCATTTCAACTTCTGCACGCGTTTTGCCTTTGACGGCCATGGTCATCATCGATGTTGATGCTTTGGAAATTGCGCAACCCATCCCTTGAAATCCTACATCCTCGATCAGATCCCCGTTCAGTTTCAGGTATAAGGTGATCTGATCACCACAGAGAGGGTTATACCCTTCCTGCACGCGATCGGCGGCGCTGAGCGTCTTGTAATTTCGCGGCTTCTTGTTATGGTCGAGGATGACCTGCTGGTAAAGTTCGTTCAGTTCAGCCATAGGTTATGAGAAAATTTCCATTGCTTTCTGGATCCCTTCCGCGAGCGCGTCGACTTCCTCCCTCGTGTTGTAAAAGGCGAATGAGGCCCGGGCTGTCGCGGGTATCCCGAAACGCTTCATGACCGGTTGCGCACAATGATGCCCGGCCCTGATCGCAATCCCTTCCTGATCGAGAATCGTTCCGATGTCGTGCGGGTGAATATCTTTCAGCGTGAATGACAAAACGCCCGCTTTCTCGCGCGCCGTTCCGATGATCCTTACGCCGGGAATCGCTCCGATCACCTCGGTCGCGTAATTGAGCAGATCGTGTTCGTAGGTGGAGATGTTCTCCAGGCCGATGCTCTCCAGATAATCGGCAGCCACGCCGAGAACGATCGCCCCTTCGATGTGCGGGGTCCCGGCCTCGAACTTCGCGGGCAGCACATTGTAAGTCGTTTTTTCAAAGGTAACCGAAGCGATCATGTCGCCGCCACCCTGGAATGGCGGCATTGCGTCGAGCAGTTCGCTTTTGCCGTAAAGAACGCCGATCCCGGTCGGGCCGTAAAGTTTGTGGCCGGAGAATGTGTAGAAATCGCAGTCCAGATCGC
>Ga0126377_10002703_pt1 | contig 12317 bp, 9 predicted proteins | sample PanSoiMetPlot_22_FD_92647 | JGI IMG/M metagenome (GOLD analysis project Ga0126377, IMG submission 92647) | Tropical forest soil microbial communities from Panama - MetaG Plot_22 | ecosystem: Environmental > Terrestrial > Soil > Tropical forest > Bulk soil | place: Panama | collected 2016-02-17
ATCGAAGTTAGGAAGGGCCACGAGCGGCGTCCATGGCCGCGCGCAACTCGCGCACAGCATCGGCGATTCCGACGAACACCGCACGACTGACGACCGAGTGGCCGATGTGTAATTCCTCGATCTCCGGGACTGCGGCCACCGGTCCGACATTGTCAGTGCGGAGTCCGTGTCCCGCGTGAATCTCGAGGCCGAGCGACGCGCCGTGCGACGCCGACTCGCGAATGGCCGCGATCATTCTCGGATCTCCCGCGGCGTGTACGTACGGTCCTGTATGGAGCTCGATCGATGTTGTACCTAGGTCGCGCGACTGATCGACGGCGTCGCGTCGCGCATCGATGAACAGACTCGTCGGAATGCGCGCCGCTTGCATGCGTGCGATCCCGTCGCGCAGCCGGTCGCGATCGCGCGAGACGTCGAGCCCACCTTCGGTCGTGATCTCCTGACGCCGCTCGGGCACGAACATCACCTGATGTGGCCGCATGCGCTCGGCGATGGCGAGCATCTCGTCCGTGCACGCCATCTCGAGGTTGAAGCCTGTTGTCACCGTGGCGGCGAGGCGTTGAATGTCATCGTCCTGGATGTGCCGGCGATCTTCGCGAAGGTGCGCGGTGATGCCGTCCGCACCCGCCGCCTCGCAGAGCGCAACGGCGGCGACGGGATCGGGGTATCCTTCACGACGTGCTTGTCGCAACGTGGCGATGTGGTCGATGTTGATGCACAGTCGAAGGCGCTTCATGTCGCGGGCTCCAGGCGGCGTTGCCGCGGTAGATCCAATTCACTCCAGCCGTCGAGTCAGGAGATCGAGTGAAAAAAGTAATCATGAGTCTGTTGCTGCTTGCTGCGTGTCATAGGTCGACCACGTCGACTCTGGTGTTGCCGGTGGCGGGGAGCCCGAGCGGAGCGCCGGACGCGGCGGGCGCGCTGCGCGGCTTCATGGCTGCCGCAAAATCGACCGACCTTCAAGGACTCAGCGCGTTCTGGGGCGACCAGGACGGCGCTGCGCGCGATCGCTTGCCGCGGGCCGAGCTCGAGAAGCGTGAGCTCTACATGGTCCAGTGTCTCCGCCACGACAAATACGAGGTCACAGGCGACACACCAGCAGTCGGTGGCGGACGGACGATGGTCGTGAAACTGACCTACCGCGAGCTCACGCGCGCGACCGACGTACAGGTCGTCCGCGGTCCAGCGAATCGCTGGTACGTGAAGGCGGTGAGCGTCACGAAGCTGCAGGACATCTGCATGCGTCGGAGCTAACGCTCGGACAGTTCCACCAGCACACCCGACGTCGACGATGGATGAATGAAGGCGATTCGCTTTCCTTCGGCGCCGAGTCGCGGGCTCTCGTCGATCAGCGTGATGCCATGTGCACGGCATCGTTCGAGCGTTGCGTCGAGGTCGTCGACGGCGAAGCACACGTGATGAATGCCCGGGCCTCGCTTCGCGATGAATTTTCCGATCGGCGATTCCGCCGCTTCGGGCTCGAGCAATTCTACGAGCGATTGGCCTGCGGCGAACGCCGCGATCCGCGCGCCGTCCGAGTCGTTCATCGGAACGTTTTCCATGCCGAGCACGTCGCGGTAAAACGAGACGCTGTCGTCGAGTCCGCGGACCGCGATGCCGACGTGCGCGATCGTCGCGCCGGTGGTTTTTCGTTGGTGGGAAGGACTTTGCATGCGGTTTAAGTTATGCAGAACGTCGATGGCCATCAGAGGAGCATTCATGTCCAACGTCATAGCAGTCACGGACGCGGATTTCGAACAGGAAGTCGAGAAGAACGATGGACTGACGATCGTCGATTTTTGGGCGACGTGGTGCGGTCCGTGTCGCATGGTCGCGCCGATCCTCGATCAACTCGCGACCGAATACGAAGGAAAAGTGAAGGTCACCAAGTTGGACGTTGACGCGAACATCAAGACGGGCTCGCGCTTCAACGTCCGTTCGATTCCGACGCTGCTGTTCTTCAAGGGCGGCAAGGTCGTCGATCAGATCATCGGTGCCGTGCCCAAGGGGCAGATCGAGTCGAAGTTGCAGCAGCACACGGCGGCGTAACACGGGCGCGTGATCGGCGAGAACGACGCCGGCCGCGCCGGCTCGCTGTACGTGGTCAGCACCCCCATCGGCAACATGGGGGATTTTTCTTTCCGTGGCGTCGAGGTGCTGAAATCGGTGAACGCTGTGCTCGCCGAGGACACGCGGCACAGCCGGCATCTGCTGACGCGCTACGACATCACGACGCCGCTGATCGCGTACCACGAGCATAACGAGGCCAGAATGTCCCCGGCGCTCGTGCGGCGGATGTCGGAGGGAGAGTCGTTCGCGCTCGTGTCCGACGCCGGAACTCCCCTGTTGTCCGACCCAGGCTCCCGACTCGTAGCGGCAGCCGCTGCGGCTGGACTGAAAATCGTCCCGATTCCGGGCGCGTCGGCGTTGCTGGCGGCGCTTGTCGTTTCGGCTGTCGACCTGAGCCGATTCACGTTTTTCGGATTCCTTACACGCACTGGTAGTGAACGCCGTTCGGCGCTGGATGAGATTGCAGCGCTTGGGACTACGGCGGTGATCTATGAGGCCCCGAACCGGTTGGTGCAGACACTCACCGAGCTCGAGGAGCGGGGCATTGGGGAGCGGCCCAGCGTTGTGGCCCGCGAAATGACGAAGCAGTTCGAGGAGGTTCGGAGAGGAACGGTCCATGAGCTCCGCGCGTACTATGAGGGAACGCCACCGCGCGGCGAGCTCGTGTTGGTAATTGGGCCCGGGCGCGCCGAAAGACCTGGTGAAGACCTCGTCCGTGAGCGTGTTCGGGTTTTACGGACGTCAGGAATGAGCAGTCGCGATATTGCCGCCACGGTCGCCCAAGAGCTCGGCGTTCCGAAACGGTTGGCCTATCGCCTGGCGCAGGAGCTCGCGGTGGGCAACAGGGAAAAACAGGAGGGCGAATCATGATCGGAGTGAGATGGCGTCGCGCGCGGGTGCTGGTTGCGTTCGGCTTGCTTCCGCTCGTCAGCGCTCGCCCCCTGCCTCCTATCCTGACGATCGCTCGTCTCCAATACGACGGCGGTGGGGATTGGTACGCCAATCCGTCCAGCCTGCCGAACCTGCTGGCTGCCATTCGCCAGCGGACGTCGCTCGCGGTCGATAAGACCGAGGCGCGCGTCACGCTCGCCGACGAAAAGTTGTGGGATTACCCGTTCATCCACGTAACCGGGCACGGCAACATCAAGTTCAGCGACAGCGAGGTGCTCCGCTTGCGCGAGTATCTCCAGCGCGGCGGCTTCCTGCATGTCGACGACAACTATGGGCTCGACTCCGCGTTCCGGCGCGAGATCAAACGCGTTTTTCCGGACCGCCCGCTCGTCGACGTTCCACTGTCGCATCCGATCTATCACATCGTCTACGATTTCCCCAAGGGACTGCCGAAGGTCCACGAGCACGATGGCCTCCCCGCGCGTGGCTTCGGGATCTTCCTCGGTGACCGCTTGGCGGTGTATTACAGCTTCTCCAGTGACCTTGGGAACGGATGGGAAGATCCCGAGGTCTATCACGACCCGCCGGCGCTGCACGAAGCGGCGCTCCGGATGGGTGTGAACCTGTTCGTTTACGCTGTCACGAGTCGGCCTACGCCATGACCGTTCTCGACCTGGTTGATCGCGAGCGCGCGCGCTTGCGTCGGATGCATCTGCTGGTGGGCATGGCGCTCGCCGTTGGTGCCACGTGCCTCCTCCTTGCCCTCGGCGCGTCTGCGCTGGGAAGCGCACGCTGGATGAGTCTTCCCAGACCGCTGCCGTTCCTCGTGTGGCTCCTGGTGCTCGCGGCGAACGTCGCGGTCGTCTGGTGGACCGCACGCAGACTCGATCGGCGAACGACACGTCAAAGTGTTGCCGCCACCATCGAGCGCGAGCAGGCATTGCGCGCTGGCGCGTTGCGTGGTGTGCTCGAGGTAGCCGACAAAGGCGCGCTCGGACGTCGCGCAGCGGATGCAGTCACGCAGAAGCTCGCACCCGCGGGGCCGAGGCTCGCGCCGGCGGAACAGCGTTCGGTTCGCCGCGGTGCGGCGCAGTCGGTCATTGGTGCGGGCGTTGCCATGGCCGCACTCGGGTTCGCGGCGCCGCAGTTCAACGACGGTTTCCTCGCGATCATGAAACCCGTGAGCGCGTGGGGCGGAACGCTTCTTCCGCCGCTGACGTTCACCAATCTTCCGCCAGTCGTCCTCCGCGGCGAAATACTCCAGTTGCACATCGCGGCCGATCGTCGCTCGACCGTCAGCCTTGCGCAGCGAGCTAGGGGGCAGGCGTGGGCAACGCAGACCGTTGTTGTCGATCGGCGGACAGGCATCGCGACCATCGAGGTCGGTCCGCTTCGCGGCGATCTCACACTCGTGGCAAGCGACGGCCGTTCGGCCACCGATACCGCGCTGGTGCGCGTCACCGATCGTCCATTCGTTGGCGCCGTGTCGATGCGCGCGACGTATCCGTCGTATTTGGCCCGCGCGTCCGAGGGGCTCGCGGTCGGTGAGCCGGCGCGTGTCCCGCAGGGAACCATCATCGACGTCTCGGGACGTGCGTCCACCGCACTTCGCGACGTGCGACTCGGCAACGACGGCGACACGATCAAGCTGCGCGTCAACGACCACGCGTTCGAGGGTCGCTTCGAGGCCAGAAGAACTGGGCGCTACACCTGGATCGCCGCCGGCATGAACGGCCCCATCGCTGATGTCCCGGTGCCGCTCGAGCTCGAGGTGGTTCCGGACTCGGTGCCGCACGTCGAGTTGGTCTCGCCGGCCATCGATACGATCGTCGCGGGCGACGACAAGATCACGCTGCGTGCAACCGCCACCGACGATCATGGCTTGGCACGCGTCGAAGTGGTGAGTTGGCGACAGAGCAACGAAACGCCGGTGGTTCAGCGTCTCGTCGAATCCGCGTCGACGGTGTGGGACGGCTCGACCGTTGTGGATCTCGCGCCGCGCGGACTGAAGCCAGGCGATGCGTTACACGTCAAGATCGTCGCGACGGACAACTCGCCGTGGGGACAGAAGGGCGAGAGCCGCGAACTGCTGCTCAAGATCCCGACCATGGAGGAGCGCCGCGCACTCGCGCGTGACGCAATGGACTCTGCAGTCGCGCAGGCAAAATCCACCGCCGCCGCCGAGAAGTCGCTGCAACAACGGACGAGTGATGCGGCGCGCGATCGCGCGCAGCGGTCGTCGGCGCAAGAAGCCGCCAGCTCGGCGAATGGCGCGGACAAGAAAGGGTCAATGAGCTACGACGCCGCGGAGAAAGCCAAAGCCGTGGCGAAAGATCAACGTGCGCTCGCCGACCAAGTGAAGGATCTGCAGCAGAAGGCGGGGCAGCTCGAGCAGGCGCTCAAACAGGCGGGTGCGCTCGACAGCGCCATCGCCCGTCAACTTCAGGAAGCGCAGCAGCTCCTTCGCGACGCGTTGTCGCCCGAGCTGCTCGCCCAGATGCAGAAGCTCGAGAACGCGACGCAGAATCTGTCGCGCGATCAGGCGCAGCAGTCGCTCAAGGATCTCCAGGCGATGCAGGAGAAGCTGCGGGAGCAGCTCGAGAAGAGCGCCGAGATGCTGAAGCGCGCCGCGCTCGAGGGCTCGATGCAAACGCTCAAGGATGAAGCGAAGGAGATCGCGGATCGTGATCGCGCGCTGGCTGACTCGGCAGCGGCAAAGTCCGCCCAAGCGATGAAGAACGAAGCGAAACAGCTCGCCGATCGCTCGCAGCGTTTCGAGGATGAGCTGAAGAAGCTCCAGACTCGTCTCGAGCAGCAGAAGGCGGACGCCGGCGCGAAGAACACCGAGGAGGCGCGCAAGCGCGCCAACGCTGCCGAGGAGGCCATGCGTCAAGCGGCGGGCGAGAAGCAAGGCGAGCGTTCGCAGCAAGGCGAAAAAGGCGGCGACAACAACAACGCATCGGCGAAGCGCGACACCGCGAGTCGGGGCGGTGCGCGTGGACAGAACCAACAGAATCAGGGCGGGCAGCCGCAAAACCAGAACGGCCAGCAGGGGAACAAGCAGAACGGCCAGCAGGGTGGCCAATCCGAAAACGGCCAGAAAGACGGCAAAGGCGAGCAGAACGCGCGCGACGCTGCGAATCAGATGGACCGTGCGTCTGACGCGATGAAGCAGGCGCGCGAGCAGCAGGTGAACGAGTGGAAGTCGGAGCTGACCCAGGCGCTCGACCAAGCCGTTCAGGAAATGCTACAGATGGCGCGTCAGGAGCAGCAGCTCGAGCAGAAGGCGCGCTCGGGCCAATCGAAGCCCGAGGACCTGCGCGGCGAACAGAGCGCGGTGAAGCAGGGCTTGGACAACTCGGCTCAGAAGCTTCAGCAGGAAGGACAGAAAACGTCGCTGCTGTCGGGACGGTCGCAGCGTGCGGTGTCGGAGGCGCAGCAGAAAGTTTCGGAAGCCACGCAACAGATGGCCGAAGCACGCGGCTCACAGCAGGCAGCCAGCTCACTCGGTGACGCCGCGGATGCGCTGAATCGCGCAGCCGCCTCGCTCGCGCGCGACCGCGAAAAGGCAAACACGTCCAACTCGGCGACGGGTTTCTCCGAGATGATGCAGCAGCTTCAGGAAGCCGCGAAGAAGCAGGGCTCGATCAACGCGCAAGCGCAGGGTTTGATGCCGGGGTTGGGCCAGCCGATGAACTCGCAGATGCAAGGCACAGCGCGGGCGCTTGCACGCGAACAGCGGCAGGTGGCGCAGCAGCTCGACGATGTTGGCGACGCCGTTGGCGGCGATCGCGCCGCACAGTTGGCGAAGGAAGCGAAGGCCATCGCCGAAGCACTCGAAGGCGGACGACTGGACGCGGCCACCGTGGCGCGTCAGCAGCAGCTGTTCCGTCGTCTGCTCGACGCGGGTCGCTCGCTGCAGAAAGAAGAACGGGAGGACACGGACAAGCGTGAGGCGACGTCGGCCAAAGGTGGCAACGAGCTTCGGCCGGACAACACCAACGCGAGCGGCAAGGCGGCGCTCAAATTCCGTGAGCCGACATGGGACGAATTGCGCGGTTTGACGGCCGATCAGCGCCGTGCAATCCTCGAGTACTTCAAACGGATCAATGCGGGAACGCCATAAGTTCGTTCTCTCGCTTCTGCTGCTCGCTATCTCCCCGGCTTCGGGCTTCCCGATTTCCGCCTCGCTCGGAGCACAAGCGGCGGCGAGCCCGGACACGATGGCCTTCTACCGGGCCCTCGATCTCGAGGCTGCGGGGAAATACCGCGAGGCCATTCCTCTCTTTCGCGCCGCGCTCAAGACGCCCGCCGCGGTCAATGCGCTCCTCGGGCTCGAGCGCGCCTATGCCGAGCTGGGATGGTCTGATTCACTCGTCGCGCCGCTCGACACGCTGATCTCGGCGAATCCAAAAGAAGAGACGTTCCGCACGGTCCAGCTTCGCGCGCTGCAGATGGCGGGACGTCAGGCCGATCTGCGGCGCGCATTCGATGCGTGGGCGCACGACATGCCATCGAGCGCAGCACCCTATCGCGAGTATGCGAGACTGTTGCTGCAGAAAAACCAATCGGCGGCAGCCGACACCATCCTCTTGCGAGCGAGACAGGCGCTCGGCACCACGAAGGATTTGCAGCTCGAGCTGGCGCAGACGCGCGCCGCACAAGGGCAGTGGATCGAGTCTGCGCGCGCGTGGCGACAGGCGCTGCTCACCGCCGACTACCTGGTGCAGGCAGCAGCCTATGCGCTCGCGCCGACACCCTCGTCCTCGCGGGCGCAAGTGCGCGAAATTTTTCTCGCGCTGCCGGCAGAGGTTGGATCGCGTCGGGCACTCGCCGATCTCGAGATGACCTGGGGATCACCGGCCGACGGGTGGAACGCGCTGAAAGAACTCCCCCCCGACAGCGCGTCAGCGGAAGCATGGTCCGAGTTCGCGAAACGCGCCGAGGCGGAAGATCGATGGGCGATCGCGCGCGCGGCGCTGGAGTCGGCTCTGGGATGGAAGCGTACTCCGGATCTCTCCATTCGCGCCGGCACGGCGGCGATGAACGCCGGCGACGCCCAGGCCGCGCTGCGTCTCGCGCCGCTTTCGCTGGCCAACGGTGATTCTGCGTTGATCGCCCGCTCATATCTTCCGCTGCATGCGCGCGCGCTCGCCGCACTCGGCCGGCCGATGGAGGCCGAGCGTCTCGTGAATGCCTATGACCGCTTTTTGGCGCCGGGCGCGAAGAGCTCGCTCACGCGCACGATTGCCTGGGGATGGGTGCGAACCGGCGACATGACGCGTGCGCGCGCCGCGTTGGCGGCCACTGGCCCCGAGGGCGACTCGAGCGATGCGGCCGGCTGGCTGGCGCTCTATGAGGGAAATCTAAAGGCTGCGCGTGCGCTGTTGCGCGGCGGAACCGAAAGCTCGCCGGAGCTGGCGTCGGCGCTCGGGCTCATTGCGCGGCTCAAGGTCGACTCCGCGCCGGCAATCGGCAAAGCGTTTCTCGCGTTGGCGAAAGGCGACAGCGCGGGTGCCGCCACGCAGTTCGTGCAGGCGGCCGACTTGACGCCCGCGGTGCGCTCGCTTCTGCTGTTGCTCGCCGCTCAGGTCAACGCGTCGATGCACAACGAGAGCGCAGCGATCGCGTTGTGGACGCGCATCGTCGAGCAAGACAAAGACACGCCGGAAGCACCACAGGCCGAGCTCGAGTGGGGGCGGCTGTTGCGCTTGAAAGGCGACGCGGCTGGCGCCAGCACGCACCTCGAGCACATGATCCTCACCTATCCACAGAGCGCGCTCGTTCCCCAGGCTCGACGTGAGCTCGAGCTGGCGAAAGGCGCGATCCCGCACTCCTAGCCGATGCCAAGTCGTTCGATTCATCCGCTGCGCCGGGGAGCGCTGATCGTCGCGCTCATGGCGGCGCTCGTTCCGGTGCGCGGCGTGCTCGCGCAGCGGCTGCTCGTCCCCATGGACGACGCGCAGCAGAACCATCTCAAAGCCTACGGCCTCACGTACGCGGCCATCAAAGCGGGTGCGTCGGCCGAGTGGCTGCTCAACTATCGCGGCGGCGCATTTTTGCTCGCCGATACCCCCGAGCTGCGCCGCCAAGCGGGACTCGCCGGCATCACCACCGAGCCGGTCGACAACGCGCGCCTTTCTCAACTGCGCGCCGAGATCGCGGCGAACAACATGGAAGCGGTGCCGCTCGAGAAGGCACCGAAGGTTGCCGTCTACACACCGCCCGACGCATTGCCGTGGGACGACGCCGTAACGCTCGCGCTGAAATATGCGGGCATCGAATACACGCCCATCTACGACGATGACGTGGAGAGGGGCGACCTGTCGAAGTACGACTGGTTGCACCTGCACCACGAAGATTTCACTGGGCAGCTCAACAAGTTTTATCTGAGCTATCGCGACGCGCCGTGGTTCATCGATCTCTTACAGAAGAACTCGGCAGCCGCGAAGCGACTCGGCTTCGCGAACATTCCGGGGCTCAAGAAAGACGTCGCCGAGAAGATCCGTGAGTTCGTGGAGCGCGGCGGGTTCCTGTTCGCGATGTGTGGGGCGACGGAAACGCTCGAGCTCGCGCTCGCTGGCCGCTCGGTGGACATCGCGCAGAGCTTCATCGACGGAACACCGATGGACCCCGACGCCGACCGGAAGATGGACTGGAAGCGCACGTTCGCCTTCCGCGACGCGCACCTCGAGCAGTCGCCGTTCGTGAACGCGATGAGCGACATCGACGGACACCAAGTCAACGTTCCCGGCCGCCGCCAACCCCTCGGCACGTTCACGCTGTTCAACTTCTCGGCGAAGTTCGACCCGGTGCCGTCGATGTTGGTGCAGGATCACCGCGCGGTCGTGAACGACTTCTACGGCGTGACGACGAGCTTCACGAAGGCGGTGCTGAAGCCGGGTGTGACGATTCTCGCGAATGAAGAGGGCGCGCCGTGGGTGAAATACATTCACGGCGACTACGGCAAGGGCACGTGGACGTATTATGGCGGCCACGATCCCGAGGACCCACAGCACGCGATCGGCAATCCGCCGACAGATCTCTCGTTGTTCAAGAGCTCACCGGGTTATCGGCTCATTCTGAACAACGTGCTCTTTCCGGCGGCGAAAAAGAAGCCACTCAAAACCTAGGCACTAGGCATTTGGCGCTGGGCACTAGATAAAGGCGCTAGAGAGTAAGGAAGGCCGGAGCGCTTCGCGCCCCGGCCTTTTCCGATTTTCTAGCGCCTTCCGCTAGCGCCTAGCGCCCAGTGCCTAGCGGCTCTCCGGTCGGCCGTCGCGTAGATTAAGGACCATGCCCTCTCACCCGCCGTCGGCGATCGGGGCTCGTCTGAGCCCAAAGGCTGCTACTGCGATTCGAGCTGCCATTCGCATGGCCGGTGGTCGAGAGGTGTGTTTCGTCTGCACACTCGACGCGAACGCGGTGGTCGAAACCGCGCGCGTCGTCGCGCGAGGCGACGTAGCGTCGGTCCTCGCGTTGCCAGGATTCGCGAACCGCGGCGAGATGCTCGTCCACAACCACCCGTCAGGCGTGCTCGAGCCGTCCGGGCCGGACATGGAGATCGCCGCGCGGATCCACGACGACGGCATCGGCTTCGGGATCGTCGACAATGATGCGACGGATCTCTACGTCGTCGTCGAAGTACCGACGCGCGCGGAGTTCACACCGCTTCGCTCCAAGGCGATCGACGGAGACCTCGGGCCCGACGGACGTATTGCCGAGCGTCTCGCGCGCTACGAAGACCGCCCGAGTCAGCGGGCGATGGCAGTGGAAATCGCGGGCTTGTACAACGACGGTGGCGTCGGATTACTCGAGGCGGGCACCGGCGTCGGCAAATCGCTTGGCTACCTCGTTCCCGCGCTGCGTTGGGCGGCGGCGAACGGCGAGCGCACGATCGTGTCGACGAATACGATCAATCTCCAAGAGCAGCTCGTCAGCAAAGATCTTCCATTCCTCCGCGACGCACTCGCCGACCAGAAGGTGCGCTTCGCGCTACTCAAAGGCTGGCGCAACTATCTGTGTCTGTCGCGACTCGATCAGGCGCGCGCCGCAGGAAACGCGCTCTTCGAGACCGGAGTGCAGGAAGAGCTGGACGCGATTCATGCGTGGTCACAGCAAACGACTGACGGCTCGCTGAGTGACCTGACGGCGCCTCCACGATCCGAGCTTTGGGACGAAATCTCCGCCGAGCCGGATCTGTGCACGCGCGTGCAGTGTCCCGTGTACAACAAGTGCTTCTTGTTCAAGGCGCGACGCGAAGCTTCACAATCGGATGTGATCGTCGTGAATCATCACCTGCTGCTCTCCGATCTCGCGGTGCGTCGCGCAACGGGGAATTGGGGTGAGGCGGCGGTGCTGCCGGCGTATACGCGGCTCGTCGTCGACGAAGGTCACCATCTCGAGGACGCGGCGGCGAGCCACCTCGGCGCCACGGTGTCGCGTCGATCACTTCAGCGTTTGTTCAATCGCCTGGATCGTCGTGGCAAAGGCCTTTTGTCTGCGCTGATCATGCGGCTCTCGCGTGCGGAAGATCTCCTCAGCACCGCGAGCCTCGATCTCGTGCATACGCGTTTGTCGCCTGCGGTGCAGGCCGCACGCGACAAGAGCTCGTCGATCTTCGATCTGCTCGAGGTATTTCTGCAAGAGAGCGGCGAGTCCGTGGTGCGTCTCACCGACCAATTCGCCGAACATCCGATCTGGAAGGCTGGGCTGCGCGTCGCGCTCGAGGACACGCTCGGCGAGATCCAACTGCTCGCTGACGGCTTGGAGCTCGTGCGCGAGCGTCTGGAAAGCGGCAAAAAAGACCTCGACGAAGCGGTCATGTCGCTCGTGAACGAGATGCGAGCGGTGACGCGGCGGCTGCAGACGGCCGGCGACGGACTCCAACGCGCGCTCGACCCACACGGCGGCGAGCCGACGGTGCGCTGGATCGAGACGCGGGGACGCGAAAAGGCCGCGAGCGTCTCGACCGTTCCGCTCGATCTCGCGCCGATTCTTCGTGAGGATTTGTTCAAGCGCTCGACGACGACGGTTATCACGAGCGCGACGCTCGCAGCCGACGGTCGCTTCGAGTTTCTCGCGAAGCGCCTCGGTCTCGACGATCCCGAGGTCGAGCCGCGCACCGAGATCTATGCGTCGCCGTTCAACTATCGTGAACAAGCCATTCTTGCCGTGCCGAGCGACGTGCCACCGCCGAACCTGAATGCGTCGGCGCATTTCACGGCGGTGGCGCGAATGACCGAAGAGATCGCCGATGCTGCCGACGGCGGAATGTTCGTGTTGTTCACCAGTCATCGCGACATTCGGAGCATGGCGGTCGAGCTCCGCGCACGCGGCTTCGAGCGACGCTGGCC
>Ga0126377_10002704_pt1 | contig 12316 bp, 11 predicted proteins | sample PanSoiMetPlot_22_FD_92647 | JGI IMG/M metagenome (GOLD analysis project Ga0126377, IMG submission 92647) | Tropical forest soil microbial communities from Panama - MetaG Plot_22 | ecosystem: Environmental > Terrestrial > Soil > Tropical forest > Bulk soil | place: Panama | collected 2016-02-17
CGGCGACGTCCACGCCGGCGCAGGGGCGGGGCGGGCAGGGTGGCGGTGGTCGCGGCGCCGGGACGCCGGCGAACGTCCCGGCAGCCAAGCTGGCGCGCGTCTCGCTCATGACGCTGAACTTCAGGACCATGCTGAAGTTCCCGTGGACGCAGAATCCGAACGAGAACCAGACGCTTGACGTGCTGGATCTGCCGAAGATGTACCAGGATGTCTACGGCGTCAGCCACATCGAGTTTCAACACGATCATCTGGTGAGCGGCGAACAAACGCCGCCCGACGCCGCGTTCTTCCGCGAGATGCGGGCCAGGCTCGACGCCGCAAAGGTCACGGCGACACAGGTGAATATCGAGATCGGTGAGATCCCGAACCTGGCCGGCGACGCGCGCGCGAAATGGATGACGCTCGGCAGGCAGTGGGTCGATGCGGCGCCGATTATCGGCGTCACGCGCCTGATGCTCAATCAGACCGGGCTCAACGAGGAGAACAAGGCCAACTGTATCTCCGTGTGGAAGGAGATTCAGGACTACGCGAAACCGAAGGGCATCAAGATCTCGGCCGAAACGAGGGGCACGGGCGGTGGGCGTGGCCGCGCCCAGGCTGGCGGGCAACCGCCCGCGGCGCCTCCCGATCCCCGCGCCGCGTCGACGACTGCGTTCCTTCTCTTGAAGCAGGTCATTGAAGCGGCCGGCGCCTACTCCAACGTGGACATCGGCAACGTCGGCGCACCGGACCAGCAGACCCTGCACGACGCCATCAAGGCTCTCTACCCGACCTCGTCGGGCAACATGCACATCAAGTCGAGCCCCAACTGGGACATCGGCGCGGCCGTGCGGTACGCCGAGTCGCTGGGATACCGCGGCCTGTACTCGATCGAAGTGAACGGGCATCCGGCGGTCAGGCAGGTCTACGCCATCATCCTGGCGAACGTCACGAACCAGCTCGCGTAGAAAAGCAGGAGACGACCAATGAATCGACGGGGTTTCTTGACCGTGGCGGCGGCCGCGGGCGTGGCGGCGACGGGACTTGCCCAGGCTCCGGCCCAACCGGCGGGGCAGGGGCGCGAAGGTGGACGCGGGGGACGAGGCGGACGCGGGCGTGGTGGTCCGGCCAACGTCTCTGCGGAGAAACTGGCGCGGGTCGAAATCATGACCCTCAACCACAGCAACATGATCAAGCTGCCGTGGCAGGAGGCCACGCCGCAGCGCACGCTCGATATCTTCGATCTGCCGCAGTACTACGTTGACGTCTACGGCGTCCGGAACGTCCAGTTCCAGAGCAACCACATCGCGAAGGACAACGACAATCTGGACATGGCGTACATCCGTGAGCTCCGCGCCAAGCTCGACGCCGCCGGCACGAAAGCGCATCAGATCAATATCGAGATCGGCACGATGGCGCAGATGGGGCCGGACGGCAAAGCGGCGGCGCTCGCAGGCGATGCGCGCGCGGCCTGGCTCGAGCGCGCAAAGAAGTGGGTGGACATGTCGCCCACTCTGGGCGTGACGCGGCTGATGCATAACCAGGGCGCGCTCACCGACGACAGCAAGGCTGGCGTCACCGCGCTCTGGAAGGATCTCCAGGACTACGCGACCCCGAAGGGCATCAAGATTTCCGGCGAGACGCGCGGCGCCGGCGTACCGACCCCGGGCAGGGGCGGCGGTCAAGCGGCAGCGCCCGCGGCGGCGCCGGATATGCCGGAGCCGGAGCGGTTGCGCTACGTGTGGGGCATCCTCTGGGAGTGCACCGTCGGCAGCGGCGGGTACACCAACCTTGACTTCGGCGGCGAGACCCGCTTCCACAACCAGCAGCAGCTGCACGATGCGATCAAAGGTCTGCTCCCGCGTAACGCCGGCGGGATGCACACGCGAGTCAGCCCGACGTGGGATCTGGGTACGGCAATCAAGTACGCCGAGTCGCTCGGCTATAAAGGGATGTACACCATCGAGGTGAGCGAGGATGCGGCGGTTCGGATCGTCTACAACGCGATCCTTGCGAACCTGGCGTAATCCGCTGGTGCCGTCCGCGCCGGGCCTGGGGACGTGATCGCGACCAGCAAACAGGCCATCCTGTTTCGCCAGCATTTTCCTCCGCGGCACGGAAACTCGACGCTGAGCTTCTTCGGGGGCGCTCCCGTCGCCCCCGGCGGTTTCCGCTGGCCGAGTGCTGACGGAGCAGAATCAAAGCCGCTCAGTTTCTTGATGCAGGTCGATTGCGCAACGGTGCCGGCGGCCGCTCGCCTTCAATTGCTGCCAGACGCGGGTGTGCTCTATTTCTTCCTCGACCTGACGTGGGGTGAACCTGTTGCTTTCCGTGTCCTGTATGAAGCAGGGACACACAACGATTGGCGCGCCATTCAGCTTCCTGACGATCTCGGCGTTGCGTTCGGGGATCAGTCGACGTTCGTGTGGAAGTGGACCCAGTCGGCTCAGGACTGTCCGAAGCTCCTGCCGAAATGGACGTTCCAGCCAGTCGTCATTCCGATCCCTCCGGAGGTCTACGAGACAGACGACAACGAAAACGGGTACGCTCCCTTTCTGTGGCCAGGCGACAAGGTGATGGCGGACGCTCTGCGCGCTGCGCAAGGTGAGAATGTGCCGTCCGGCTATTTCTCGGTACAGGATTTCGTCGATGCCGACGGCACGATGCGACGGCCATTCATCACCTATCCTCATGATTGGCGGGCGGTTCAGATTTGCACCGGCTTGCTGCTCAGCCAGCTGCGTAGCAACCGTCGTCCTTCAGGCGCGGCGGCATTGCGACAACTATCGGAAAATGAGCGCGATGCTCTTGTCGCGCGGCTCAGAGATGAAGCTCAGAGCTGGTACGGCCGAGCCGCCTCGCAATCACCTTTCGCGCCGGTGCCGCAGGACGTCAGCGATCAGTGCTGGACCTGGCTGGCAGAGAACGCGTGGCTCGTTCGTTTCGTGATCGTCGACGCCATGAGGATGTCGATCGAGGCGTCACTCGTTGATTCGGAGCGGGCGGCTGCGCAGATACCGGGTGACGTGGTTCGACGAGTGCACGGGCGACACGCGCTTGCCTCGCAAACAGAACATGGCCTCTTCGTCACTACGCCAGATCGGATGCTCGCACCGCCTGTTGACGTGCAGGGGAACCAATGGGAGCGTGCCCAGACGCATCTCCTGCTACTTGAGCTCTCGTCGAACGAGGGACTCGGCCATCATTTTGGAGAAGGCGTGTATCAATTCTGGATAACGCCGGAGGACCTGATGGCGCGGCGCGTCGACAAGGTAGAACTGTCCACCGATGCGTATTGATGCCCCCGTACCCCCGCGACTGCAGGCACGGCCTGGCGCGCCTAATGAAAATGCTTTATTGACCCCGTAGCGTCTGCCGAAGAAATATGACAAATCAGGAGCGCGCCCTGAACCGGATCAGGCTCCAGATCCGGATCGCCATTACGCTCTTTGTCCTGCTTCTGCTGGGCACCGTGGCTCTGGGATGGATCTGGACGAATACGCATCAGCCGCCGCCGCTGCGGACGGCGAGCCACGCGGTCCTCAGCATCGCGGCGCTCGCGGGCATCTTCGCGCTGACAAGAATCTGGCGGCGTCCGTAGGCACCCGGAATAGAGACGTAGGCTCTGGACGGATGGAGGCTTTGCACCGTGGCCACCACATTCATCGAACGGCTGAACAGCGACCGGCACGAGCTGGCGCTCCGCCTGTTCATGGTGATCGTGCTCGCGCACTGGGTTGAACATCTTTTGCAGGGACTTCAGATATACGTGCTCGGGTGGCCGGTCCCGGAAGCACGTGGTGCCCTGGGTGTCCTCTTCCCGTCGCTCATCAAGTCCGAGGCGCTCCACTATGGGTATGCCGTGGTCATGCTGATCGGCCTCTGGACTCTGCGCAGCGGCTTCACGGGTAAGGTCGATCACTTCTGGTGGATGACGGCGTTCTGGATCCAGTTCTTCCATCACATCGAGCATGGACTACTGCAGGCACAGGTCATACTCGGCCATAACCTGATGGGCCGCCCCGTCCCGACGAGCATCGTGCAGTTGTGGGTGCCGCGCGTGGAGTTGCACCTGTTCTACAACACGATCGTCTTCGTTCCGATGGTGATCGCGATGTACTACCATCTGTTCCCGCCAGCGGAAGAGGTCTCGCGGCCGCGATGCTCGTGCGCGGTGCACGTTGCCGGCACCGTCGCCCACGCGTGAATCAGCCGTGGCGGCTCGCGTTGCTGTTCGCGGCTGCCAGCCTGTCCCTGGGCGGATGCAGCCGCGGCGAGCACAGCGCTCGCGCTGACCCGCGCGTCGATCTCACATGGACCCTGCGTCCGTCAACCGCTAGCGTCGGTCCGGCCACATTGACGGTCTCTCTACGTGCTCCGTCGGGTGGGCCAATAACTGGAGCGCGCGTGAGCCTCGAGGGCCATATGACGCACGCCGGGATGGCGCCAGTGATGGCAGCAGCCGTCGAGCGCGCTCCGGGCATTTACGAAGCGGAGTTCGCGTTTACGATGCGAGGTGATTGGGTTTTACTGGTGTCCGTAACCCTCCCGGACGGGGCCCGCGTCGAGCGGCGCATTGACGTCGCCAACGTCCGGCCATCCGGATGACAGTGGTGCGCCTGCAAGAGCCGTCGATGATTCGCCCCGCCGCCGCATCACCGCCTTCGGGCTCAGCCTCCGCGACAGACTTGCTCCGCTGGCCGATCGTCGGAGCGCTGCTCCGCTGGCGGCACGTGCGCACCGCGACGCAGATCGTACTACTGCTGATCGCGGTCGTCGTCGTGCTCCATGGACTCCTCGGGCCACAGCTTGCGCCGAAGAATCTCGCCACGGTGCTGACGTGGATCCACTATCGCGGGTTGTTGATCGGCGCGCTGCTGGCGGCCGGCAACGTCTTCTGCGGCGCGTGTCCGATGATCCTCGTGCGCGATCTCGCGCGACGGGTCCATCCGCCTGCGCGTCATTGGCCGCGATGGCTCGGCGGCAAGTGGGTGGCGCTCGCGGGATTCGCGGTCGTGCTGTTCGTGTACGAACTGTTCGACCTGTGGGCGCTCCCAGCGGCGACGGCCTGGCTGGTCGTCGGGTACTTCGGCGCGGCCGTGCTGGTCGACGTGCTGTTCACGGGCGCAGCGTTCTGCAAGCACGTCTGCCCCGTGGGACAGTTCAACTTCATCGCGTCGACGCTCTCCCCGCTCGAAGTCGGCGTGCGCGAGCCCGCAATCTGTCAGGCCTGCAAGACCGTGGATTGCATCAAGGGCCGTCGCGATGCGGCGAGCCCGGCAATCGTCATCCAACGAGGCTGTGAGCTGGCACTCTTCCTGCCATCCAAGGTCGGCAATCTCGATTGCACGTTCTGCCTCGACTGCGTCCAGGCGTGTCCGCACGACAACGTGGCGATCGATGTCCGCGTCCCCGGCGACGAGCTGGTGGACGATCGCGTCCGCTCGGCCATCGGACGCCTTTCGCGCCGCCCCGATCTCGCGGCGCTTGCGCTGCTGTTCACGTTCGGCGCGGTCCTCAACGCGTTCGCGATGATCGGGCCTGTCTACGCGGTGGAACACTGGATCGCGCAGGCGCTGCGCACGCAGTCGGAAACGCCCGTGCTGGCACTCGTCTACGTGGTCGCACTCGGCGTCATCCCGCTCGCGCTCTGTGTGGGTGCCGCGTGGCTCACGCGTGGACTTGTCGCGACGTCCGCTTCCGTGATCAACGTGGCCGTCCGCTACGCGTATGCGCTGGTGCCGTTCGGCGTGGGCGTCTGGCTCGCGCACTACGGGTTCCATTTTCTCTCTGGCATTTGGACGATTGTGCCGGTCGCGCAAAGCGCGATGATGGATGTGGCCGGTGCGGCCCTCCTCGGTGAGCCGAACTGGCGATGGCTCGGGATGCGCCCCGGTGCGGTGTTCCCCTTGCAAATCGGCGCCGTGCTGCTGGGCACACTCGGCTCGCTCGTGCTCGCCTATCGCGTCTCCGATCGCGAATATCCGGATCGCGCGGGGCGCGCCGCACTGCCGTGGATGGTCCTGATCGGCGGTCTCGCGCTGCTGGCGCTGTGGATTCTGGCGCAGCCCATGGAAATGCGCGGGACGGGGCTCGGCGGATGATTCAACGCCTCGGGATCCTGGCGATTGCGGCGCTTCTCGCAACAGAGATATCGGTGTTCGCGCACAGTGGCCCACCATTTCCGATCGTGTCCGATCGCATTGCCGGCGCATATCGCATCTCGATCTGGACCGATCCCGACACGACCGACGATGGCAAACCAGCGGGCCAGTTCTGGGTGACACTGGATCCGGCGAGTGGCACGGGTACGGTTCCGGCCGGCACGCGCGCGGCGGTCGCGATTCGGCCGCTCGATCGCGAGGGGCCGACCCGCACAAGCGAGACGGATCTGGTCGCCGGCTCGTTCGAGCGTCAGTTCGCCGCGGTGCTGATGGATCATGAGGGTCCGTTCGGCGTGCGCGTGACCGTCGATGGCCCGTTGGGTCGCGCCGAGATCGAGAGTCAGGTGGACGCGACCTACGATCTGCGGCCCGCGCCGGCAATGCTTGCCGTGTACCTGTTCCCGTTCGTGGCTGTCGGCGCGCTCTGGGTGAAGGTGCTATTGCGTCGGCGGCAGCCGCGCCGGCCGCTCCAATGATTGAGGTGGCTTACAATGCGCGACATGCGACGTCCGGTAGATCGTCTCGTTGACCTGCTCGACCCTTCTCTGAATCAACTGCACAACGTCGACGCGACCGAAGCCCGTCGCCGTGTGCTCAGCGGTGATGCAGCCGCCGTCCGCGGTATCGACGGTTCCTTCGCGCTCGTGGTCGTCGACGGTATCACGGTCCGGATGGCGCGATCGCTGGATCGCCCGATGCGTTACTTCCTCGCAAAGCGGCACGAAGGGCCCGCCCTTTTCGTCGCCGATCGGATCGACACGCTCCAGCGGGCGCTCGGAGAAGCGGGTCTCGACGCACAGTTTCATCCGAGCTACACGCGCATGGTGCCGGCGCACTACATCGTCGAGCTCGCGCTCGTCGGATGCCCGGACCCGGATCCGATGTACACGCGCTTCTTTACACCCACGCGCGGCACATTGCCCGCGGACGCGGACGAGATCGGTCGCCGCTACATCGGCGCGCTGGCCGACGAAGTCGCGAAGTGGTTGGTGAAGATCGAACGAACTGACGGCGCAGAGCCGATCGGCGTCAGCTTTTCCGGCGGGATCGACAGCGGCGCCGTTTTTCTCGTGATCTATCACACGATGTTGCGGCTGGGCCTCTCGCCGGCGCGGCTCAAGGCGTTCGTGCTCAATCTCGGGGACGGTCCCGACGTGAAGCAGGCGCGCGAGTTTCTGTCGGCCGTGGGCCTTTCCATGTTCCTCGAGGAGATTACCGGACGACCCGACGATCTGCAGATCGAGCAGACGCTGCGCGTGCTCGAAGACTACAAGCCGCTCGACGTGGAGTGCGCGGCGATGGGGCTGCGGCTCTGTCAGGGCATCCGCGAGCGATACCCGGACTGGCGCCACCTCGCCGATGGCGACGGCGGCGACGAGAACCTCAAGGACTATCCCATCGAAGAGAATCCCGAGCTCACCATTCGCAGCGTCGTCGACAACTTGATGCTCTACCAGGAGGGCTGGGGCGTCGGCCGCATCAAACACTCCCTGACCTACAGCGGCGGCCTCAGCCGTGCGTACGTGCGGACGTATGCGCCGGCCACGCGGCACGGCTTCGCCGGCTTCAGTCCTTACACTCGGCCGTCGGTGATCGAGGTGGCTGAAGGGATTCCGTTCGCCGAGCTGACGGGCTATGACGTGCCAGCACTGTACGCGCTGAAGGGCGAGATCGTTGCCCGGGGCGTGAAGGCGATCACGGGATTCGACATGCCTGTCTTTTCGAAGCGTCGTTTCCAGCATGGCGCGGCACCGGTCGGGACGGTGCGCGAGCACCTCGGTCAATCGGAACGCGACTATCGGCACGCCTTTGAGCGGCTGTATGCCTGACGCCGCGACCGAGGGTTATCCTGCCACAGCGTCCGCACGCGATCGCTTCGTGCTCGCACGGCGCGGCCCGCGCACGACCCGCGATCCGTGGCAGGCCCACGGCCTGATCGTCGAGGACGAGCGTGGCGCAGACGGCCGCCCCATGAGCATCGCGACCGTGTTGCTCACAGGCCGTGAGTGTCCATGGCGCTGTACGATGTGCGACCTTTGGCTGGACACGATCGAGACAGATACGCCGCCCGGCGCCATTCCCACGCAGATCGCCGGCGCGCGTGCGACGGTCCGCGATGGCGGCACGCCCGTCACGGGCATGAAGCTGTACAACGCCGGCAGCTTCTTCGATCCCCGCGCTGTCCCCGAGGGCGACTACGACGACATCGCCACGGCCCTTATCGGTTTATCGCACGTCGTCGTCGAATCGCATCCCGCGCTTGTCGGTCCGCGTCTTGATCGCTGGCTCGCGGCGCTAGCGCGTCAGGCGGGAGACGCGGCACCACAGCTCGAAGTGGCGATGGGATTGGAGACCGCGCACCCGCAGGCGCTGGATCGTCTGAACAAGCGGTTCACGCTCGCCGATTTCGCCGCGGCTGCCCAGGCGCTCGCAGATCGCGCGGTCGCGCTGCGCGTGTTTCTGTTGATCTCGCCGCCGTTCGTGGCGGCGGCCGAGCAGGACGAGTGGCTGCTGCGCTCGGTCGACGCCGCTCTATCGTGTGGCGCTACGGTGGTGTCGCTGGTGCCGACACGGCCGGGCAACGGCACGCTCGAAGATTTAGCCCACTCTGGCTGGTTCCGCGCGCCGAACCTCGACGACATCGAACGCAGCGTCGCGATGGCGCTGACGCACGCGGCAGGACGCGGCCGCGTGTTCGTGGATGTGTGGGATCTGGAGCGGTTCGCATCGTGCTCGCATTGCTTTGCCGCGAGACGCGAACGACTGGTCGCGATGAACCTCGCGCAGCGCGTGCTGCCGCCGGTCGCGTGCCAGGACCGGCACGGCGAGGTCGTGGGCTGATGACACTCCTGCCGGTGGCCCGGATCGATGCCGACGTCGCGATTGTCGGATCGGGCTTCGCCGGATCGCTGACGGCGCTGGCGCTCCGCGCCCGCGGGTATCGGGTTGCACTGATCGAACGCGGCCGTCATCCGCGATTCGTGATCGGTGAGTCCTCGACGCCGCTGGCCAATCTCCTGATCGAGGAGCTGGCCGATCGCTACGATCTGCCCGGCATTCGTGTCTTCTCCAAGTGGGGCACGTGGCAACGCGCGCGGCCCGATGTCGCGTGCGGACTGAAGCGAGGGTTCACGTTCTTCTTCCATCAACCTGGCATTGCGTTTCCCGACGATGCCGAACGGCAGCGGCAGCTGCTCGTGGCCGCGAGCCCGCACGACGACATCGCCGACACGCACTGGTACCGGCCACAGTTCGATCAGGCACTCGCACAGGCCGCGGAAGCGGCTGGCGCGATCTACCAGGACATGACCCGACTCGACCACCTTCGCCACGAAGGGGACGTGACCGTTCTCGAGGGCGAACGCGAGGGGCGGTCCGTGCGCATCGATGCCCGGTTCGTCATCGATGCGACCGGGCCGCGCGGGTTTCTTCATCACGCCCTGCAACTCGAGGAGAGAGCGGCGAGGCAACGCTGGCTGCCGGCCACGCAGGGGTTGTATACGCATTTTGAGGACGTGGAGCGGTGGGATCGATTACGGCCTCAGCGAGGGGCTGAATCAGAGCCGCCGCCATACCCTATTGACGACGCGGCCGTGCATCATGTCTTTCCCGGCGGATGGATCTGGGTGCTGCGGTTCAACAACGGCATCACCAGTGCGGGCGCAGCGCTGACCGATGCGGCAGCCTCCGCCATCGGTGCCGCGGACGGCGAAGCGGCCTGGAATCGATTGCTCGTGATGCTGCCGTCGGTCGCCGCCCAGTTTCGTCCGGCGCGCGCGGTGCTGCCGTTCGTGCACGCGCCGCGACTCTCGTTCCGAAGCTCGCGGGTTGCGGGGACAACGTGGGCGCTGCTGCCGTCGGCCGCCGGTGTCATCGACCCGCTGCTCTCGACGGGCTTTCCGCTGACGCTACTCGGCATCCAGCGGCTGCTCGATGTACTGGAACGCACGTCGGCTGGCCGGGAGCGTGAAGAGGCACTCCGCGACTACGAGCACACGACGCTCGCGGAGCTCGACGCCACCGAACGCCTGGTCGCGGCGTTGTACGCGACGATGACCGATCCGCCCTTATTCAAGCGGCTCGGCTTGCTGTATTTCGCCGCCGCCAGCTTCAGCGAGGCGGCACGCCGGCTCGGGCGGCCGGAACTGGCGCCGGGATTCCTGCTCTCGTCGCATCCGGCATTCGGCCCGGAGCTCACGGCCTGCGCGACGCTCGCCTCATCCGCTCCGCACGGCGCGGTGCGCCAGGCGCTGGAGGATCGCCTCGATTGCGCGATCGAACCGTTCGACATTGCCGGGCTTCGCGATCGTGCGAGGCGGGACTGGTATCCAGTTCTTGCGTCGGATCTTCTCGCGTCTGGGGCCAAGCTGCAGGCGACCCCGGACGCGCTGCGTCAACTCCTCGAACGCAGCGGGTTTACGGTTCTTTCAGAGGCGAACCGCGGCTGAGCGCACACGTTTCGCGGCCAGGGCCATCTCAATCAGGTTCGCGATCGGCCCGATGATGAACAGCGCGTAGAACGGCGCATAGACCCACTGCATCAGTCGAAAGACCGTCTCGAGTGCCGCGATGAGCACCGCGACGAGCGACTGCGCCCATTTCGGCCCGACGGTTGTTTTTGGATCCGTGATCATGAAGAAGATGAAGAGCTGATACATCGGTCCCGTGATCGGCGCAACCTCACTCAGGATCGGATGCCCGGTGATGCCCGCACGGAGAGCCGCGAAGACCAGGAACGATGCGACGTAGGTCAGCGTAATGTGAAGCCGGCCGACGGTTCGCAGGATCATCGTGCCGAGCATCCACACGATGACCATCGGCAGCAGATTGTTTCCCCACTGGACGCTCAGGCCCGCGACCGCATCCGGCGCCAGCAGCAGCATCGCGACGATGCCGAAGTTTGTCGGATTCCACAGGTGTCGTCCCCGTAAGCGCAGCACGTATTTCGACGTAATCGAAATCGCTGAGCACAGCGCATATGGCCAGAATGCGGGGGAGCGGACCAGGATGCCGACGCTGATGCCCGAGACGTATGCGCTCGCGAGGTGCGGCCACTTGCCGTACAGCGCACGCACGGCCACGAGCTCGACGAGCATAGCCGTGACGATCGCGAGGAACGTGCGCGACCAGCTTTCGAGGAAGCCAAACGTGATCTGCCCGACGAGCAGGATGCTGGTAATAAGGAGCGGCGCGAGATAGCGCGAATCGATGCCGAATCGCCGCGAGGCATTCGGCACGACCGATGGTGGTGGCGTGGGCGGAGAACCGGGCGGCGTTGCGGCGAGCGTGTCACTCGTCATGCCGGCTCCTCAATCCTGTGCACGCGGTTCAAGGTCGGGCGTGACAATTCCTGCGTCTTGCCTGACGGCCAGCGCACGACCACTTTCTCAACTGCTGCGCCCGTCCCGAGGCCGAAATGCAGGCGCCGCTGGTTCTGCGCGCAGAACCCCGATCCGCCGGAGACCTCCTGCACCTGCTGCTGGCCGTTCCAGAACACCGTCACCTGCGCGCCGATGGCGCTGCGGTTCGTGCATCCGCGCGTCTCGCCGTCCGACCGGCAGCCGCCTTCGAGATCGAACTCGATCCACGCGCGATCGGGTGCGACCTCGTTGCGATAGAGCACGAGCGGCCCGCGTTGGTTCGCCACCACGACGTCGAGCGCGCCGCGACCCGACAGGTCGGCGACCGCAACGGAGCGAGCGTCATACCGGTCGGTGACGCCGACCATTGGCGCAACGTCAAGAAAATGTCCGGCACCGTCGCTCAGCCAGACCTTCTTCTGCTGATAGCCGCCGAGGCTCCGATCGCCCATCGCCGGCCAGTTCTTCGCATCCGAGATGACGAGCTGATTCCCGCCGGCAATCTTCGAGTAATCGTACCAGTAGCTCGCTTCCTTCGAAGCCGAGACGTAGCCGTTACCCACGTAAAGATCGAGGAAGCCATCGTTGTTCAGATCGGCGAACTGCGCGCCAAAGCTCCAGCCGCCCAGCTCCACTCCCATCGATCGCGCGAGGTTCTCGTAGTGGGGCATTCCGTTGTCGGCGCCCGATGCTACCCACAGGTTGTTGCCCTGGAGCAGGATGCCTTCCTCCGAGATGTTCGACACGTAGATCGCGAACCGTCCCTGGTTGAGGATGTCGCCGACCGAGGCATTCATGCCGCTCTTCGGTGAG
>Ga0126377_10002705_pt1 | contig 12313 bp, 8 predicted proteins | sample PanSoiMetPlot_22_FD_92647 | JGI IMG/M metagenome (GOLD analysis project Ga0126377, IMG submission 92647) | Tropical forest soil microbial communities from Panama - MetaG Plot_22 | ecosystem: Environmental > Terrestrial > Soil > Tropical forest > Bulk soil | place: Panama | collected 2016-02-17
CGACTCCTCGCGCGGCAGCTCGTCGGCGAACGCGACGAACCGCGGGACCTTGAAGCCCGCCAACCGCTCGCGCACGTACCCCGTGACGGCCTCAGCGTCGAGCTCTGAGCCGGCACCTTTTTGCACCACTGCGGCCACCGCCTCGCCGAACTCCGAGTCGGGCACGCCGAACACCGCGCAGTTCTCGGAAGTCGCCCCAGCCGCGGTTGATCAGGTAGATGTCGCCGGGCTCGCCGGCCGGCAGACCGCTGCCGTCCTCGCCGAGGATCCGCACCTCGCAGCCCGGCAGCACCGAGCCGACCGTGCCGGGATGCGCGAGCCACTCCTCGCTCGTGCAGCTGACCACCGCGCCGGTCTCGGTGCCGCCGTAGTACTCGTTCACGATCGGGCCGAGCCAGTCGATGGCGCCTCGTTTGACCTCCGGCGGGCAGGGGGCCGCGGCGTGCGCCACGACCTTCAGGCTCGACACGTCGTATGTTCACCCCGCCGGAGATGATCATGTCCTTGCGCCGGTCGCACAGGTATAGGAAGCCATCGTCGTCGAGTAGCCGATGTCGCCGACCGTCACCAGGCCGTCGCGCTCGATCTCCCGGCGATCGTCCGCACGCCCGCGATTAGCGCGACCGCACGGCCTCCGGGAGCCGCAGCAGGCGCAGGAGCATCGTGGGGACAAGGTGCAGCGACGTGATGGCGTAACGGTCGACGACGGCGAGCAGCTCCTCGGCATCGAAACGTGGCTGGAGCACGACGAGCCCCCCGGTGCGTCCCGCCACGAGCGCGTGCGCGTTGGGGGCGGTGTGGTACATCGGGCCGCAGAGGACCGTGCGCATCGCCGGGGCGATGCCGAGCACCGCGAGGCTCGCCGCGACCTCCGGCTGGGTGATGTCCAGCGGCTCGAGGCGCTGCACGCCCTTCGGCCTCCCCGTCGTCCCCGACGTGTAGATCATGCTGGGGGTGGCGGGGCGCGCCGGCTCGGCCCATGGCTCGACGGCGGCCAGCGCGGCGTCCCAGTCGCTCCCCGACGATCGGGCGGGCATCTCGTCGACGCCGTAGGCGGCTGCGATCTCAGGCGGCGTCGACACGACGCGGACGAGCCTCCCGTCGGGCACCGCGTCGCCGAGGCGTACGAGCAGATCGGCGTGGACGACCAGCGCCTTGGCGCCGCTGTCGCGCAGGATGTAGCCGACCTCGTCGTCCTTGTAGTGCCAGTTGACCGGCACGGCAACCGCGCCGAGCACGCCAGCGGCGTACGACGCCTCGATGAACGCGAAGTCGTTGCGCAGCATCACAGCCACGCTGTCGCCTGCCTCGACGCCGGCGGCTGCGAGCACGCTGGCCGCGCGGAGGGCGTTCTCGTTGACTCGCCGGAGGCCCGGTAGCGGTCGCCCGAGACGAACCCCGTCCTCGTGCGAGGGTCGCTGTCCATCACGTCTGTCTCGTCTGAGTGCATCGTGTTGGTCATTCGTCGTCAACCTTTGCTTCTACATACCGGCAGATCGGTATGTATCATGACGCGTCGCATCCCCATGGCGACCCACGCGTCCGTGGGGCGTCCACGGATTGGCAGGAGGAGCGGATGAGTATCGAGAAGGAGAAACTTCATGGGAGCACTTGAAGGACGGGTCACGGTCATCACCGGCGCGGGCCGCGGCATCGGCCGTGAGCACGCGCTGCTCTTCGCCCGCGAGGGCGCGAAGGTCGTGGTCAACGACCTCGGCGGGGCCGGCGACGGCACCGGCTCGGACGCCTCGGCGGCGCAGGCCGTCGTCGACGAGATCATCGCCGCGGGCGGCGAGGCCGTCGCCAACACCGACGACATCGCCGACTTCGCCGGTGCCGGCCGCCTGATCGCGCAGGCGATCGACACCTACGGCCGGCTCGACGTCCTGGTCAACAACGCGGGCATCCTGCGCGACGCCTTCCTGCACAAGATGACCGAGGAGGAGTGGGACCTCGTCGTCCACGTCCACCTCAAGGGCCACTGGTCGACCCTGCGCCATGCGACCGACCACTGGCGCGAGCGCAGCAAGGCCGGCGAGGACGTCAAGGCCGCCGTGATCAACACCGCCTCGGGCTCGGGGACAACGATGCCCAACCCGGGGCAGGGGAACTACGGCGCGGCCAAGGCCGGAATCGCGGCCCTGACGCTCGTTGCGGCGCTCGAGCTCGGGCGCCTGGGCGTGCGCGCCAACGTCATCGCGCCCGCGGCCCGGACGCGGCTGACGATCGACGTGCCGCAGATCGGCGAGATGGTTGCCGCCCCGAGCGACCCCGACGCCTTCGACCCGTTCCATCCCTCCGAGATCTCGCCGCTCGTCGCGTGGCTGGCCACCGAGGACTGCCCGGTCACCGGGAAGATGTTCTCGGTGTACGGCGGGCAGATCGCCGAGTGCCGCGGGTGGGAGGAGGTCGACCCGATAACGACCGATCAACCCTGGACGATCGACGCGATCGCCGAGCAGCTCGGGGGCGCGCGCGTCTGATCGCGTCTCGACGGCACGTCGCCGATGAGGACGACATATAGCGTGGCGGGCCACCGGAGCACCGGCCCCGGCGGCCCGCCGCTGCCACCATGTGCCGCGTGCGTCTGGAGGCCCGCATGACCAGCTACGAGTTCACCACCATCCGCGTCGACGAGCCGCGCGACGGCGTCGCGCTCGTCACGCTTGACCGGCGCGACAAGCTCAACGCGATCGACATGGTGATGTGGTACGAGCTGCACGCGCTGTGCAGGACGCTCGAGGCGGACCCCGCCGTGCGAGCGATCGTGCTCACCGGCGCGGGCCGCGGGTTCTGCGCGGGCGCCGACCTGGAGTCGATCGGGGCGCTGGCAGACACGACCGTCGAGGAGTTCATGCGCATCCAGGAGCACGGCGCGAGCGCGATCGCCGCCGTCAAGGCGCTACCAAAGCCCGTCATCGCGGCGGTCAACGGCCCGGCGGCGGGTGGCGGGCTCGCGCTCGCGCTCGCCGCCGACGTGCGCATCGCCGCGCCCGAGGCGAAGTTCAACGTCGCCTTCGTGCGCCTCGGCCTTTCGGGCTGCGACGTCGGCGTGTCCTGGCTGCTGCCGCGCGTCGTGGGCCTCGGTCACGCCTCCGAACTGATGCTCACCGGCCGCCTCATCGACGCGGCCGAGGCCGAGCGCATCGGGCTCGTCAACCGTGTCGTGGCTGCCGACGATCTGCTCGACGCCGCGACCGGCGTGGCCACCGAGACCGTGGCCAACAGCCCCTTCGGGGTCCGCCTGACCAAGGAGGCCCTACAGCTCAACGTCGACGCGCCCTCGCTGCATGCTGCCATCGCCCTCGAGAACCGCAACCAGGCCCTCGCCTCGCGCTCTGCGGGCATGGCCGAGGCGCTGCGCGCGTTCCACGAGAAGCGCCCCGCCGAGTTCGCGGCGTGACGGGCGTCGCGCCGAGAAGGCATCGTGCATCCCCAGAGCACGCCCAGTCTCGCGCCCCCGGCGGCGGCCACGGCGCGTCCGCATTGGCATGGAAGGTTGGAGGCCGCGGCGGGCGCAGTCAGGGCCTGGGTCCGTTCGTGCAATCCGCCGTCGCATACCCTACGCGGCAATAGGTCTTCGACCGCCATTCGCGGACCAGGCGCTTTTCGAACGCGCTGATCGCCCGCTGCTCATTGGTGCGCGCGAGCGTCTTGGTGATGTCCGGCTTCACGGCGGAGAACGTCTTTTGCTCGGCCGGCCTGCTGCGGACGACCTTGTAGACGTAGTAACCCGAGGGGGTCTTCAACGGGCCGGCGAGCCTGCCCACCGCTCCGAGGTTCGCAGCCAGCGCCTTGGGGATCGAGGCCCCCGTTGGGGACACGGCCCGGGATCCCCGGGCCGCGGCGGGAAGCCCTTCGATCAAACCGCCTCTACCGTTCGAGCTGCGATCGATGGAGTATCGCTTCGCGACGTACGCCCATGGCTTCCCGCGGTCGAGTGCCCGTCTCGCCGCGACTGCGCCGGCGCGGTCCCGTGTCAGCACGACCCGTAGGTCAACGGACGGCGGCGAGTCGTAGAGGTTGGCCCTGTTGCGGTCGTAGTAGGTACGGGCTTCAGCGTCGCTCACCTTCGCGGCGCGGTCCGCCACGGTCGCGTACACGCGCTTGACGATGGCGTCGGTGCGCTCGAGGGCCAGCATGTCGGCGTTGCTGATGCCCGTCGTGGCGAGATACGCCTCGTATTGGCCGGCCTTTGGGAACGAGCGCTGCTTCTTCGCCTCGAACTCCTTTTGCACGTCCGCATCGGAGACGTGCACTCCCCGCTTCGCCGCCTCGTCCTCGAACCAGGCCGACCGCACCAGGAAGCGCATGACATCGGTCCGCGCGCCGTCCAGTGCATCCCGGCATTGCCCCTTGAGAGCGGCGTCGGACATGTTGAGGCCCTTGACGTTGTCCGCGGCCTTGCGCTTCGCGGCGATGCACTTCGCGAACCTGGGAGCATCAGCAGGGTCCGGGGCGTTCGTTGCTGCGGCCGTGACGGTGAGCCAGTGCCGGTACGCCTCCTTGGTGATCGGCTTGCCGTCCACCGTGGCGATCGAATCGCCGGGGATTCCGCCCCCGCCCGCGCCGCTGCACGCACTCGTGGCGGCCGTCGCGACGACGGTCACCATCAGCGCGGCCGCCTGCAGGCGCCGGCGCCCGGGCGGAGTTCCACCCGGCCGCCACGCCGCAGACTCCACGTTCATGGCACTCAGCCGGTGACCCCGCCACCCTGAGCTGCCCGGACGGCCACCCTCGCCGCGTCGGCGCCGCGGACCGCGCCGGCCGGACTCGGCTGGCGGCCCTTGGCGGTGGCGGCCACCGCCGCCGTCTCCGCCGTCGCCGGTGCCGTCGCAGTGAGCTCCCTGGTCACCGTGGCGCCAGGCGCGATCGGCTCAGGCGTGAAGCACGCCTGTCGCTTGACCTCCGTGACGCCCGCGCCGGACACCAGCTTGAAGCCGCGTGGGAGGCGCACACAGACGCGCGTGTTGGCGGCAATCGTGGCGGCGACGTTCTTGATGCGCACCCTGATGGTGACGTTGTGGTTGACGATCACGGTCGCGGGCACCGAGATCGTGACGTGCAGGTCGTCTGGCCCGCCGATTTCGTCGAGCTCGTCGATCTGCCAGCCACCGGGGTTGCGGTTCGTGCCCACTGGGCGCAGGTCGTCGAGCGCAATCGACCCGGCGTACATCTTGTCTCTCTCCGGCACGGCGTTCCAGACACGCGTCCCGATGGCGTTGTGGTTGCCCCAACCGTTGCGGTTCTCGGCGTATGCCGGACGGTTGAGGTCGGTCCAGTAGTAGACGTCGCCGCCACCCGTGGTGTGATAGAGCGCCTCCAGCACCGGGCGCGCAAGCTCGGCGGTCTCAGGCTTGAAACCAAAGACCTGCACCATGGCGGCCGGCCCCGGATCGACGCCGCTCGAGACGTCGAGCTGGCTCTGGTAGAGGCGACCCTTGTACTCCTGCCAGATCCAGTTGTAATAGATGAACGGGTTCCCGAACCCGCCCGGCCCGTACTTGGGCTTCTGACCGAGCTTGTTGGGGGTCTGCACCCATTGCCTGGTCTCGGGGTTGAAGACAGGGATCTTCTCCTGGCCGTAGAGCAGGCGGACCGTCTGGTTGGGCTGACCTGGATGATCCATCACGAACTCGGCGCTCTTGCGCTCGGCGTTGAGCATCCACAGGAGCTTCGTGACGTCATCGGAGGGGAGGCCGTACTTCGTAAAGGTGACCTGGCTCGACATGCCGCCCATCTCGTAGGTGCTGAAGATGAACTTGCCATCGAACTCGCGCGCGTCACCGAAGTTGATCGTCTTCGAGATCACCGGGTCGGGGTCGTACTGGTCCATGCTGAAGACCGACTTCCAGTTCGACGGGTCGTTCGTCGCCTCGGTCAGGCCGCCCGGGGGGATCTTCGGACTCATGTACATCTTCGTGGCGTTCGCGCCGCCGATGGCGGCGACAGCGGTGGTGTACCCGCCGACCATGATGTGGTGGTCGAACGAGTTCATGTAGGCCGGGTCGAACTCGAGGTCCTTGGCGACCACCTCGAACTTGAACGGGTCGTTGACGTTGCCGACCCATTTCAGAATCGAGCCGCCGTTCCTGCCGGGCGTGGGGAAGCGCACACCGAAGTACAGTTGGCCATCGATGACGCTCCCGTTGCGGATGCTCGTCGCCCCGGGCAGCTCGGTCTCGCCGAGGAACCGGGCGGTGTTCGCCTCCCAGGCGAAGATGGTGACCGGACCCCATGCCTTCCTGAAGTTGGGGCCGTTCTGCGAGCCCGCCAGGAAGACGACGCCGTTGTGCTGGGCACCGCCGCGCATCGTCAGGATGTTCTGGAAGAGCTTGGACTGTCCCGGCCCGTCCCCGGGCGGCGGGGTGACGTCCTCGAGCTTGTGATTGAAAGCGTTGAACCGCCAGAGATGATCGACGCTCATGTCGCCGTAGACCGCGGCCAACTGCTTGGTGATCGCGTTTTGGCTCGAGCCGTTCTCACACACCATGTGGTCGGTCACGAACGGCGTGATCGTGTCCGGCACCAAGCCGGCGAGCACCGGGTACTCGCACTGGCCCCCGTTGGCCGTACCGAAGTAGGTCCACTGGTGATCATCGGTGTTTCCGTGCCCGATGATGTAGGTCGCGTTGACCTTCGGCTTGTAGCCCGCTGGACAGTTGCCCTGGGCGTCCGGCTTCGGGGTGTTGAACTCGCCGATCTGCTTGAAGCACGCGTCGGCCGGGGCCTTCACGACGGTGTGGTGCCTGAAGGTGGGGCGCAATACCGGTATCCCCCTCGTCGGCAATCGCTGCATACGTGCGAGAAGTGGCGCCAGGCGCTCGCGGAGGCCTGCGAGCGAGGTGGTGTTGGGCTTCTTCCAGAGTTCGATCGCGTCCGCGGTGCTTCCAGGAGCCGCCAGGTCCGAGTTGTTGGCCCCGTCCTCCGGTGTCATCGCGCCGAACTGCGCCATGGCCGACGGCGCAAGTGCAAGCAGGGCTGCGACCGCCAGGGCCAGGACCGCAGCTGATACGCGGACCGCCCGACGGTCTTCGACACCACCGCTTGAGAGCGCTCGGGTTTGCCGTGGCACTGCCAGCACGCGAACGTTCATCGTGAGCCCTCCCAGACAGTCTGTGGTGGTCGGTCGCCGTGCATCGGTTACGGGACTGATATCGCGCGGCGGCCCATCGCACCAAAATCCCCGATGACAAGGCATCGGACCGCCGATGCCGACATTTTCTATCCGGTCGGGTCGCGCATTTCCAAGAATGCGACGAGCGGCCTGAATTCGTCTATGAACGGCCGAGTAATGGGGTCCAACCTCGGCTTGTAACGATAAAGCGAGGCATCGCGAAAACACAAAAAGGTCCGTGTCAGCCGGTATCGCGATGGTTGTCCCGCTCGGGCCAGTCATGTGTGACTGGTGAACTTCGCTGGACGCTTTTCCTGGAACGCTCGCAGCGCCTCGGCCGCGTCCTCGGTGCGCGAGGCGAGGATCTGATTGCGGTTCTCGATGGCGATGGCTGCCTGGAGGGAGGGCGCATCGACGTTGAGCTGCAGGACCTCCTTGGTCAGGCGCACCCCGAACGGGCTGTTGGCCGTGACCTCGGCGGCAAGCTCGCGAGCCGCGGCCTGCAACGTGTCTGCCGGGACGACGCGATTGACCAGCCCGATTCGCAGTGCCTCCGCGGCGTCGATGAGACGACCGGTCAGCATGAGCTCCGAGGCGTGGCCGAGACCCACGACGCGAGGCAGCAGCCACGAGATCCCCACGTCGCAACCGGACAGGCCGAGGCGGACCGGAGCGACGTTGAAGACGGCCTGTGGCGCGGCGATCCGCACGTCGGCGGCCAGCGCGACAGCGAGGCCGCCGCCGGTGGCCGGTCCATTGACAGCGGCAATCACCGGGGCCGGCAGCGACTTGAGGGCCGAGATCGCGCGAGCGCCGTTCTCCTGCGCGCGCGTGAGCTCCGGCACGTCCATCCCCGGCAGCGCGGCGATCAGCTCAAGGTCGGCGCCCGCGCAGAACCCACGCCCCGCGCCGGTGATCACCACAGCACGGACCTCGCGCTCCCGCTCGACGGCGTCACACAGCGCACGCAGTTCGTCGAACATCTCCTGGGTGATCGCGTTCAGCCGCTCTGGCCTGTTGAGCGTCACCACGACAACCCCGTCTCGGGGACCATCGACATGCAGCGTGCGGAATCCGTTCATCGCGCGTGTCAGAGCCCGTAGGTCTTGCCGATGATGTCGCGCTGGATCTCGCTCGCGCCGGCGTAGATCGTCGAGACGAGGGCCTCGCGCACGTAGTGCTCCATGTCGTATTCGGTCGAGTAGCCGTAACCGCCCATCATCTGCATGCCCTCCAGCGCGACGCGCTTGGCGGTCTCGGTGATCTTCACCTTGACCATCGACGCCTCGCGCGCCAGCACCCGATCCGGCTCGGCGTCGGCCTTACGCGCGACATCGTGCAGCAGCAGCCGGCAGCACTCGAGCTCGGTGGCCAGATCGGCGATGCGGTGCTTGATGACCTGAAAGCTGCCGATCGGCCGGCCGAACTGCTCGCGCTCCTTGACGTAGGCCAGCGCGTCGTCGAACGCGCGCTGCCCCAGGCCGAGGATGTGAGCGGCTGTGACCACACGCTCGAAGTTCAGCCCTGCCATCAGCTGGCCCCAGGCCTCGCCCTCGCCCCCGAGGCGCCGCTCCTCCGGGATGAAGACATCGGTGAGGTAGACGTCGTTGACCTCGCGGCCACCCATCGTGTCGATCTGACGGATCTCGACGCCGGGGGTGCCCTGCGGCACCGCGAGCATCGTGATCCCCGCGTGCTTGGACTCCGTGTTATCGGTCCGGCAGACCAGCAGGATGTGCTGGGCGTAGTGCGCGCACGAGATCCAGGTCTTCTGGCCGTTGACGACATAGCCGCCGTCGTGCCGCCGGCCCCGGCAACTCAGCGCGCCGACATCGGAGCCGGCGCCCGGCTCGGACATCGCGATCGACGCGACGTCGCCGCCGCAGATGCCCGCGACGATCTCCCGCTTCTGCTCCTCGGTACCGAACTTCTCGACCGCCTTGGCCACGATGAGCGACGTCACGGAGCCATGAATCGGCAGCAGTCCCCGGCCCGTCTCCTCGAGGAACAGGCACGCGTCCATCGTGCCGCCGCCCGACCCCCCGTACTCCTCCGGTAAGGCACACCCGACCCAGCCGAGGTCGGCGAGCTGCCGATAGATCCCGTCATGGTGGCGGACCTCGCCGCCGGCCGTCAGTGCCGCGCGCTGCTCGCGCGTGCCGCACTCGCGTGCAGCGAAGTCGCGGATCGCCTCAACGAAGGCGGCCTGCTCCTCCGTGATGCCGGTCGCCGCCGCCATCGTCGCCATGTCTCCTCCAGGGTTCGTATCCCAAGTCGCGCCGCAGAATAACAAACCGGCTGGTTCGTAAGTTGAATCCTCTCTCGGACTTTCTCTCCCCCTCCGGCCCTGACGCGGCGGGCCGCCCGGGCACAACGCCCCGGCGGCCCGCCGCCGCGATCGTTGGACGCGGTCCGGCATCAGCCAGTGACGCCCCCCTGGCGCGTCGCCGCCACGCGAACGCGAACGGTGTCCGGCCGGGCCCGGACGCGCAGGTCGTTCAGCCGCTGCTCCTGCGAGCACGGGTCGGTGTTCGCGGTGCCGGCGCCGACCTGCGCAACCTCGGCGATCGGCGCGGCCGACAACCCGCAGGCCGCCGCGAGGCTCAGATCGGAGCCGACGGCGCTCGCCGCGGCCACGGCCGTCTCGGCATGGTCGGCCGCGGTCGTATGGATTTCGACCGTGCGCGAGCTCTTGGCCGACACGCGGGCGACCCTCACGCAGACCTGGCGGCCGACCCTCGTCGCGCCCGGGTTGGACGCGGCGTCGAACCCTCGCGGCAGCCGCACGCACACGCGCACGCCGGTCGTGGCCGTTGGCGCGTTGTTGCGCACCCGTGCCCGGAAGGTCACGGGAGCCCCAGGGGCGACCGTGGCCGGCGATGCCTGCGCCGCGCCCAGTCCTCCCCGCACGACGGTGATGAGCACCTGCATCAGGGGGGCTTGGATGCCCCGGGTGATCGGGGGTCCGACGGGTGTCGCCTGCGGCGTGAGCTTGAGGACCCTGAAGCCCTCCACGAGATTCGATGCGCCGGCGGTCCCGACGAACATCGTCCCGTCCTCGGGATCAAGGAAGTAGCTCCGCGTCCCGTACTGGTGGGGCATGCCGTAGCCGTTGCGGGTCTCGATCGCACCCGGCCGGCTGAGGCTGTCCATGCGGATCAGATCACCCCCTCGCTCACGGCGAAAGCCCTCCATGAGCGTCATCGCCCGCTTCAGGAATTTGGCCTCGCTAGGGCTGAGCTCGAGGACCGCCGAGACCAGCGGGTTGAACGGTTCTCCGGGCATCGACGAATCGAAGCTGCCCATGTACAGCTTGTTCTGGAACGTCCACCACGTCCACGAGTAGAAGTTCATCGCGTTGTTCTGGCCCGCGAAGCCGAACTTGGGCGTGAGCCCCAATTTGTTGACCTTGAGCTTCCACGTGTCGTTGGACGGGTCGCTGTCGCCGTGATCGTCGTAGGCGGGCATCCGCTTGTCACCGTAGAGCAGCGTAACCTTCTGGTTCTGCTCGCCGGGATGGGCGATCGCGAAGACCGAGAAGGCGTGCTCGGCGTTGACCATGTCGCGAATCTTGGTCTTGAAGTCGCTGGGCATCTTGCCGTCGCGGTGGTACTTCCACTCGCTGAACGTCGTCATCGCGGGGGTTGAGTAGGTGCCCACGACGATCTGGTTGTCGAACTCGATGACCTGCCCCAACTCGTGGGACTCGCCGCGCACCTCGTCGGGATCGAAGTCGGCGTAGTTGAAGATCGGCTTCCAGTTGGCTGCGTCGGCGGGCGTCAGGCCGACACCGTCGCCGGGGACGGGCGGGCTGTACCACAGCTTGCCGCCCTCCTTGGCGTACCCGACGGGCTGCGGGTAGGCGGTGCTGTTGTTCCAGCCGCCGACCACGAGGTGGTCCTTGAACTTGCCGATGTGCCCGGCATCGTTGTCCGAGCCCTTGGCGGCCTTGAAGTTGATCACCGTCTGGAAGTCGAACAACGTGCTCAGCAGCTGGTCGCGGGTGCCGGTCGTGTTGCCGTTCCACTTGAGCACGGCGCCGCCGGCGCCGAGCGTGCCGCCGCCGCTGCCGCCTCCAGCCAGCACGCGGGCCGCGGCGTAGAGCCTGCCGTTGAGGAACACGCCCGTGCGGATTCCGATGAAGGTATTGTCAAGCTTGGAGCCGAGCACCTCCCCGGTGTCGGCGTCGAGCGCGAGCATGACCAGGCCGTCGTACTTGCCCCAGTTGGTCTGGCTCGAGTCCATCCCCTGGTGCTGGCCGAAGAGGAACACCAACCCATGGCCGCCGAGCGCCGCCACGTTGGGGATCGACTCCACGCTGCCGCCGCGGATGCCCGGAGACAGCTCGGTCAGCAGCTTCGCGGCGTCGCCGCCAACCGTGCCCGGGCCCCCGGTCGGCGTGATGTCGTCAACCGCGTTGGTCTGCATGTTGATCCGGTAGATCCGCGCCGGGTACGCGTCGCCTCCGATCGGGCTCTTCGTCGACGCGAATGGACCTTTCCCGAACTCACAGGTCGCCTCGTCGGTCGCGAACGGGTTGTTAATGGCGTCGGGCCCCCAGATTGCGCCCACGAAGCACGGCGCGTTGGGCGACGTGCCGAAGTACCCGAACTGCTTGTAGCGCGCAAAGCCCATCGCGTACGCGTTGTCGTACCGGGCCTTCGATCCCGCCGGGCACGACGGGTTCTGCACGGGAGGATCGAGGACGGTCTGGTTGCCCAGGCTCGTGAAACAGCCCGTCGCCGGGCCCTTGAAGATCACCTGCTGCTTGAGGATCGGCGCGGGGCCGGAGTACTGCCCTGCCGCGGCGGGCGCGAGGATGAGCGAGAGCAGCAGGGCGGCTGCGAACGCCAGCGGCCGGCGATGGCTCATGGTGGGACGAACCGACATGGTCGGATGACCTCCTGCTGAGGTGGTCGTCGGCGGCGGGAGATATCGCCGGTGCGGATGGGTACCGCGAGCCGACTGCGGTGCTCGTCGTGCCGCGGATGGCGGTGCTTGCGAGCCGTGATGCTCACCCACTGAAACCGACTCCTAACGCCGATCTGGCTGCCATGCCACGCCTCAGCCGCCGCCCGACGCTTCGGCGACCCGCCGGTTACGGGTGAAATGGTCCGGCGACGACTGGTCAACAAGCGCATATCTCACGCAGTGGCCAGCGAGTCAACCGTGCCCCCGAAAGATCACCCGGGTGAC
>Ga0126377_10002706_pt1 | contig 12312 bp, 13 predicted proteins | sample PanSoiMetPlot_22_FD_92647 | JGI IMG/M metagenome (GOLD analysis project Ga0126377, IMG submission 92647) | Tropical forest soil microbial communities from Panama - MetaG Plot_22 | ecosystem: Environmental > Terrestrial > Soil > Tropical forest > Bulk soil | place: Panama | collected 2016-02-17
ACCGAAAAGCCGCCGGCGCCATTCACGGTGTTCGGCATCCCGGATGTAGAGGAGCGCACGACGCATGCAGCTGTGCGCGTGCCGTGGCTCCTGGGGCTCATCGCCACGCGCTCGCTCGACAAGGAAGTGCCCGGCGTGCAGGAGCTCGTCGCGCATGCGCGCCAGCGCATTGCGAGCGGCATCCTCGCTCACCAGGCGCTGCAGCGACTGCGTGCCGACGGCACCGATGCAAACGCACGCCAGGCGTTCGAGGCACACCAGCAGGATCTCGGCTACGGGCTGCTGCTCCTGAGGTTCGTCGACGATCCGTCGCAAGCCACGCCCGCGGACATCGAGCGAGCCGCATGGCTCACGGTGCCGAACGTACCCGTGCTCTTCTGGGCGTTTCGCGTCATGGTCGGCCTGGGAATGTTCTTCATCCTGCTGTTCGCGACGGCGTTCTGGTACGCCGCGCGGCACAGCTTCGAGTGGCATCGGAATTTCCTGCGCGTCGCCTTCTGCGCCCTGCCCTTGCCGTGGATCGCCGCGGAACTCGGCTGGATCGTCGCGGAGTACGGCCGACAGCCGTGGGCGATCGAGGGGGTACTGCCCACGTTTCTCGCGGCGTCCACGGTTCCGGTGCACAACGTGGTGCTGTCACTCATCGGCTTCGTCGTCTTCTACAGCGCGCTGGCGATCGTCGACGCATACCTGATGGTGCGCATCGTGCGCCAGGGTCCGGAAGGGCTCGGGTACACCAAGCCCGATGCGGGGCCCGCTCCGATGGTCACCGCTGCCGGCTGAGGAAAGCCGATGCCCGACTACGAGACGTTGCGATTTATCTGGTGGCTCCTGCTAGGAGTGCTGTTGATCGGCTTTGCGGTCACCGACGGCTTCGATCTCGGCGTCGCCGCGATCTTCCGCTTCGTGGGGCGCTCGCAGGACGAGCGAGATGCACTTGTCGAATCCATCGAACCGGTCTGGGAAGGCAACCAGGTCTGGTTCGTGCTCGGCGGCGGCGCGGCGTTCGCCGCCTGGCCGCCGCTCTATGCCGCGGCGTTCTCGAGTTTCTACCTCGCGATGCTGCTGCTCCTGGTGACCTTCATCATTCGACCCGTCGGCTTCGCATTTCGCGGCAAGGTCGACGATCGTCGCTGGCGGGCGGCCTGGGACTGGGGCTTGTGCGTCGCCGGGCTGATGGCGAGCGTCCTCTTCGGCGTCGCCTTCGGGAACCTGTTCGTGGGCGTCGGCTTTCACCTCGATGCGCTGTCACGCCCGGTGTTCACCGCGGGATTTTTCTCCTTGTTGAACCCATTCGCGCTGCTGTGCGGTGTCGTCAGCCTCGCCATGCTGCTGATGCACGGTGCGACCTACGCCGCGATGAAGGTCGAAGCACCCATGGGGCCGCGTGCAGCGCGCATCGGCAGGATCGCGGCGCTGGTGCTGCTCATCGCGTTCACGGTGGCGGGCGTGTGGGTCGCAACGGGCATCGACGGCCTGCGAATCACGAGCGTCGTCGACGGCAACGGTCCGAGCGACCCGCTGCGCAAGACCGTGGAAGCGGCGGCCGGAGCGTGGCTCGACAACTATCGGGCGCACGCGGCACTCTGGCTCGCGCCCTTGGCGGCGTATCTCGGTTCGCTGGGAGTCGTGCTCGCCATCCGTTCGCAAGCCCATCGCCTCGCCTTTCTCGCGAGTGGGGCGGCGCTCACGGGGATCATCCTGACGGGCGGTTTCAGCTTGTTTCCATTCCTCCTGCCCTCCTCGACGCACGCAGCCTCGAGTCTCACGGTGTGGGATGCTTCGAGCAGCCAACTCACGCTCTTCATCATGCTGCTGGCCGCCAGCATCTTCCTGCCGATCGTACTGCTCTACACGACGTGGGTATTCCGGGTACTGCGCGGCCAGGTCACGCTCGCGCACGTGCGTGAGCAGCGCGGCCACTACTGAGGTCACCGCCATGTGGTATTTCGCCTGGATTCTCGGACTCGGCTTCGCGCTCGCCTTCGGCGTGATCAACGCGATCTGGTTCGAAATCCTCGAGCCCGATCAGAAGGACTGATCAACTCCGCGCGAGCCGCATCCGCGCCGTGTGCGCGGAGCTGCTGCTGCGGCGCGAGCGGCACGAGGTGCTGGAGCGCGGCGGTGGCTTGATCGTGCGCCGCGAAGTGGTGCGCGAGGGGAATCCCGAACAGAAGAAGAATCGATTGCTGACGCTGGCGCGCTGGAAGCGCGTGTGACGCGAACGGCACGCCGTGTTGCCACCCGGCCTGCGCACATACCCGGTCTGCTTCGAGCACCGTTTCACCGGTGTACCCCCGCGAGTTGCAGTGATCGTACGCCCGAGTTCCTCCCCGGAATCGACCGTCAGCGAAAGCGAGATTCGACTATCCGTGATCCGCTGGTCCCGGCGGACATCGGACGCTCATCAATCGCGGGACCGCCGCGACGGTTCGGCGCTGCGCATCTGTTAGAGTGACGACCACATCAGAAGTGCGCGAGCCTGCATGACTGCGCCCGACGCCGTGGCTGTCGCCTCCGTTCACCAGAACGAGCTGCTGCTGTTCTTCACGCTGCTGCAGCTGAGCGTGATCGTGATCGCCGGCCGCTGCGGTGAGAGCCTCGCCAGGCTCTGCCGGCAGGCGCCCGTCGTCGGCGCGATCGTGGCCGGCATTCTGCTCGGCCCGTCATTGTTCGGATGGTTGGCGCCCGGCGCGTTCAATTTCGTGTTTCACTCGAGCGCGCCCGAGCCGCTGCAGGTGCTCTCGGGCCTCGGACTGGTGCTGGTCATGTTCCAGATCGGGCTCGAGTTCGACTTCTCGCATCTCACGCAGAAGCACAACCGCCGTGCGGCGGTGATCCTCGCCGTGGCCGGCCTGACGATACCGTTCGCCATCGGTCTCGCGTTCGGCTACTACGCCGCACCCGTGCTGTCGCCGCAGGCCAATCGCGTCTACTCCGCGCTATTCGTGGCCACCGCGTTCTCGATTACCGCGCTGCCGGTGCTCGGCCGCATCATGATCGAGCTCGACATCACGCGCACTCGTCTCGGCGTCGTGGCGATCAGCGCGGCTGCGATCAACGACGTGGTGGGCTGGATCATGCTGGCGCTCGTCACCGCGCTCAGCACCGCCGCGTTCGATTCGAACCGCTTCGGCATCCGGGTCGCGCTCGTCGCCGCATTCGTACTCGCCAGCCTGTACCTCGTGCGGCCGATCCTGAAACGGGTCGTGAGACGTTCCAATCCGCGCGATGGACGCATGTCCGGGAATCTCCTCGCCGGGTTGCTCGTGGTCGCGTTCGCGGCCGCGATGGTGACCTACCAGCTGGGCATCTTCGCGATCTTCGGCGCCTTCATGATGGGCGTGATCCTGTTCGATGAGCGCGAGCTGGTGAGAGCCTGGCGCGAGCGCATGGGCGGACTCGTCAGCGTTTTCTTCCTGCCGCTGTTCTTTACCTACACGGGCCTGCGCACTTCGATCGCCGGCCTCGACACGCTCGCGGCGTGGGGCTGGTGCGCGCTCGTCGTCATCGTGGCGAGTCTCGCCAAGTTCGGCGCCGCCTACGCCGCTGCGCGTTACTCGCGTCTCAACCACGCCGAGTCCGCGGTGCTCGGCTACATGATGAACACGCGCGGCCTGATGGAACTCGTCGTCATCAACGTCGGCTACGACCTGCGCGTGATCTCGCAGCAGATGTTCACCATGCTCGTGATCATGGCGATCGTCAGCACGGTGATCACGACACCGGCGCTGCGGCACTATCTCAAGCTGGCGGATTGGTGGGCCGTGCGCGAATCGAACGCGCGACCCACCGACTAGAGCTGTCTGCGCCCGAGCGCGCCACCCGCGCTCTTGTGTCAACCGCTTGACAGAGGGCGCGCTCGCCACGCGGCAAGATGCGTCCCACTCGCACGTCCTTAACGGCGTTCGGCCTCGCGAGCACATCACCCCACTCACCGAGCTTCGAAAGGACGTTTGGTATGAAGACCTCTACCGTATTGGAGAATGAGACCACCCACCGCATCCTGCCCATCGCATCCGCCGCTGCTCTCGCAGTGACTCTCGCGGTGGCGCTCGCGCGACCCGCTCACGCCGACGAAATCAGGGTGCCCCCGGTGCCCGACGGCCTCGGGGTCGACGCGGGCAACACCGTATTCCTCGTCGGTCACGCCCGCGGTACCCAGAACTACATCTGCCTGCCTTCAGGCACTGGCTTCAAGTACACGCTGTTCACGCCGCAGGCCACGCTGTTCAAGCGCGACAAGCAGATCATCACCCACTATTTCAGCCCCAACCCGGATGAAGCTGGCACGCCGATCCGCGCCACCTGGCAGGCGCGAGACACGAGCATCGTGTGGGCCAAGGTGGTGGACGGTGGTTCCTCCACCGACTCGCGGTTCGTCGCGAAAGATGCGGTTGCGTGGCTCAAGTTGATTCGCGTTGGATCCCAGGAAGGACCAGCCGGCGGCGACACGCTGACGGACGTCACCTTCGTCCAGCGACTGAACACGGCTGGAGGACTTGCACCGGCGACGGGCTGCGCGTCTTCGGCAGACGTCGGTCGCCAGGCATTCATGCCTTACACGGCTGACTACTTCTTCTACCGGAAGTCCGACGAATAGAGGCCATTCGGCGGATCGTCAGCAGGCCCCGGCTGGCAACGGCCGGGGCCTGTTCTTCGTTCAGATTCGGCATGGCCTCAGCTGCAGGTGTACATTGCCCCGGCGTGGTGATGCGGCGTGGGGCGATGCTCGCCGATTGCAATGAAGCAACCCGCGCTTTCAACGCCATGAGGGCGACCGACTAGCAATCTGCCAGGGACGCGTGCTCAAGACAGACGCGCCAAGGAGGGTCCCATGGTCAATCTCAAACCACTGGCGACGGCGTGGTTCACCGGCTGTGTGCTACTCCTCGGCGGAGCGCTGCAGGTGCGCGCCGACCCGGTCCTGGCGGTCATCGATATTCGGCCGATCATTGCCCGTCATGACATCGGGAACGCTCTTGGCCTCGCCTTCAACCCGGATGCCAACGTCTTCTACCTCGCCCATGGGTCAGATGATCGTGGAGGTGTCATCTATACGCTGGATATCCATGGCAACCTTCTGCGCGAGCTCAATTTTCAAGGCACCGTCGGAGGGTATCCGACGTCCCTGAGTTACGACAGAAGCACCGGACACCTCTTCGTGCTCGCCAGTGAAGTCCGACTGGTGGAGATCGACCCCGAGACGGCCCAGGTTTTCAGCGAACTGCCAATCACGGATATTGACGGCGGGGGTTTCCTGCGTGTCAGAGACGATGGCATCTGGCAGCCGCGCTTTTCGGAGGATGTCATTCGCCACTACACCCGCGATGGGGCATTCATTGAAGATCTGTCGGTAGCCGCGAGCTTTCCCGGATTCCCTGGTCCTTTTGCACTGGCCTCATCGTTTACGGCTGGTGGTTTCTTTGTTGTCGATACCTTCGACCGGCGCATCGTCGAAGTTGACAGTGCAGGTCACGAAGTCGCAGCAGCAGCGACCAATCTGGGTGACGGCCGCGGCCTCGCAATTGATTCCGACCTCGACAGTCAGCGCATATTTCTGGAAGTGAATAGCCAGGACATCTTTGTCTTGTCGTCCGAATTCATCGGTGAACCGGAAATTGTTTCGATCGAGATCAGGCCGCACGGCCCACTCAACAGGATCAACCCCAGGAGCAAGGGCAAGGTGCCGGTGGCGATCCTGACTACCGATTCCTTCGACGCCACCAGCGTCGATCCGGCCAAAGTACTTTTTGGCGCAACCGGCACCGAGGCTGCGCCAACGCACTTCGCCTTGAGAGACGTCGACCGCGACGGGAATACCGACATCGTCTTGCAGTTCAAGATCCAAGAGACGGGCATTCAGTGCGCAGACACCTCCGCCGTCCTGTCAGGAGAAACCTTTGATGGGCGGGCGATCAAAGGCTCCGATTCGATCCGAACCGTGGGATGCAAGTGATGACGTGGACCAAGAGTGGTGGGCCGTGCGCGAATCGAACGCGCGACCAACAGATTAAAAGTCTGCTGCTCTACCGACTGAGCTAACGGCCCACAGAGGCGCGAAGGCGGAAAGGCGCGCGATGATATCAGCGGCGCGTGCTCGATGCACGGCGCCACCAGGGCTGGACGATCCGGCCGGCACGCCGGGCACCCACGAGGAAAATCAGCGCCACGCTCACGCCGACCAGCACTGCAACGATCGAGGCTTCCGGGCCGAACGCGCCGCCGGTGAGCACCTCGGGTCCCTGGAAATGGCTGGCAAGCACGCCCACCTCCTGCGTTCCCGACACACCGGCACCGAAGATTCCGCCTTCGGTGAAATTCCACGCGGCGTGCAGGCCGATCACCATCCACAGCCGGCGTGCGAAGACGAACACCGCCGCGAGCAACACGCCCGCCTCGAGCGCGATCGCGATGCTGCTCACCAGGGTCGCGTTGGGATTGAACGCATGCAGCGCGCCGAAGATGACTGCCGAGAGTGCGAGCGCGATCCACGTGCCGAGACTTTCTTCGACGATGCGGAACAGCACGCCGCGCACCAGCACTTCTTCAGTGACGCCGGCGATGAGAGCGCCCAGGAGTGGAAAAGCGGCCGCACGCCACCCGCCGCCGGCCGTGACTTCGACACAGCGAGCGAACCACAGCACCAGCATGGTGAACCCGAACATGGCGGCGCCGATGAGTGCGCCGACCGCGAGTTCCGCGCCTGCCTTGTGCGTCGCCAGCTCGATCACGGGGCGTCGCTCGATGAATCGCACGTAGGCGATGTACGTCGCCAGCGTTGCCACGATGATCAAGACAGCGATCCCCACGCCCGGCGTCGAATACGGATCGATGTGCGCGGCCAGAGCCGCGAACTGCAGGCCACCGATGACAGTCGCAATGGCGACCGTTGCGATGACGATGCGAGTCAGTGGATGGCGCAGGAAGCGCCAGAATCTCGAATCAGGAACGGGCCGGTTGGAGTTGGTACCCGTATTGCCGATCCCGGTGCTGTCTTCTTGTTTTGCTGGCATGCCGTCACGACGCCTCGCGTAGCGAGGCGCACATGGTATCGCAGCCGGTGAGACTTCAGCGGAAGATCACCGTGCGGTGCCCGTTGAGCAGAATCCGCCGCTCCACGTGCCACGTGACGGCGCGCGCGAGCACCAGGCACTCGATGTCGCGCCCCGCCGCGGCGCAGGCTTCGACACTCATCGCATGATCGACGCGACTCACGTCCTGCTCGATGATCGGCCCCTCGTCGAGGTCCTCGGTGACGTAGTGCGCGGTGGCGCCGATGAGCTTGACGCCGCGATCGTGCGCCTGCTGATACGGCCGCGCCCCCTGGAAGCTCGGCAGGAATGAGTGGTGGATGTTGATCGCGCGCTCGCTCAGCTTCGCGCACAACTCCGGCGAGAGGATCTGCATGTAGCGCGCGAGCACCACCAGGTCGCAGCTCTCGCTCTCGATCAGCTCCAGCAGCCGTGCTTCCTGCCGCGCCTTGCTGCTCGCATCGACCGCCAGGTGGTGGAACGGGATGTCGTGCGCCGCCGCGAGCTGGTAGAAGTCGCGATGGTTGGAAACGATCGCCGGGATGACGATCGGCAAAGCGCCGGTGCGGTAGCGAAACAGCAGGTCGTTCAGGCAGTGCCCGAACTTCGACACCATGATCAGCACGCGCGGCTTTGCGCTCGCGTCATACAGGTGCCACTGCATGCCGAACTGCTCGCCGATCGGCTGGAACGCACCCTGCAGGTCCTTCTGTCCGCGCGCCCCCAGCGATGCGAAGTACACGCGCATGAAGAAACGCTGGTTCTGCTCATCGCCGAACTGCGCACTGTCGATGATGTTGCAGTCGTTCGCGAGCAGGAAGTTCGCGACCGCGGCGACGATGCCGATGCGATCGGGGCACGAGAGCGTGAGGGTCAGGCGCGGATGACCCGCGTCCTTCGCGGACAAGGTCGTCGTCACGGCGGGCCTCAGTCGGACGCGAGGACGAAGCCCGCGTCGTCGTCGAGCTCGAATCGGCCCTCGCTGACCGCCTTCACCCAGCGGCAGGTGCGCAGCAGTCCGCCGAAGGTATAGAAGTGCAGGCTGTCGACCGCGAGCTGCCCCGACAGCATGCCACCGGCGATTTCGCGCACGATCTTCTCCGGCCCGCGCTCGCCGATGAGCTTCGTGAGGACGCCGCCGCGCTGACTGAGCGCGCGCATCGAGGGACCGACGCCGCAACGCATCGCGTAATTGATGAGGGTCGTGAGCTTGGCGGGCCCCGCGAGGCCGATGGCGATGTGTCCCTGCACGCCGCGCTCGTGGAGCTGGCGGCTCCACGAGACGATGGGCGCAGTCTCGAACAGGAATTGCGTGACGAAGGTGAGCTCGAGGCCCAGCTCGCGCGCGAGCTCGGCCTTCGCCGCCTCGGCGTTGCGGGTTTCGGTTTCGCTCACCGCCGGGTGACCTTCCGGATGCCCGGCGACGCTCAGCGTCGTGATGCCGTGACGTCCGAGCAGACCCGACTTCATGACCTCGGCGCTCGCAGTGAACGGGCCGGCGGCTTCCTTCACATCCCCGGCGATCAGCAGGATCTGCCTGACGCCCGCGCGGCGTGTCAGCTGCTCGAGCACCTGTTCCAGTTCCTCGCGACTGGCGAGCTTGCGCACCGGGACGTGCGGCACCGGCTCGAAGCCGTGGCCGCGAACCTGCGCGGCGGTGGCGATCGTCGCCTCCCATTCCTGGCCGGGAAGATGGCTGATGTAGAGCCGCGAGCCGCCGCGCAGGATGGCCTGGCAGTCGCCGAGCTTCCCCGCATCGTGCACGGTCATCTCCACCGACGCGTGTTGCGCCAGGCGGATGATGGTGGCTCGCTCGTCGCCGGAGCTGATGGCGGGTTCCTGGTAGCGCTTGGCGGCTTGTGCGGTCATCGTGAACGGTGGTGGCGGGCGGGGCCCGGGGACTGTGCTGGGCCGCAGTTTGCCGGGTTTGCCCGGCGTGGACTCGACTCGCAGCGAAATTCGGCCTGCACAGGAACGATGGCTGCGCCCGGCGGGATTTGGAACAATTGAATCCGCGAAGCGGCTCACGGGGAAGAGACTTGGCAGCGAGAATCATTGATGGCAAGGCGATTGCCGCGGAACTGCGCACGAGGGTTGGGCAGCGGGCTGCCGATCTCGGCAAGGCCAACGGTGTGCAGCCCGGGCTCGCGGTGGTCCTGGCGGGCGACGATCCCGCGAGCCGCATCTACGTCGACAGCAAGAGCAAGCAGGCGGCCACCGCCGGATTTCGCAGCTTCGACCACCGCCTCCCCACCACGGTCACGACCGCGGAGCTGTGCCGTCTCATCGATGAGCTCAACGCCAGGCAGGATGTGCATGGCATCCTGGTGCAATTGCCGCTGCCCAAGGGCGTCGATGAGACCGAAGTGCTGCTGCGGATCGATCCACGCAAGGACGTCGATGGCTTTCATCCCATCAACGTCGGCCGCCTCGCGACCGGTCTCGAAGCGATGGTCCCGTGCACGCCACTCGGCTCGCTGATCCTGATCCGTAGCGTGCGGCCGGATCTCGCCGGTGCGCGCGCCCTGATCGTCGGACGATCGAACATCGTCGGCAAACCCGCAGCCCAGCTGCTGCTGCGCGAACACTGCACCGTGACCATCGCTCATTCGCGCACGCGGGACCTGCCAGCGCTCTGCGGCGAAGCCGAGGTCCTCATCGCCGCGCTCGGACGCCCGAAAGCGATCAGGGGCGAGTGGGTCCGCGAAGGCGCCATCGTGATCGATGTCGGGATCAACCGCATCGTCGATGCAGCGGGACGCAATCGCGTGGTTGGGGACGTGGATTTCGATACGGCCGTGACCCGCGCCGGCGCGATCACGCCGGTGCCCGGCGGCGTCGGGCCGATGACGATCGCCTGCCTGCTGCTCAATACGTTGAACGCCGCGATCCGCGCGACGCCCGGCGCGGGCGAGCCCCTGTCGCCGTTTCAGCGCTGAATTGCTCGCGCGTCGGCGCCCGCGCTACTGGTAGCGCGTCGGATCAGCGATCCTGACTGTTGCGAACCCGGCACGACGCAAGCGACACGAATCGCAGCGTCCGCAGGCTCGGCCCGCTTCGTCCGCCTGGTAACACGACACCGTCATCGCAAAGTCGACGCCGAGCTCGGCACCGCGCGCGATGATCCCGGCCTTCGACATCTGGATCAGCGGCGCGTGAATGCGCAGCGGCTGGCCCTCGACGCCCGCGCGCGTCGCGAGCGCCGCCAGCTTGTCAAAGGCGGCAATGAATTCCGGACGGCAGTCCGGGTAGCCCGAGTAATCCACGGCATTCACGCCGATGAAGATATCGCGCGCCTCGAGCACTTCCGCCCAGGCAAGCGCGAGCGACAGGAGCATGGTGTTGCGCGCGGGCACGTAAGTGATCGGGATTCCAGCGCTCTCCTGCTCGGGCACCGCGAGAGCGGGATCGGTGAGCGCCGAGCCGCCGATGCCCGCGAGATCCACCTTCATGGTGCGATGTTCGACAGCGCCGAGATGGCGCGCGACGCGCGCGGCGGCTGCGAGCTCAGCCCCGTGTCGCTGACCATAGGAGCAGCTCAACGCGTGACAGGCGAATCCCTGCTCGCGCGCGAGCGCGAGCGTGGTCGCGGAATCGAGGCCGCCCGAGAGGAGTACGACTGCGCGCATCACTTCCCCCGCACGTTGCCCCACAGGTACTTGTGCAGCTGGATCTGGAAGCGCACCGGCAGGTGATCGGCGAGGATCCAGTCGGCGAGCTCCGCACCCTTGAGCTGCTCGTGGCTGGGCGAGAACAGGATCGGGCAGCGGCCCTCGAGTGCATGCTCGCGCACGAAAGCCTTGCTCCACTCGTAATCGGCGCGATCGCAGATCACGAACTTGAGCTGGTCGCTGGCGCGCAGCCCGGCAAAGTTCCCGATGAGATTGCGCTCACTCTCGCGCGAGCCGGGCGTCTTGATGTCGACCACGCGGATCACGCGCTGATCGACGCGGCTCACGTCGATCGCACCGCTCGTTTCGAGCGACACGCGATATCCGGCGTCACAGAGCCGCTCGAGAAGCGGGAAGCAGGCACGTTGCGCCAGCGGCTCGCCGCCCGTGACGCAGACATAACGGGTCCCGTGACGGCCCACCTCGCCCAGGATCTCGTCCAGCGTGCGCCACTCGCCGCCGTGAAACGCGTAGGCCGTATCGCAATACTGGCAGCGCAGCGGACACCCGGTGAGACGCACGAACACCGTCGGGATGCCGACGGTGTCCGCTTCACCCTGCAATGAGAAGAAGATCTCGGTGATCTTCAGCCGGACGGGATCGGTCGACACATCTAGTGCCCCTCGTCCTTCATCTTCTGCAAGCGCTTGGCCGCTTCGGGTGCGGCGCCCGAATCCGGGAAATCCTTGCCCACCCGCGTGAGCGCGTCGCGCGCTGCGTTCCAGTTCTTGAGCTCGTACTGGCAATAGCCGATCTTCAGCCACGCATCCGGGAGCTTGCGCGACTCCTTGTAGCGATCCACGACGACGCGGAAGGTCTTCAACGCCTCCGGGTAGTTGCGCGTCACGTAGTAGCTCTCGCCCAGCCAATACTGTGCGTTGTCGGCGAGCGCGCTCTGCGGAAAGGCGACGAGGAACTGCTTGAAGGCCGCCGTCGCTTTCTCGTAGTCACCCGCTTTCAACAGGTCGAAGGCAGCCTGGTAGTTGGCGCGATCCGATCCGGCCGGCACCAAGAGTGCTGAGCCCGCGCCGGCGCCGGCAGCCTCGGTCGCACCCACCGCGGCGGTGCCCGCCTCGAGCGCCTTCATGCGACGGTCGAGATCGGCGTACAGGTCGCGCTGCTGGGTCTTCGCATTGCCGTTCTGGAACTGCAGCTCTTCGAGCGATCCGCGCAGCGTTCGCACCTCGGTCTGCAGCGCCTGCAGCTGCTGCGAGAGCTCGAGCAGGCTCTGGTTGGAGATGACACGCTCGATCCGCTCCAGGCGCCGATCGAGATCGTTCAACTTGATCGTGACCGGGTCATCGGGCCCGGGTGTGCTGGCACACCCCGCGAACTGGGTGACAAGGAGAGCGGCAGCGAGCAAGCCCCAGCGGGGCGACCATCGCGCGGAACGGTACAGCAGCATGGCTCCGCTCTCAGTTGACGTAGACGATCTCGACGCGGCGATTCTTCGCCCACGCGCTCTCGTCATCGCCTTGCACGGCCGGACGCTCCTCGCCGTAGCTCACCGTGGTGATCTGCGCCTCGCCCACGCCGAGCAGCATCAGGGCGCGCCGCACCGACTGCGCGCGGCGCTCGCCGAGGCCGATGTTGTATTCACGCGAGCC
>Ga0126377_10002707_pt1 | contig 12311 bp, 6 predicted proteins | sample PanSoiMetPlot_22_FD_92647 | JGI IMG/M metagenome (GOLD analysis project Ga0126377, IMG submission 92647) | Tropical forest soil microbial communities from Panama - MetaG Plot_22 | ecosystem: Environmental > Terrestrial > Soil > Tropical forest > Bulk soil | place: Panama | collected 2016-02-17
GTGACGGTTGTTCCGGTACTTGTCGAGCTATTGTCAATCTTCGCCCTTGTTTGGTCCGGTCGCCGAAGGTGATGATGATTCGCTCGCGCCGGAGGTTCGGCGCCAGCTTTTTAAGTTCCGCGCGCAGCTTTTCCGGCGTCGTCGGCCAGTCGTTTTTGTTCTTCGGCATCTGGCCGTTCTTCTCGTTCCTGGCGTCGAGCGCCTTCAGGAGCGCGCCCACGGTCCCGTCAAAACTGTGATCGTCGGTCTCATCAATCAGGCCGATGATGGCTTGCGCCACCGTCGAAGAATCGATTGCAAGCCCATTCGCGCGCCGAACGTTGCGCTTGTAGGCTGCGATAAACGCGCCATCTGTCAGCCCTAATGCCGCTTCGCAAGCAATCGCCCATTCCGCGAAATCGCTCATTCGCGGCCATTCGGCCATTTCGACGCCAGCGTCGAGTCGCCGCAAGCCTGCGCTCACGGCGTCAAGCAACGCGCCCAGGATGCGGGGTTGAGCATCCGCAAACTTTCGATTGAGTATGCGCTTTCGCCACCGTCGCGTCGGCTCGATTCCAGGCAAATTGGTTAGTAGTGTGCGGTCGAGCAGGTCGCTTTTCGTGACGACTTCGGCGATACCGTTCAAGATCACCGGCCGCTGCGCGTCAAAGATAACTTCGCCGTCGTCGGTGAATAACTCGCGTGTGGCGAAGCCGCCGCCGGTCGCCAGCCTGCAAAACGCATTGGATAGGTTTTCGCTGATGTGGGTCAGGTTGTCGCAAGAGATGATGCGGCCGTGAGCTGCCGCAATTGCAAGGTCCCGCTCATCGCGCGGTGCCGCGCGAAGTGTGGCTTTGTTCGGGTCAATCAGGTCGCGGAGAATCCGTTGCGTGGTACTCTTACCGCTCCCTTGTTCGCCGTGAAGCGCCAGCAAAGGGTAATCGAAGCCGTCGCCGTTGCACGGCCGAAAAGCCGCGACAAGCCACCCTAAAATCATCGGCCAGTTATCGGCGTCATCGGCCGGCAGGTTGAGCAGGTCGCGTAACTCCTCGATTGATCCGCCTCGCGCCGGGTCCGGCAATGCCAGCATTCCCTTAGCCCGTACGAAACGAACCGGCGAATCCGCGCCCGAGATCACTTGCCAGCCGCGCGCGTCCGTCTTCACTTGGCGCCAGTCCTTGTCGCATAGGTCGAGATATATTGCGTCTTTGTGGCCTGCTATTCGGACGTGCGTTTCAATTTCCGGCGCGTCGTGGCGCGCGATCGCGCGCAGGACAGAGAGCGCCTCTGTGATCTTGTCGCCGCTCGCCGGGCGGCCCGTCTTGCGATATAGCAGCCCCGCCAGCCAGTCTTTCGAGTCACGCGAGCCTAGCCGGTAGGTTTCCCGATGTTCGCCCACGTCGGCCGTTAAATAGGCGTCGCCGCCGGCATCGTGAAAAAGTTCGGCGTTGTCTCGTGCGAGCGCAATCAATAGCTGCGAAAGCGTCTGCGCCTCTTCTTCGTCGGCTTGGATCTTCGGCGCCTCGTTTTGTTCGTCGGCCTGTTTGTCGGCCTTCTTCCGTTTCGCTTGGCGCTTATCGCCGTAGCCTTCGGCCGCGAGCGCCTTCGCCGCCGCCTTGAAATCGCCGTCAAAGTTCAGAATCGCGCGAATCGAAAAGGGCTTGTATTCGCGTTCAATCTCGAACGGCGTCGACGTCGAGAAAACATAGAGCGAGCCATCAGAAAAGCGCGTGGCGCTTGTGTGGGCGACACCTGGTCGCGCCCACAATTCGCCGCGCGGCCCTGGCCGCAAGTATCGCCAGCCGTTCCGCTCCAGGTCTGCGCGAGAGTCGCCGCGCGCGTTGTAGTCGTCGCCCGGCCGCAAGCCCGACGACGGCCCGGCGGCCTGCGTCGATTCTTTCTCTGCCTTCACTCGTTCATTGAATGAGCGAGCGCAATCGAAAAGGATTTCGCGTTGCGCCAGCGTGATTTCTGGAATGGCTTTCAGGTCGCCATTGATGAGCTTGTACGGCTTGCCGGAAGGATGGCACGCGGCCGGACTGCCCGCTGTGACGACGTAGCCGCCTTCGCCGCGCGTCTCAATCAAGGTCTTTTTGCCGTCCGCGCTGCGCGCCAACTTCGCGTTGCCCGCGATCGTCCCGCAACGATAGACCACGTGTAGCCCGTCGCCCGGCGTCCCGACTTGCGGCAGTTGAGTGAGCAGCCCCGGTGCCGCCTCTTCGACCAGCTCCCGCCATTCGGCTATCAATGACGGCTCGTCGAAATCCATCACTTCCAGCCCGCCCGACACCTTGCCACAGATGAGCGCGACGCCTGGCCGCGCGCCGTTGCCAAACCATTCGCGCAGTTCCTCGGCTTCCGGCAATCGCTCTTGATACTTCGCCCAGGATGCAAGCGCCGGCGCCTTCGAGCCATCGGCCTTGATTGGAATGATCGAAAGCCCGGCCTCGCACAATCGCAAAACACCTGTTAGTAGTTTGTTCACGCGGCCCCCCTGATCGCTTTCGGCTTGCGCTCGCAACGCGCCAAGAAGTCGCGCAAATGATGGTCTCCGTAAAAGATTCGATTGCCGACTTGATAGAATCCGATCATCCCGCGCCGGCGCCAGCGCCAGAGCGTCAAGCGCGTCTTGAAGCCGAGCTTGGCCGCAGCTTCTTCTTCGGTGTACCGGGTTTCATTCGCGTTGATCGCTTCGCTATTGCTCACTGCATCAATCTCCTAGAAAATAGAAAGGGGTTTTACGGCCTGCCGCCACAATTGGCGCAGGTCGTTGGACTTCACTTCGAGCGGCCCGTCAGTCGTCACACTTGCGCGGGTCGCTCTTCGATTTTCAGGCTATAACTTTCTGTTTCTTTTGTCTGCGGGACAAAATTACTCAGACACCGGGACAAAATTATTTTTATTTTTGTCCCGCGTTTTCCACAGGAAATTTGTGTTCAAGGCCGTGTTTCTTCAGCAGCCGGTTTAGCTGCTTGACGCTTCCACACTTGACCGCCGGGTAATGTTTGTTGATGTAGGCAAGAACCACAGTTTTAGTCTGGTCCATATCCGCCGGCTTCAAAGCCGCCTGCGCCTCATCAATCAGCGCCTCAAACTCTTCTTTTGTGAGCGTCGGCGCGCCTGGCGGCGGTGTTCCAAGTCTCACCTTTTCGACACTTATCCGCCTTTTCAGGAAGTGGTCTCGCATTTCGGTTACGCGGTCGCGCGCCTGTGCGATCCGTTCCTTTCCCATCGTCTTCAATTCCCCTTTTATGTTGTCCAATGCCCATAGAGTGATTTCGCTGAGCGTGTCATTCAGTATGGCGCCGAGCCGGTAGCTTAGCGCCTTGGCAAAGCGCCCGATCGCCAAGTCGACGATCGCATCAACGTCCCCTTCCACGGCTTCAACGAAGGCCGGCGTTTTTCGCGCCCGCTCGATGTCGTCGGAAGCGGCCCGCGCCGCCTCGAAGTATTCGACCGATGGCGCAATCAACCAAAACGCTTCTCTCTCAAGCAACGCTCGAAGAGGTTCAGCCCCATAAACGAAATAAAACCGGATCACGTAATGTGTCCAAAGCTCGAACGAGAACCATTGCCACTGGTCCGGCGGCGGCACGTTCCCCATTCTTTCGAAAAAAGGCCCAAAGGCTTCCTTCCATTCCGGCGGCATGTCCATCGGCGGTGATGATGCCCGTTTCAACCTGATTTCAAGTTCCTGCGCGAACTCTTCCACGTTCCCGTTGATTTCCAGTTTCGGTCTGGCTATATGCTCATCAAGTTCTTTTTCCCACTGCTCTCGTTCGGCGTCCGTCTTCGCCTCGAACCGGCGGCGCGTAAACTCCGCAATCAGTTCGTTCAAGTCCCGTTCTTTGCCCGTTGACATTCTCTGTCTGCCTCTCTTCTCTTCTCTGGCGGTTTCCGAGAGAGCCGCCGCGCCAGAGAATCGCGGCCTCGCGCGGTTCATGACGCCGCGCTTAGGCTCTCCCGAAATTCAATTTATCAACTCTGACGCCGGCGCGACGTTCTCGACGTTCTCAACGCTGGCGCGCAACGTATCGAGCGCATCGGCACCGCGGCGGATCGTCTCCGGCGTGGCGTTGGCGTAGATGGCGAAGGCTTGCAACGTGCTATGGCCGCTCAGCCGCATTATTTCAGCAATCGGCAATCCGGCGCGCACCCATCGCGTAATGCACGTGTGGCGGCAGTCGTGAAAGCGGAAGTCTTCGATTTCCGCGTCACTACAGATCGACGCGAAGCCGTTCTGGAAATTATCTTTGATCCCGAAGACCGACACATCCAGGTCTTTCGGCGACTTCTCCCAAAGCTGGGTTAGTTCATCGTGTAAGCGCGCCGTCATTCCCACGGTGCGCTCCCTGGCGGTTTTGCTATTCATCGCCGTGACAGTGATAGTTTTGGCGTCCAGGTCGACGTCACGCCAGCACAGCTTGATGATTTCGCCGCGCCTCATCGCCGTGTCGAGCGCGCAGATAAGAATCGGTCGAAGATGCCGCCGGCGCGCGTCATCGCAAGCGTCGAGTAGCCGCTTTTCCTCATCGAAGCTCAACACACGGTCCCGCCGGCGTTCATCGGCCTTCGAGATGATGCCGCGCAGCCGCTCGAACGGCGAGCGCACTAGCCAGCCCTCGCGCCTGGCGTAGGCGAAGATCGCCCGCAAAAGCTCAAGCTCACGGTTTACGCTGGCAATGGTGAGCTTGCCACCGGCCGGCTTATCGACATTCGGCTTATTGGCGGCTGGCTTGCCACCGCGCCGTGCCTCAGTGTCGAGCCGCTTCGCCTTGAACTTTTCGATGTCGGTTGGCGTGATCGTCTTGATGAAGCGCCGGCCGAAGTGGGCTTTAAGCGTTTTGAGAGCGTAGCGAACCGATGAGAGTGAGCGCAGTCCCGCGACTTTGCGGCCTTCGTGATACTGCGCCGGCTTTACCTTGTCCGCTTCGTAGTAGCCGGCCAGTTCCTCGAATTTGAGTTTGTCGGCGTCAATGATCCTGTCGCCGTGGTCTTTATGTTCGAGCCTCATTTGCGCGGCCAAGTCTTTGGCATGTGCGCGGGATTCGGCCAAGCGCATCACGTCACGGCGCCGGCCCTGTTCGTCGTAGTAGGTGATCCGCGCGTAAATCTTCCCGTTGCGGACTCGATAGTCTTTCTGTCGTTTGTTAGGCATTCCCCCGTGAACCTCTGGTTTTTGCTGGTGGGTCTTGGGACCGGAATCCGGTCCCACATTCAGTCCCACAAGCTACTGTTACAATGAGCGAAATTAGACTAACACAAAGCAACATTGGAAGGCATATAAATGCCTGAATGGATGGAAGATAGGTGGGAATCTGAATTGTGGAAGAAATCTACTGAAACTCACTTATTACCGACTACGAACCAAAAGGTCGCACGTTCGAGTCGTGCCGGGCGCACTTTAAAATCAATAGTTTACGGCAGGTCTGGTACCTGCCGTTTTTCATTTGTGACAATCTTGTGACAATCGTTCTGCGCGTAGCGCGCAGCCATTCTCGCGATGGCGTCGCGTTTGCCGGAATCGATCGCGTGCATATAGCGCATCGTGGTCGTGGTCGAGGCGTGGCCCATCAGCTCGCGGATCTTAACCACGTCGGCGCCGGACGCCGCAAAGAACTTTCGCACCTGCAGCCTGAGCCTCACGGGAATGCCTTCCCATGGCAAACCAGCGGCGGCGCGTTCATAGCGGCTGTGAACTTTACCTGTGACCGTCTGGCAAGATGGACAAATGACTATTGCCTGCGCGCTACTGACAAAAAGGGTAATGGCGCTGGACATCTGAACGATCTTTTCTTGCTTGAGAATCTGAGCGCCAGCCAGTAGAGTCTTCATCCCACCAGCTTACAGTAACTTACACTGGCTTCACCAAACTTGCGTCAGAGCCGATCAATAATTCCGGTATTCACGATCAATAATTTTCGCGTTCACGATCCGTCAGAATACGAACGATTGAGCAAATTTGTTTTGCTCATTACATCAGTCGGCATACTCATGGGGGTTGTTGTTTGGCCCGTGTAACCTCATGGTAAACGACGGTTGCCTGACAGGCATTGCCTTCAAGTGACACATGCATTGAGGGGAATTAGAGATTCTATTGTTCACCAGGATATGAAGATAGACGAAGCAAGCCGTTTGAGGATAGAAGTCTGGGCAAATCCTGAGAAAGCGTTGGAGTTACTATTTCAAGGAAGCTGAAATGAACGAGAAACTTGTATTCCGTTTTATACAAAATGGCCAGACACTGCCTATTTAGGAGAATTTTTAGCTGAAGGCAAGACCAAACACATTAGTCTCAACAAGATATTGATGAAGGATCCGATTTTGAACGGGCGCTTGCACTACACCATCACCGAATTGTAGCGCAACTTTCCAGGCCATGAAGGAGGCAATATGAGCTGCATCGTTATGACTGTGAGCCTCGCGATCTTCTTTCGTCTTCTTGCGCACGCGCTGGATGAGTTGCAACGAGAGGCGAAAGAGAATGTCCGAAGAGCCACCCATGCGACAATCGCTACTAAGTAAGGTCACCGCTTTGTGCTTTATACTGAACATAGTCGATGATCTTCACCAGCCTTGCCTTGAGCTGCTCTGTAAGGTCGGTTTGATTGGTTATGTACCGGACTGTGCCATTGTAGGAGAAGTCGTATTTAAAGTCGGGTGACAGCCCCTCCCGATATTCAATCAGAGCGCGTAACTCAGCCTCCGCCTTTTCGAGTTCACCACAAAGGAACGAGGCTAGACAGGCAAAGAGCTTGCCGTTCAGGATGACGCCTGAGTTCGTGCTCTCGGCCGCCGCTTGACTTGTCAGTTGGAGCGCCTCGTCATATCGCCCCACACTGATTGCGGCCTCTGCCAGGTTGATCGCCGCGTTGCTATCAGGTTTCACAATGTCCCATACCCGGCAGAAGCTCTGGTATGCCTTTTCATACTCGGAAAGATGCTCATGCTGGATACTGCCGAGGTGCTCCCATAATTCAATTCGCTGTGGATCCAGCCCTAACGCGATTTCATAGTATAAAGCGGACTCATTGTAAGCTCCCTGTTGAAACTTCATCAGACCGCGTGTGGCATAAGCGTTGGCATAAACATTATGATTGTACAAATTGGCCTGGTAGAGCAAACGCATGTCGAGGTGAGATTCAATGTCTTGGCCCTGCGAGAACAGCAGATTCGCCTTGTGCCAATAAGCGCCAAACATGCCGGTGAGGGCGATATCTTTATCGCTATCCGTTCCGTAGGTAGGATTAATGAACCGCCCCCCGATTTCAATGGCATTATCGTATTCACGGATCGCATCTGTCAGTAATGACTTGGCCTGGTATGCCTGGCCCAGGAAGAGGCGCCCTAATACCTGCCCGTGCTCGGCCTGAATCTTGATGTAACGCTGAAACTGGTCAATCGCCTGATCAAGCTTGTTAGCTCGCAGGTATAGATTGCCAAGTCGCCAATATGAATGAGTTGCGGATGGATTGAAGGCCTGAAACTGTTCCAGCGTCTGCTGTTCCAGGTCGACTTTGCCAAGTCGATTGTAGCAGTCTGCCAGGCCGGCGTAAGCGTCCGCGTTGCCTGGGTCAAGTTTGGATGCTGTCTCGAAGTCACTCAGCGCCGCTTCGATTTCGCTGTTCTCTAAATGTGTTTTACCAGCGCACAAGTAAAATGTCGCGTCGCGTTCGGGTGTATATCCGCTCACCCGGCTGATATCGAAGGCATACACCAGGCCATCTATAGCCCAGCAATAAAGGCGCCCGTCCTTAACAGCAGGAGCGGAGAGAATGTCTCCGCCAGTCTCGTACCTCCACACCAGACTGCCATCCTTGACGTTCAATCCGTAAATTGATTGATCGTGGAACAAGATGCCTCCGGCTCCCACATAAACTATGCCCTCGTGGACCGTGGGCGAACTTACTTCTCCATTGCCCACCATGTACTTCCACTTCAACTTTCCACTCTCCTCATCGATAGCGTGCAGGTGGCATTGGCTCGTCCCATTGCTTCCTACGTAGAGCGTACCCTGATTAATGAATGGGGTAGACGGCAGGAAGCCTAATGAGCTCAAGCCTGACTCATGTTTGATCCCGTACCTTAGAATGGATCGTTTTTTCTCATTGATGCAGTACTTCCACTTTAGCTCGCCACTGCCGGCCCCGATCGCATAAACGTAACCGTCATCCGGCCCAAGGAAGACTACACCTTTTGACACCACGGGTGAGGAATTGATGATCTCGTCAGTCTGGAATTTCCAAAGGACTTGTCCCGTTTTGACATCCAGTGAATAGATATTGCCGTCGTAGTTCCCCACATAAACCGCGCCATCGGCGACGGCTGGGGAAGACTTGATACGGGCGCCGGTCGTGGTACACCACAGCAGTTTGCCCTCGGCGGCGGTCAGGGCATAAACGGCGCCGTCATCCGAGCCAACGTACAAGACGCCATCCGCCACTACCGGAGTCGAGTCCACGCGTCCTCCGGTAGGGAAGGACCATATCTGGTTACCGTCATCCACCCGCAGGGCATAAATAGAGCCGTTGCCCGAGCCGAAGAACAACAGCCATTCCCAGATCGTCGGCCCGGAGCGAATGGCCTTGCGCATCCCGGACAGCGCCTCTTCGTCACCTGGGGCCGAGGTTGTCTCAGAATTTCCGGCAGCCCCTTCTTCTCTGGTTTCATCGCCCGCCGGAGAACTGGGCCACCAGTTCCATAACATCTGGCCGTTGGACGCATCGACCGCATAAAACCCGCCGTCTGTGGATCCAATATAAAGAACTCCCTGATCAACTGCAGGGGAAGGAACAATCGGAGAAAAATCGGTGAGAGAGTCAACTGTCGGATACAATAAGAGAGGCGCGAGACGTTGAAGCGCAAACGTCCATTGCAATCCGCTCAACTCATTCAATTCGGATTGAAGCAATGAACGTTCATCCTCGGAGGGCAGGTCGAGGTAATCCTGATATACTTCGATAGCCTTGGCGACCCTTTTCTGTCGCTTGTAAATTTTATACAGGCTCTGGGTTGCCTCTCTAATGGTTGGGTCAATTGCCAGACAACGCCGGAAGGAAGCAACGGAGGCCTCCGCATCATTTTTAAGCAGTTGAACCATGCCAATCTGGTTCCAGATCTGAGTGGAGCGAACTAGCCCTACTGACGGTCTCCTTACGTTGAAGGCGTACAGTTGGTGGTTCCGACATCCCATGTACAGGACGCCATCGGCTATGTGCGTCGCGCCAAATATTGTGTCGCTAAAGTGGTTGCGCCAGTATAGTTGACCAGTATCCTGGTCAATCGCCAGGAGCAAGTGCTCTCCTGATTCCGCAAACGAATATACGCGAGTTGTCACGTATACAATTCCGTCCAAGACACTGATAGAACCAATACGGTAGGGAGCCTGGTAGGTCCATCGGACAGTACCTTGAGCGCGGTTGACGTCGATGGCGTAGAGCTTCTGGCCAAACGCAACGTAGACCATTTGCTGGTTATTGACCGGCGCACACGCGCTGAAATCTTGAAAGGACATATCCCATAGGGTTTCACCGCTCGCCATATCGACGGCGTACATATGTTTTTCAGACAGCCAATACAAAGCGTCTGCTGTGGTTGCAGGCGCGTACTCTACCCGCTCCTGTGTCTTGGTTTTCCAGTTTAGCTGGCCGGTGGACTCGTCAAGCGCAAAAAGGTGGCCGCCCTTATCGCCAAAGACCACCTGCTTTCTGATTAGACGCGGCGCTCCAGTCGGCTGCGTTAGTTCGAATTCCCATAGGGGCTCCCCACTCGCTAAATCGAGCGCGTAAATTCGACCAGAGGGCGAGTGAAGGTTGTCGTCCCAATTGGCCGCAACGAACAATGCCCGTTCATTCCCGACGAGGTCGGCCTCTACTTCGCCGTCGACTTTAAAATCCCAGACGATCCGACCATCTTCCAAATTAAGCGCATATACTTGCCGCTCCGCAGCTACATAAAGATTATCCTTGGCGATAAAAGCCGCAGACTTGATCTCTCCATTGATCCGCTGGATCCACTTAAGGCTACCAGTGCGCTTACTAACCGCATAGAAGTTGTTCTCTACTCCGATATAGACGGCCACATTGTCGTTGATGGGTTTGGCCCATATCTTCCAGCCAGTTCTGAATAGCCACAACAACTCTCCGTATGATTGATCGTAGGCATTGCCCAGGGCGGTCTTGAAATGTTCCAGGGCCTTGTCATACGACCTGAGAGCTTTATAAGTCATTCCCAGATGATAGTGCGCGTCCGGATAGGCAGGGTCGAGTTTAATGGCTTGCCGGAACGATTCAATCGCTCGCGCATACTCCAGATTGTCGATATGATGGATCCCGATGCGGACATACTCAATCGCATCGACATTTTCGGTTGGCGCCGTCTCCACCTCTCGCATCGACGTCGGCTGGACGTAGAGGGCCTGCATGACGTTTTGAGCAATCTTGGCCTGGACGGCATAGCCGATTTTGCCTTCCTCCTTGAAAGTCTCGATCACATTACCGCTGTCTGTCTCGATCAGGCGGGCCCGGATGACGATCTTACGCGCTTGATCATCATCCTCATATACATCGTAGCTACCCCATAAAACGACATCTACATTCAATTCACGCCCCACTGCGACGAGGTCCAGGCTATCCTGGTTCTTATACCTGGCCGTGGCCGCCCGCTCGACGAGTTGCAGAGCTTTGGCGTTCTTGAGCACTGTGATGAATTCTTCCGTAAGCCCCTCCTGCCAGTTGTCTAGCTCGTTGTTGTCCGAGATATTGCGAAACGGCAAGACGGCGAAGATTCTGCGCCCTTTGCGGCCGTGGCGTTGATCGAGGTAGGTCTTCACGGCCCAGGCCAGACGGCTGGAGATAGCGTTCAAGTCAACGGAGAGCTTGTCAGGGCCGGTTTCTATGCCCTCCGCGCCGCTCAGGGACGATGTTGTAACATCGAGCAAATAGACGTCTAGGCGAATCCCCTGTTCCTTCGTCTCCAAAACTTTCCCGTAGACTAGCAGATCGACACCCAATTCAAGCAACCGTGAGCTGACATCGTTTTCTAATACCTGGTTAAGTTCTGCGATCTCTTCTTTGGAAATGTCGAAGTGGATGTGCTGGGTCAGGGTGATGGCGCCGCCCTCGTGCGCCTCGAAGTAGTCGCGATTGGCTATGCGCTCGACTGTCTGAGTCAGCAGGTCCTGCGCGTCTTTTCGGGCAATTAAGATGATGTGCCGGTTCTGCGCCAGGCTTGTCGTAATCATTCCAGGGATGATTTCTTCGAACTTCTTCAGATCATGCGCCCCACCCAAAAGACGGAAGCGAGGGCTGACTACAACTTTCGCCTGAAGCTTTTCTGTACCTTCTGACATCTCTCTTTCCCTTGTCACTCAGCCAACCAGTTTTCATCCTTGCCTGTCCACTGTAGGCATTGGCGCAGCAGCCGCCCAAATTCAGTAGCCCCTAGGGCTGAAGGCGCCGTAGTTCTTATCAGCGCGGCGGCTTGCTTAAGATTTTCGGCGGCCTCGTCTTTGTGGGACTCTCCAGCCTCTAGCCGGGCTCCATCCACATAATGCCGGGCTTTTCGCTTTTCGTAGGGCGGGAGGTCAAGCCTATCCAGGGCCTCTCTCAGTTCGTCGAAAACCCTAAGCGGGTCGCCGGCGCCAGGCCCGGTCTGGTAAATCGTCATCTGGGCATGATCCCGAGCTTCGTAATAATTTCCGCCAGCGGTGCGATTCTCAATGTGTTGATCTCGGCCCACAACGTTGGTGTCTTTGAGTTGCGCGCCTGCCCCAAGGTTCACTCCCCCGCTCTGGTTGGTGGTCACAACGCCTGATATAGAGAAGATATGTGAGGTATCGTCCGCCACAGGTACGGCCGTCCAAAGCAGACCGCGCACTCGGTTCTTGAATACCTCCTGCACAAAGTTAACCTGGGGGTGTTCAATCCCATACCGCCGGATACCGTCTACCAAACGTATCAGCCCGTCGCTCACCACGGGCAGGCCCCTATCAAGGGCAGCGCGATATGCTTCAGCCGCCTGCGCATCTTGCCCTTCATTGGCCAGATAATCGGCCATGAGCACATGACTGTCACTCAGTTCGCCGAAATGTCTTGTCATATTATTTGTGGCGATTTTCAGTAGATGATGATTCGGATTTATCTTGAGCAAGAGATAACCACCCAGGCAGCCGGCTATGGGCTCGACCCACTTGGCATATAGCATATCTATTGCATTTTGGAGAGGCTCCTCAAGAGAGCCGCGTAGATACGAGCGCTGGATCAGCTCCGAACGCTGTAACACTGGAAAGCGCGCGTCCATCGTACGAGGATCGTTGGGATCTCCCGGAACCA
>Ga0126377_10002708_pt1 | contig 12306 bp, 8 predicted proteins | sample PanSoiMetPlot_22_FD_92647 | JGI IMG/M metagenome (GOLD analysis project Ga0126377, IMG submission 92647) | Tropical forest soil microbial communities from Panama - MetaG Plot_22 | ecosystem: Environmental > Terrestrial > Soil > Tropical forest > Bulk soil | place: Panama | collected 2016-02-17
TGTCGCGCGAGTACGGCCCCAAGCTCGCGCTGTCCGATTTGAACCTCCGCGTCGAACCGGGTGACATTCTCGGATTCCTCGGACCAAACGGCGCGGGCAAGTCGACCACTGTCAAGATTCTCACCGGGATGATTCGACCGACTCGCGGGCACGCGCGGATCGCGGGCTTCGACGTCGTCGAACATCCGCTCGAGGTGAAACGACGGATTGGCTATGTGCCTGAGACCGCTGCGCTCTACGACGGACTCACGCCATCGGAGTATCTCGAGCTCATCGCGTGCCTCCATCATCTCGATCCCAAGACCGCCAGCACCAGGAGCGGCGAGCTCCTCGAGCTCTTCGGGCTCGACGTCGAGAAGCATCAGCGGATGCGCGAGTTCTCGAAGGGCATGCGACAGAAGGTGCTCATCGCCTCGGCGCTCATCCATCGGCCCGAAGTTCTGTTCCTCGACGAGCCGCTCGATGGTCTCGATGCCAATGCCGCGATGGTCGTCAAGGAGGTCCTGAAGCAACTGGCGGCACAAGGGCGAACCATCCTCTTCTGCTCACACATCCTCGATGTCGTCGAACGGATGTGCACGCGCATCGTGATCATCAACGACGGAAAACAGATCGCGGACGGCACCGTCGAGGAGATCCGCAGCCAGACCGGCACGGCGAGTCTGGAGGAAGCGTTCAGCCAGCTGACTGGTGTGCGCGACGTCACCCGCCTCGCCTCGGAGTTGATCTCGGCCCTCGATCGGGTATGAGGCGTCTGTTCGCTGCCTTAGGCATCGACTTCGATCAGTGGAAGGCGCTCACGCTGACGGCGGTGAAGCTCGATTTCCGCGTGACTGCGCTTGGTCAGCGCCAGTTCGGCCGCGAGGCGCGCGCGGTGGCTGGACTCGTTTTGCAGGCGGTCTTCTACACGCTCTTCGGCGCGTTCATCGCGTTCTTCGTCTGGGCAAGTCGCGATCTGTTCCTGGTCGGTACGGTGGCCGCGACGTATACCGCCTTCGTGATCGGCACCGCGGTGATTCTCGATCACAACGCGGTGATTGCGTCGCCAGCCGACTACGCGATTCTGGGTTTTCGACCGGTTTCTTCCCGCACGTACTTCGCCGTCAAGCTGACGAACATCCTCATCTACACGATGACGCTGACGACCGCAGCGGCGTGGCTGCCGGTGCTGTCGGCATTTCTCCGACACGGCTGGCCCGTGGGCGTCGCGATGGGATTCAACGTCTACGGGGCGTCGATGTCGACCACGCTGGTGATTGCACTCGGCTACGCCTCGGTGTTGCGCGCCGTTGGTCCTGATGCCATCGAACGGGCGCTCTCGTATCTGCAATTCGCGATGAGCTTTGCCGTGTACGGCGGACAGTTCGTGCTGTCGAGCGTCATGTCGCGAACGGTCGTGAGCTCGTTCAGGATGCCGGACACGCCCTGGCTCTTCCTCTATCCAGGTACCTGGTTCGGAAGCTACCTGGAAGTTGCCGCTGGCCAGGCATCTACGCGGGCCATCATGCTGGCAGGCCTTTCGGTGGTACTGCTGGCAGTGACGGCATCGCAACTCGGTGGCCGGTTGTCGATGGACTACTCGGAGCGGCTCGGGGCGATCACAACGTCCGCCCGCGTCCAGAACCGTCCAAAGCGGAGTGGACGCTTCGCGTTCTGGTTCAGTCGTGGCGAAGCGCGCGCCGTCGCGCTGCTCGTCCGCAGCCAGTTCCGACACGATCATCGTTTTCGTATGGGCGTGCTCGGCCTTCTGCCGTTCACCCTCTTCTACGTCTGGATGGGCGTCCGTAATGGTGCGATCGTCGATCCCTTCAGCGCGGGCGCCGGCCTGCAGGCGTGGCCGGTCACGCTCTCGGTGCTGATGTCGCCATCGATGCTCAGCATGCTGCTGACGCGGAGCGACTCCTATCGCGCGTCGTGGATCTTCTTCACGACGCCGGCCGATCGCATGCAGATCGCACGCGCCTCGAAGAACGTGCTGGTCGCCTTCTTCCTTGTCCCCTACCTGTTGCTGGTCTTCGCGATCTACACCTATGTGGTCGGGCATCCTGGTCACGTGCTCGTCCACATCACCTTTCTCGGACTCGTCGGCCACCTCGTTCTGCAGGTCGCGGTGCTGCTCGATCCGTCGCTCCCCTTCTCGAAGCCGATGGGCAGGACTCGCGGATCGACGGTCTACTTCGGATTCACCATGGCGACGATCGGCATCAGCGCGATCATCCAGTTCTTCTCGTCGAGGCTGTACCGCAGCGCGATGTCGATGGTCATTGCGGCCGTCGTGATCGTGCTCGCCGGTCTCACGATCGACCGCCTCACACGCGCGCGGGTCGCACGCCAGGCACGACTGCTCGAATTCGAAGACTGATGACGAGGGAACGGAGGTTTCGAAGGGAACGGAGGTGACAGAAGGAACAAGAAACGGAGGTGACGGAGGAACGGATTAACAGGAGAAACGGAGGAACGGAGATTTTTGTTTCTCTCGTCGTTCGAAAGGTTCGCGGTACGCGCTAAGGAACCAAGGGAGACCCGAGAGTGTCCGGAGTTTTGTGTGTGGGGCATAGCACGGGGAGTATCGATGCCGCGGACACGCCAACAAAAGGTTACGGACGTTCGCGAGACGATCCTTGATCAGTTCGCTGGCCCCGCGCGACCGATGTCGCAGGGCGAGGTCGACGCCATCACGAAGCGTTAAGAAGGCGCTGGTGGAGCGGATGCTTGGCGGCGAGTTGACGCACCACCTGGGCTATGCCCCTGACGGGGAGAAGCCCCGGACACCACTGCGGCACAGTCTCGACGTCGCCAATTGGCAGGAACGGAAGCCGCTCGCCGCTGCGCTGCGGCCGGTCTACACGGCGTCCAGCGCCGACGCGGCGGTCGCCGCACTGGACGCCTTCGAGCAGGGGCCGTGGGGCGCGCGGTTTCGCACGGTGGTCGCGTCCTGGCGCCGCGCCTGGTCGCACGTGAGTCCCTTCTTCGCCTTTCCGCCGGCGATCCGTCGCGTGATCGACACGACCAATGCGTTGGAGAGTGTGCATGCGAGGCTGCGGAAAGATCATCAAGACTCGCGGGCACTTCCCCCAAGACGAGGCGGCGACCAAGCTGATCTGGCTCGCCCGGCGCAACATTACCGCCGGCTGGTGGAAGGCCGCCAACTACTGGCACTTCGCGATGAACCAGTCTGCGATCCTGGATGAGGATCGCTTCGTGGTCCCGAGGACGTCGAATGCACCGGCGCATGGACGCTGCCCCACAACGCATCATCGTCAACGCGCCCTACACACAAAAACCTGACACTCTCCCCGGCAAGCTGACCAAGATCCTCCGTTCCTCCGTTTCTCCTGTTAATCCGTTCTCTTCGTCTTAGTCCGTTCCCTCCGTCCTAATCCGTTCGCTCCGTCTCAAGCCGTTCCCTCCGTCGCCCTGCTCTCGCCCACCGAAGCCACCACGCAAATCCTGCGATCTTTTCGGGACGGAGAGATCGCACGAACTCCAATCGCGTGACGCGTCTCGGAGCCCTTCACGCCAGATTCCGCGTGATTGCCCCTCGCACCGCTTCTTGCACTGCTAAGAGGCATCGTGCTCGCGAGCCTTCGCAGTGCTGCCGTCTTCGGGATCGACGCCTACCCGGTACATATCGAGGTCGACGTCGCCTTCGGTTTGCCTCACTTCACGATGGTCGGTCTGCCCGACGCGACTGTGCGTGAAAGCCGCGACCGGGTGCGCTCCGCCATACGCAATTCGGGCTTCGAGTTTCCCCATCACCGCATCACGGTCAACCTGGCCCCAGCCGACGTTCGCAAGGCCGGCTCGTCGTTCGATCTGCCGATCGCGCTCGGACTGCTCGCGACGTCGGGGCCGCTGACACGCCGCGCCGTCGACGACACGGTGGTGGTTGGCGAACTGTCTCTCGACGGGGGCATCAACGCCATTCGTGGCGTTCTGCCGATAGCGGTCGCAGCCCGGCGCCTGGGGCTCAAGCGTCTGCTCCTGCCGCCGCAAAATGCCGCCGAAGCCTGCGTCGTCGACGGGTTGGACGTGTGCACGGCGCGCTCATTGGCGGAAGCCGTGGATGCCCTGAACCGGCCTGAGGATGCGCATCGCGCCGTGCCGGCGCCTGCAGTCGCGCCGCCGTCACGGGACCATGATCACGATCTTGCCGACGTCCGTGGCCAGCTGCTCGCGCGGCGCGCGCTCGAAGTGGCCGCGGCCGGCGCGCACAACCTGCTGCTCACGGGACCGCCAGGTGCCGGCAAGACGATGATGGCTCGTCGTCTTGGTACCATCCTGCCGCCGCTGACGTTCGATGAGGCGCTCGAATGCACAGCGATCCACTCGGTTGCCGGTACGCTGCCAGCCGGGTGCGGCCTGCTCAGCGAACGTCCCTTTCGCGCGCCGCATCACACCGTGTCGAACGTCGCGCTGGTGGGAGGCGGCTCCATTCCTCGACCCGGTGAGATCTCGCTCGCCCACAACGGTGTGCTGTTCCTCGACGAGATGCCGGAGTTCGACCGCCGTGTGCTCGAAGTGCTGCGACAACCACTCGAGGAAGGTCGAGTGACGATCGCGCGCGCCGCGCGCACCGCGGCGTTCCCCGCAAGGTTCGTGCTGGTCGCGGCGATGAATCCGTGCCCGTGCGGGTTTCAGGGCGACGAACGCCGCGCCTGCCGCTGCACGCCCCAGCAGATCGCGAAGTACCGAGGACGACTCTCGGGCCCGCTTCGAGATCGGATCGATCTGATCGTCCACGTGCCCGCGGTCCCGGTGCATGCGATTGCGGAGGGGCTGCCGGGCGAAGCGTCGGCGCCGGTGCGCGAGCGGGTGTGTTCGGCACGTCGTGCGCAGCAGCGCCGCTACGGTGAGCGCGGCGCGCGCACGAACGCCGACCTGCGTGGCACGGCGGTCGCCGCGTTCTGCCGGCCCGATGCCGCCGGTCGCGCGATCCTGCGGCGCGCCGTCAGTGCCATGGGGCTGACGGCGCGAGGCTACGACCGCGTCCTCAAGGTGGCGCGGACGATTGCAGATCTTGTCGGCGCCCGCGACGTGGCGGCTGATCACGTCGCCGAGGCGCTGCAATACAGGTTGACGGAATGAGGCTGGGTGCAGAAACGCATGGTGAAGTATGAACGCAGATGTCAGTCGTCGGGTGTTCGTCGGTTCGGTGGCAACAGGGATCCCTCTGCTGGCAGGAGCCGTCTACGGAGCAAGTGCGCGTTCGGCAGTCACGCAGGGTCACAATCACGGCGCGACTGCAGGTCCGGACCCGATGTTCGATCACGCTCTCAAAGAGCTCGCCGCTGTGCACAACCGAATGCAGAACCGCGGCGCCAAGGCCGAAGACGCACGCACCATCGCGGCGCAGTTGCGGACGACGGCCGCCTACAGTCTGTTCATAGGGATCGATGCGCCCTCGAAGCGGGCGCTCAATGATCTCGTGCGGGCGAAAGGGCGCGAGGCCGTGCTGTATGCCGAGGTCGATCGAGCGGCAATGAAGACGCGCCTGAAACAGTACGGCGTCGAGCTCGACGATCGCGTGCCCAATCGCGTTGCGCTGGATTACAACGCGCGCAACGACGTCCTCGACGAATTGACCAACGGCGGCGTCAGCGGTCTGCTCACTCGCACCGCGCTGACGTTCGAAACGATCGGAGGGGAGCTGGATCGCCAGGGTGATCGCGGCGCGCGCGTTCGACGAGTGCAGTACGACCCAGCCTGGTACGTCGGGTACTGCCAGCAGTTGCAGGTGGAGATCGCTCGGCTTGGCGTGGACGCAGGGCTCGTCTGCGGCGCCTCGTACTTCTGGCCGGCCCTGGCACCGGTGTGCGCGATGATCGAGATCGCGGCCGCCATTCAGGGAGTCCTTTACCTCAGCTCGTGCGGGTAGTGCTCACCTAGAGGAGAAGCCGATGCTCAAGACTGGTTGGCTGCTGGCCGTCGCGATGCTCATCACCGCTGCGGCACTGGCGTTGATTGCCTTCAGGGCTTCAGAGGATCACTCCGCGCTCGCGCTGGTGCATTGGGGTGTCATCGCACTCTCGCTCGCCCTCTCTCCATGGGCCGTCCGAGAACTGCATTCAACCACGCCGGTCGATCCGATCGCAGCGCGCGCCAGGATCGTGCGCGTCGTGCTCCTGATGTATTTGCCGTTGACCAGCGCGCTCTCTCTGCTGGCCTTTCGCGGCCGGTGAACTTTCGCAGCGACGGTCTCCCGGGGACTGCCGCTGCGCCTCATCTCGCGCCGCGACAACCCGCAGCCGCAGCGTGAGAGTGTCTCAGGCGGAAGTAGTCTTGACTGGACTCCCGGGGAACGGAGGTTTTCGGAGGAACGGGTTAACAGGAGAAACGGAGGAACCGAGACTCAACGGAGGTCGTCCGGTGTCACACAGCTCTGAGGCGAGTGGGGCCGCGCGCTGCGCGCGCGGATGGGCCGAGCGGTGCGCACGAAGACAAACACCTCATGATCAGCAGGCAGCTCCGTTCGTACTCCGTGTCTCCGTTTCTCCTGTTAATCCGTGTCTCCGTAATCTCCGTGTCTAGGGAGTACTGTTCCACGGGCCGTGCGAGGGGACGATGGGGTTCGCGATGCAGTCGGCGAGTGTCTGAGGTGGACCCGCAGCGTGAGGGTCTCCTTTCAGACGTCAGACGATGGCGCGAACGGTCCGATCCTCATAGGTCTCATAGAGGCTCTTGATCGCGGTGACTGCGATGATGACTGCGCCGCCCATGATGGTCCATGTGCCTGGGTGCTCGCCTCGTATGGCCCAGGTCCACGCCGGGTTCAGAACAGGTTCGAGCAGCAGGAGCAGTGACACCTCGAATGCCGGCAGTCGCCGCACCGCCCTGGTCAGGAACACGTAGGCCAGCGCGATCTGAAAAGTGCCGAGATAGCCAATCGTCGCCCACTCCAGAACCGACGCCATTGGCAGTGGCCACGCGAATGGCAGTGCCACGAGGCTCGCGAGCGCATTGCCGGCGACCACCGCCGCCATCGCAGATCCCTGTCGCCGAGCGTCCCTCTCCAGATGACGAAGTCCCAGCAAAGTCAACGCCCAGACCATGCTGCACAGGACGCCGAGCAGATTACCCAGCGTGGGATTCGGAGCAGTTGTCGTTGCTGGAGGGCGGCCAGCCACGCAGAACGCCAGACCGACCGCAATGCCTGCGAGATACAGAATGTCTCGCTTCGTGAACCGCTCTCCTAAGAGCATCGGAGACAGGATCTGCAGGTAGAGCGGCGCGGTAGCTTGGAGGAAGATCGCGTTTGCTGCGGTGGTGAGCTTGGTCGACAGGACGAAGAGCGTGAGGGTGGCTCCATACACCACGCCAACGCGCAGCACTGGCCACGACATGTTCAGTTGTCCACGGAAAACCACGGCGAGGACGATCGCCGCAATGCCCGACCGGAGCGCCGACACCTGCACTCCTGAAAACGCCGCAGCCTTGATGCCGGCGCCGCCCGTCGAGAACAGCAGAGCAGCGAGAAGGACCTGCAGCCGCGCCTGAGTCGCTTTCACAGAATGTCCCATTAAGTTTTGCAGGAAAGGCGAAAAAACAGGCAACTTCGTTGAAGGCCTTTTTCGTCCTATGGTAGGCTGTGCTTCGCTCGCTCTGCTCCCTGTAGTTCTGGCGTCCGATAAACGTGGTGAAGCACCCGTTAGTGGTGCCCGATTGTCTTGTTTGTTAATTGGGTAGTTGATGGCAGCACGCCGGTACACCATCCTAATCGCCGACCGGACCTCCGGAGTGGTCCGCCGAATCACCATCTCGGCGCGACCCGCCGTGGCGGTGGCGTGCGCGATGGCGACGCTGCCGGTGCTCGTCGGCATAGGCGCTGCCTGGAAGGCCAGGAGCGACGTTACCGGTCTTTACGCGAATCAGCAGGCCCTCGAGATCGAAAACGCCAGTTATCGGAACGCAACCCAGGAATTGTCCGGGCAGATTCAGTCCATCCAGTCGGCCATCGCCGACCTGGGTGCGCGCGCCGCGTTCGACCCGAGCCTGGCGCGGACCATGGACAAGCTCCCGGCGCTCGTCAAAGCCCGCGCCATGGGCGGTACCGCGGCGGCCACTGGTCCGGTCAGCGCGACAACCGCCAAACAGGATTCCTCGTACGCCCGCACCCTCACTGCCCTCTCAAACCCTGACGATACATTCGGCCTCCTCCGCACGCTCCTGGAAGGGCTCGAATCGCGGCTGCAGTCGGTGCGGACCAACGTCGAGAAACGGAACGCGCTGGCAGCGGCGACTCCGTCGATCTGGCCCACTCAAGGGTGGCTCACATCGACCATGGGGCCGCGCACAGATCCGTTGAACGGTGGTCCGGACTACCACCCTGGCCTCGACATCGCTGGCGAGAAGGGTCAGCCGATCTACGCGACAGCCGCGGGTCTGGTCACCCAGGCCGGATTCGCCGGCGGCTACGGCAACCTGATTATCCTCGACCATGGGTTCGGCCTCGAGACACGATACGGCCACCTCTCCCAGTTTCTGGTTCACATCGGTGACCGCGTGAAGCGCGGCGAGATGATCGGCAGGATCGGAAACACTGGCAAAACGACCGGGCCGCACCTTCACTACGAGGTGATGGCGAACGGCCGACTCCTCAACCCGCTCCAACTCCTCACACAACAGAAGACCCGCGCGCAGTAGCTGGCTGGGAAACCGCGGTTTCCTTGCCGATCTGTAGTCCCACGGCTACAATCGGTAGATATTCCTTCGTAGCCAGCTCTTTCCATACGCATGATCGGCCAACTGCTCGCGAAGGTCATCGGTACTCAGAACGAACGAGAGATTAAGCGGCTCCGGCCGCTGGTCTCGGAGATTGGCGCCCTCGAACCGGCGATCAAAGCGCTCAGCGACGAACAACTCCGAGAAAAGACGATCGAATTCCGGAAGCGCGTCGCCGACGGCGCGGCGCTCGACGACCTGCTCGTCGAAGCGTTTGCCGTGGTGCGCGAGGCTGGCCGCCGCGTGCTCAACATGCGGCACTTCGACGTCCAGCTGATCGGTGGCATGGTGCTGCATCACGGCACCATCGCCGAAATGAAGACCGGCGAAGGCAAGACGCTCGTTGCCACGCTTCCCGCCTACCTGAACGCTCTCGAAGGCAAAGGGGTTCACGTCGTCACCGTCAACGACTACCTGGCCCGACGCGACTCGGAGTGGATGGGACGTCTGTACCGCTTCCTCGGCATGAGCGTCGGTGTCATCCAGCACGACCTGCGGGACGAGCAGCGACAGATTGCCTACGGCTCGGACATCACCTACGGCACCAACAACGAGTTCGGCTTCGACTACCTGCGCGACAACATGAAGTTCGAGTTGAACCAGATGGTGCAACGCGGACATCACTACGCCATTGTCGACGAGGTCGACAGCATCCTCATCGACGAAGCGAGAACGCCGCTCATCATCTCGGGCCCCGCCGAGGAGTCGACCGATCTCTACTACGAGGTCGATCGAATCATCCCGCGGCTGAAGAAGGGCGCGGTCACTCAGGGCAACGTCAAAGCCGAGGAACGGGAAGAGCTCGAGAAGACCGGGGACTACATCGTCGACGAGAAGCACAAGACGGTGACGCTGACCGAGACTGGCATGGCCAAGGCCGAGCAGATGCTCAAGCATCGTCTCGTGCCCGAGTCGAACGGCCTCTACGATCCGGTCAACATGCCGTTGCTCCACCACATCAACCAGGCGCTGCGTGCGCACACGCTGTTCCGTCTGGATGTGGAGTACATGATCAAGGACGGCGGCATCGTCATCGTCGACGAGTTCACCGGTCGACTCATGCCAGGCCGCCGCTGGAGCGACGGGTTGCATCAGGCCGTCGAGGCCAAAGAAAAGGTCAAGATCGAGCGTGAGAACCAGACGCTCGCGACCATCACCTTCCAGAACTACTTCCGCAAGTACAAGAAGCTCGCCGGGATGACCGGTACCGCCGAAACCGAAGCGCCGGAGTTCGCCAAGATCTACAATCTCGATGTCATCGTCATCCCGACCAACCGGCCGCTGAAGCGCATCGAGGAAGCCGACCTGATCTACCGGACCGAGGTCGAAAAGTACGACGCGATCGTCAGCGACATCATCGAGAAGCAGAATGCCGGCCGCCCGACGCTGGTCGGAACCGTGTCGATCGAGAAGTCCGAGAGATTGTCGAGACTGCTCCAGAAGCGCGGTATCAAGCACGTGGTCCTCAACGCGAAGTACCACGCGCAGGAAGCCGAGATCGTCGCGCAGGCAGGACATAAAGGCAACCTCACGATCGCCACCAACATGGCCGGCCGCGGAACGGACATTCTGCTGGGCGGCAACCCCGAGCACGCCGCACGGCAGCAGTGCCTGGCCGAACAGGTGGCCGAGCGTCTGCCGAAGGGTGAAGAGAAGTTCATCGACGACGAAGAGTTTGTGTATTTCTTCCACGTCGACGGCTTCTATCGCGTGCCGCGGCCGGACTGGGAGCGGATCTTCGCGCACTTCAAGCGGCAGATGGACGACGACCACAACGTGGTCGTCGACCTCGGAGGCCTCCACATCCTCGGCACCGAACGCCACGAGGCGCGCCGCATCGACAACCAGCTGCGAGGCCGCGCCGGACGACAGGGCGACCCGGGATCCTCGCGCTTCTATCTCTCGCTCGAAGACGATCTGATGCGCATCTTCGGGTCGGAGCGGATTTCAGGCCTGATGCAGCGCCTCGGCATGGAAGAAGGCGTGCCGATCGAGCACGGCATGGTCACACGCGCGATCGAGCGAGCCCAGAAACAGGTCGAAGCCCAGAACTTCGGCGTTCGCAAACACCTGCTCGAATACGACGACGTGATGAACAAGCAGCGTGAGAGCGTCTACACGCTGCGACGCGAAGTTCTCGAGGGCAAGGTCCACCTGACGGAGGAAGAGCTCGTCGACACGGGCCAGTACCTGCTCGCGCTCGCGGAAGACATCCTCGACGATCAGGTGGATCGATTCGCAGGCAAGGCGCTTGCGATCGAGGAATGGGACATCCCCGCGCTCAAGCGAGAGGTCTCGCGCGTGTTCGGCGTCGATCCGGCGGTGCTGGATGGCCTCGAACTCGAGACCAAGAGTGCCGACGAGATGGGCGACGCCATGTGGGACGTCATCAAGAACGGCTACAAGGACAAGGAAAAGCTGATCGGCGGTGAACTCCTTCGTCGGGTCGAGCGCGACATCATGCTCCAGATTGTGGACGGGCAGTGGAAGGACCACCTCTACTCGCTCGATCACCTGAAGGAAGGCATCGGGCTGCGGGGATACGGCCAGCGCGATCCATTGGTCGAGTACAAGAAAGAGAGCTTCGCGCTCTTCCAGGACATGAAGGGGCGCATCGAGGAAGAGATGGTGCGGTATCTCTTCTGGCTCAGGCCGGTCGTCGGCCAGGAAGGTGAAGCCGGCGAGGTCGCCGTTCCACGACCGGCCGCGGCACGCTCGAGACCTCCTCGCGCGGCACAGATGACGCTCAATAATCCGGGCGCCGAGGCGGTGCCGGCTTTCGCCGGCGCCTCCCGCACCCAGGCCGCAGCGGCTCAAGCGCCGACGCCGGCGCGCACCGGCGGTGATGACGTGGTGAAGACTGTGAGACGCGAGGAACCAAAGGTCGGGCGCAACGATCCGTGCCCGTGTGGCAGCGGCAGGAAATACAAGAAGTGCCACGGTGCCGCAGCATGATTGAGACGAAAAGGCCGACGCATGTCGGCCTTTTGCGCTTTATGAGGAGTCCATGGAATTGACGACCGCTTCCCCGTTGATGACCGAAACCGCTCTGGGCATCACCACAGCGCTGACCTTCGACGACGTGCTGCTCGTGCCGCAACACTCGACGGTCCTCCCCACTCAGGTGGACGTCTCCACGCGACTCACACGCAACATTCGATTGAACGTTCCCGTCCTCAGCGCCGCGATGGACACCGTCACCGAGTCCGCTCTTGCCATTGCCATGGCGCAGCTCGGTGGTCTCGGCATCATCCACAAGAATCTGCAGATTCACGAGCAGGCGGCCGAAGTCGATCGCGTCAAGCGTTCGGAGAGCGGCATGATCGTGAACCCGATCACGCTGTCTCCGTCGAACCGCATCTTCGAAGCGCTCGATCTGATGAAGAACTACCGGATCTCGGGCGTGCCGATCACCGAAGACGGGAGCAAGGAAGGGCACCTCGTCGGGATCCTGACCAATCGCGATCTTCGCTTCGAGACGAACGTGCATCGCCCGATTTCGGAGGTGATGACGAGGGAACCGCTCTTCACCGTGCCGGTGGGCACGACGCTCGACGAAGCCCGCGAGTTCCTGCACAAGCACAA
>Ga0126377_10002709_pt1 | contig 12302 bp, 10 predicted proteins | sample PanSoiMetPlot_22_FD_92647 | JGI IMG/M metagenome (GOLD analysis project Ga0126377, IMG submission 92647) | Tropical forest soil microbial communities from Panama - MetaG Plot_22 | ecosystem: Environmental > Terrestrial > Soil > Tropical forest > Bulk soil | place: Panama | collected 2016-02-17
GGCGCGCCTCGCCGCGACAGCAGCACCGCGTGCAGGCGCTCGAGGACGGTCACCGCCGCGCCGGTCGGCCCCGCGTCCTCGACCCACGCGTCAGAAGCCGCCGTCGACAGAGTCGCGCTGGACCCCGCGCTCTCGGCCGGCCCGGCTCCCTGGGCGCGGTCCTCTCCTGGGCGAATCATGGCGCCGGTCGGTCCCGCGCTGTGCGCCGAGTCCCCGGCCGCGCGGCCCTCTCCTGCGCGGGTCGCGTCGCCGGTCGGCCCCGCGTTCTCGCCGGCGTCGTCGCCGGCCGCGCTGTCCGCCGCGCGGCGGAAGAAGCAAGACGGCCGGCCGGTGTGGCAGGTCGGCCCGGCCGGCGCCGCCACCACCAGCAGCGCGTCCCCGTCGCAGTCGAGCCGGATCTCGCGGACCGACAGCGTGTGACCCGACGTCTCGCCCTTCTTCCACAGGCGCTGGCGCGAGCGCGAGAAGAAGTGCACGAAGCCGGTCGCGGCCGTGGCCGCCAGCGCCTCGGCGTTCATCCAGCCGAGCATGAGCACCGCGCCGGTGTCGACGTGGCAGACGACGGCCGGCGCGAGCCCGCGGTCGTCCCACTGCACGGCCGCCGCCAGCCCGCTCGCCGGCCCGCCCGTCATCGCGCTTCGCCTCCCTCGAGCAGCCGGACCGGCACGCCGCGGCTGGCCAGGTGCGCCTTGGCCTCGGCGATGGTGTGCTCGCCGTAGTGAAAGATCGACGCCGCCAGGACCGCGTCGGCGCCCCCGCGCACGAAGCCGTCCACCAGGTGCTCGAGCTCGCCGACTCCGCCCGACGCGATGACCGGGATGGAGACCGCGTCGACCACGCGCCGGGTCAGCTCGAGCTCGTAGCCCAGGCGCGTGCCGTCGCGGTCCATGCTGGTCAGGAGGATCTCACCCGCGCCCAGGTCGGCCACTTTTCGGCACCACTCGATCGCATCGAGCGCCTCCGGCGTGCGCCCGCCGTGACTGTACACCGCGTAGTCTCCGCCCGGCTGGCGCCTGGCGTCGACCGCGACCACGATGGCCTGGGCCCCGAACCGGCGCGCGCACTCGGCCACCAGCTCGGGCCGGCGGATGGCCGCCGTGTTGATCGCCACCTTGTCGGCCCCGGCCTCGAGCAGCCGGCGCGCGTCCTCGACCGAGCGCACGCCGCCGCCCACGGTCAGCGGGCAGAACACACAGTCCGCGGTGCGCGCCACCACGTCCACCATCGTGTCGCGGCCCTCGGGCGAGGCCGAGATGTCGAGGAAGCAGATCTCGTCCGCGCCCTGGGCGTCGTAGGTCGACGCCTGCTCCACCGGATCGCCGGCGTCGCGCAGCTCGAGGAAGCGGATGCCCTTGACCACGCGCCCATCGCTGACGTCGAGGCACGGGATGATCCGCCGCTTCAGCACCGCGCGGCCTCCCGGGCCTCGGCCACGGTGAAGCGCTTCTCCAGGAGCGCGCGCCCGACCACCGCCATGGCGATGCCGGCCGCGGCGAGCGCGCGCACGTCGTCCAGCGAGCCGATCCCGCCCGACGCGATGACCGGCACGGGCACGGCGCGCGCGAGCGCCGCGGTGGCCTCGACCGCAGGGCCGGATCCCGTGCCGTCGCGCGCCACGTCGGTGTAGAGGAGGGCCCCGGCGCCCCACCCTGCTGCGCGGCCGCCCAGCTCCTCGGCGCGCACCGTCGCGGCCTCCGTCCAGCCCTCGATGGCGACCACCCCGTCGCGCGCGTCGACCGCCGCGATGATGCGCCGCGGGAACGCCTGGCACAGCTCGCGCACCAGGTCGGGCTGGCGCACGGCGGCGGTGCCGAGCACGGCCCAGCTCGCGCCGGCCGCGAACACCGCCTCGACGGCGGCGCGGTCGCGCAGCCCGCCGCCGACCTGCACCGGCACGCCGGCCGCCGCCGCGGCGCGCACGATCGCCTCCACGGCGGACCGCGCCTGCGGCGCGCCGGAGAACGCGCCCTCCAGGTCGACCACGTGCAGCCGCTCGGCCCCGGCGGCGGCCATCTCGGCCGCGAGCAGGTCCGGCCGGTCGGCGTAGACCGTGGCGCTGCCCAGCTCGCCGCGCACCAGCCGCACCGCCTTGCCGCCCAGGAGATCGATCGCCGGGATGACGATCACCGCGCGTCCTCGACGAAGCTGGCCAGGAGGCGCAGCCCGACCGACTGGCTCTTCTCCGGGTGAAACTGGCAGGCGAACAGGTTGTCGCGCCTGACCGCCGCGCAGAACTCGCCCCCGTAGTCGCATGTCAGCGCGACCAGCCCCGGATCGGCCGGCGCCGCGCAGTAGGAGTGAATGAAGTAGAAGTGGGCCGTCTCCGCCACGCCGGCCATCAGCCGGTCGCGGCGTCCGTCGCGGCCGCGCACCTGGTTCCACCCGATGTGCGGCACCTTGAGGCCGCCCGCGCCGCGGAAGCGGACCACCTTGCCGCCGAGGACGCCCAGCCCGGCCACCGGTCCGTGCTCCTCGCTCTCGTCGAACAGGATCTGCAGCCCGAGGCAGATGCCGAGGTAGGGGCGGCCCGACGCCACCGCCTCGCGCACCGCGTCGTCGAGGCCGCGCCGCACCATCTCGGCCATGCAGTCGGCGAACGCGCCCTGCCCCGGCACCACGACCAGATCGGCGCGCCTGACCGCGTCCGGATCGGCGGTGAGCCGGGGCGCGCCGCCCACGTGCGCCAGCGCGCGCTCGACCGAGCGGAGGTTTCCCGAACCGCTGTCCACCACCGCGATGCTCGGCCTGGCCAACCGACACCTGCTCAGGCGGAGAGCGTTCCCTTGGTCGACGGCACCTGGCCGGCCAGCCGGTCGTCGATGCGCGATGCCGCGTCGCACGCCCGCGCGAACGCCTTGAACAGCGCCTCGATGATGTGGTGCGCGTTCTCCCCGTGGTGGAGGACCAGGTGCAGGTTGCACTCGGCCCGGCTGGCGAACGCGGCGAAGAACTCCTTGGCCAGGTCGCAGTCGAAGCTGCCCACCCAGCGCCCCGACAGCCCCTCCACCCGCCACACGAACGCCGGCCGCCCGCCGAAATCGACGGCGCAGGTCACCAGCGTCTCGTCCATCGGGATGGTGGCCGAGCCGTAGCGCACGAGGCCGGCCCTGTCGCCGAGCGCGTCCTTGAACGCGCCCCCCAGCGCCAGCCCGACGTCCTCGACCGTGTGGTGCCCGTCCACCTCGATGTCGCCGCGCGCGCGCACGACCAGGTCGAACAGGCCGTGGCGGGCGAACGCGTCGAGCATGTGGTTGAAGAACGGCAGCGGCGTGTGGTTCTCGCGCTTGCCATCGCCGTCGAGCCACAGCTCGAGCTGGATATCGGTCTCACGCGTCGTCCGGGACACGGTTGCGCGGCGCGGGCCCACGGTCCGTTTATACCCCGGGCCGGCCGAGCCCGGCGAGCACGCCCTCGTACCAGCGCTCGAGCGAGCGGCGGAACGGCCACATCCAGCCGTACGCCGGCCCGGTGAACTGCTCGACGATGTGGTCGCGGAACGACGCCTCGCGCACGTGCGCCGGCCCGTACAGCTCGGCGGTGGCGCGAACGGTCTCGGCGTAGGCCTCGCGCTCGAAGCGGGCCCGGAAGTAGGCCAGCCCGAGCGGCAGCGGGACCAGTAAATAAAGGAAGGCCATCCCGACCAGGCTGAAGCGGCGAAACTGGCGCAGGTGGACGCGCTCGTGGCGCAGGACCAGATAGCGCTGGTCGCGGCTCATGTCCTCCCAGCCGCCGGTGACGTAGACGCTGCGGCCCATGGTCGTGTGATAGCCGTCCAGGTAGGCACGGTTCTGTCCGAGCGTGACGATGACGAGCGCGCGGTGGATCGCGCGCTGGAAGCCCGAGCTCGGCTTGGGAACGACCCGGAAGCCGGGAAACTCGAGCGCAAGCTCACCCATGAGCGCGGACAGACGGTCGCGCACCGCATCGCGGTCGGCCACGCGACCACCATAGCAGCGCGGCGGGAGCGCGGCCCGCCCCTTTACATGAAGCAGCCGGCCCCGTAGCGTCATCGGCTCCCATGGACGCCGGGCATCTCAACGGACCCCAGCGGGAGGCGGTGGTTCACGCCGGCGGTCCGCTCCTGGTCGTGGCCGGCGCCGGGTCGGGCAAGACCCGCGTCATCACCCACCGCATCGCCGACCTCGTCCTCGATCGCGGCGTCGATCCGCGTCACATCGCGGCGCTCACGTTCACCAACAAGGCGGCCGCGGAGATGCGAAGCCGCGTGGCCCGCCTGATCGGCAAGCCGGCGCTCGCCCGCCAGCTCACCATGGGCACCTTCCACTCGCTCGGGCTGTCCATCCTGCAGCGCGAGCGGGCGGCGCTCGGCCATCCGCGCGGCTTCGTGGTCTACGACACCGCCGATCAGGTGGGCGTGGTGCGCGAGATCATGCGCCACACGCGCGGCGGCGAGGACCGGCAGTTCGACGCGCGCTCGATCCTGACGCGCATCTCGCTGGCCAAGAACGCGTTCCGCCCCCCGGAGGACTACGCGCCGGCCGAAGGCGACGAGTACGACGCCATCACCGCCGAGGTCTATCCGCGCTACCAGGCGGCGCTGCGCGGCTTCGCGGCGCTCGACTTCGACGACCTCATCACCGAGACGGTGCGCCTCCTGCGCGACGACGGCGACGTGCGCGAGCGCTGGGCCAGCGCGTTCCGCCACGTCCTGGTCGACGAGTACCAGGACACCAACCGGTCGCAGCTGCTCCTGGTCGAGGCGCTGGTCGCCCGCCACGGGAACCTGTGCGCGGTGGGCGACGACGATCAGTCGATCTACAGCTGGCGCGGCGCCAACCCGCGCCACATCCGCGACTTCGAGCGCGACTTCCCGGGCGCGCGCGTGGTCGTGCTCGACCAGAACTATCGCTCCACGCCGACCATCCTGGCCGCCGCCAACGCGGTCATCCGCAACAACGGCGACCGGCGCGGCAAGGAGCTGTGGAGCGCGTGCGCCGACGGCCCGCGCATCGCCGCGGTGGTCGCCGTCGATCCGGAGGAGGAGGCCCGCTTCGTGGCCCAGGAGATCTCGCGCCTCGTCGGCGAGGGCCGCCCCTTCAGCGACTTCGCGGTCCTCTACCGCTCCAACATCCAGACCCGCGAGATGGAGACCACGCTTCGCACGGCCCGCCTGCCCTACGTCATGGTGGGCGGGCAGCAGTTCTACGAGCGCAAGGAGGTCAAGGACCTCATCGCCTACCTGCGCGTGGCGCTGTCCGAGCGCGACGAGATCTCGCTGCGACGGATCATCAACTATCCCGCCCGCGGCGTGGGGCCGACCACGATCGAGAAGCTGACCCAGAGCGCGCACGCGCGGCACACCACGATGTGGCGCGCGGTGGTGGACGGCGCGAGCGGTGCCGGCGGTGCGGGCGGCACGGGCGGCGCGGGCGGCGCGGACGGCGCCATCAGGCCGGCGCAGGCGGATGCGCTGGCCGGCCTGGTCGCCGCCATCGCCGAGCTGCGCGACTCGCTCGACAGCGGCGGCGTCGAGGCCGCGCTCCGGCGCCTCATCGAGACGATCGATCTGCACGGCGATCTGCGCGCGGCCTCGCCCAGCGTGAGCGCGGCGCAGCGGCGGGTCGACAACGTGGAGTCACTGATCCGCCTGCTGGTGGCGCACGAGAAGCGCAAGCCGGGCCGCGAGGCGCTGCTCGAGTACCTCCGGTTCCTCTCGCTCGCGACCAGCGATGACGAGGACGCGCGCGATGCCGGCGGCGAGCGGGTCATCCTGACGACCCTGCACGGGGCCAAGGGACTGGAATTCCCGGTGGTATTTCTCATCGGGGCCGAGGAAGAGATCCTGCCTCACGCGCGTTCCCTCATGCCGCACGCCAACGATGTCTCCGATCCTGACCATGTAGCGGACGTCTCCGAGGAGCGGCGACTGGCGTACGTGGGCATCACCCGGGCTCAAGAGATGCTATACGTCACCCGCTGTGCCAGCCGGCGGCGCCACGGGCGACAGGTCCCCTGCACTCCCTCTCGCTTCCTCCTCGAGATCCCCGAGGAGCTGATGGAGCGGCGCGACGTGGCGGCCGAGTCCCGAGAGCCGGTCCACGCAGGCGAGCTCAGCGCATTCTTCCAGAAGTTCGCCGCGACCACGACCGAGTAGCCCGACAACTGCGACGACCGCGAGAGCTGGAGCGATCATGAGACCGAATCTGCGCGAGAGTGTTCTGGCGTCCCTCTTCCTCGTCGCCGCCGCCTGCGGCGGAGGCAAGAAGGACGCGGAGAAGCCGGCCGAGGGCAAGGCGCCGGTAGCGGAGGCGCCCGGCCCGGCAGCGCAGGCGCTGCCGCAGATCCCGAGCGCGCCGGCGCCGGTTCCGGCCACCGTGCTCGCTGCGCTGTCGGTCGGCGATCCACAGGGCCAGCTGACCAGCATGGCCAGCTACGCCGATGCGGTGCAGCCAGGCTTCGGCGCGATGATGGCCCCGGCCCAGCTGCTCCAGGGCGCGGCGTCGGTGGTGGGTGCGCCCGGCCTCGACGGCGCCGACCTGAGCAAGCCGATGCACCTTCTCCTGCTCGACCCGCAGAAGGGCGGAGGGCAGTCGCTGCTGGTGGTGGCGGTGGCCGACGAGCAGAAGATGGCCGGCACGGTCGGCGGCGGCGCGACCATGCAGGTGCACGGCGGCTACGCGGCGATCGGCTCCGGGGCCGCGCTGCAGGCGGCCTCGCCCTACGCCCTCTCCAACCTGGCGAAGACCTCGCCGCCCAAGAACCCGCACGCGACGATCTATGTGAACCGCATCATGGAGTCGTACGGCCCGCAGCTCGACGCGCAGCTGCGCATGTCGATGGGCCAGAATCCCAAGGCGGCCGAGAAGAAGATGGCCGAGGGCCTGGTGACCCTGCTGGGATCGATCGAGCGCATCGAGGGCGACCTCGAGGCCAGCGGACAGGTCGCGACCGCGTCGTTCGCGGTCCACCCCGCGAAAGGCTCGGCGCTGGCCAGGTGGAGCGGGATGCAGAAGCCGAGCGACTACACGGTGGCGTCGCGGCTGCCGGCTGGATCGTGGCTGTTGGTCGCCGCCGGCCGCATCGACTACGGCCCGCTGACCGGCTTCATGAGCGACATGGCCACCGCGCAGGGCAAGCCGGAGATGGCCGAGTGGATGGGCGTGTTCGGCCAGGAGGTGGCGCTCGCGCTCCTCGCCAAGGAGGACAAGACCGTGCGCGTGGCCGGTCTGGTCGCCGTCAGCGACGCCAAGAAGCTGGGCGGGCTCATCTCGGCCTACGTGGCGAAGATGGCCGCGCAGCCCACGCCGATGAACTCGATGGAGGTGACCGCCAAGGCCAACGCCTACAAGACGGGCGGCGCGTCCCTGCACGGGATCACCGTCAAGCCGTCGGCGCAGACGCCGGATGAAGAGAAGAAGGAGTTCGAGAAGGTCTACGGCAAGGCCGGAATCAAGTCGTACTTCGGCGTGGCCGGCGACTGGATGGTCTTCTCGCTCGACAAGGACAAGCCGGCCAAGGGCCTGGCGGCGAAGCTGGTGCAGGGCTCGAAGTCCAAGCAGCCCAAGTCGTCGCTGGCGCAGTCGTTCGAGAAGGCGCTGGCCGACTCGAAGACGCGCAACGAGAGCGGCCTGATGGTGTTCGACCTGTCGGCGGTGGCGTCCGATCCGTCGGCGGCCAAGGGGGCCGAGGTGGCCGTCGGCCTCGGCTTCGAGGGCCCGGTCATGCGCTCGCGCATCACCATCCCGCCCGCGACGCTGCGCTTCTTCGTGCAGCAGCGCATGGGCGGAGGGCAGCCGGCCCAGCCGCCTCCGCCGCCGGCGGCGGGCGGGAAGAAGAAGAAGGCCAGGTAGCCCGGGGCGGCGCGCGCCTCACTCGGCCGCGCTGAGCTTCGACGGCCTGCGCGCGCCGCGGGCGACCCGGCGGCCGGACGACCCTCGGCCGCCGGCGCCCAGCCTCTCGCGGGCGAGCCCGACGTAGCGGGCGTCGCTGTCGCAGGCCACCCAGCGGCGGTCCAGCTCCTCGGCGACCAGCGCGGTCGTGCCCGAGCCGACGAACGGATCGAGGACGAGCTGGCCGGGGCGCGTGCTGGCCTGCAGCAGGCGGCGCACCAGGTCGGCCGGCTTCTGGGTCGGGTGGTGCGTCTTCTCGGCCGTGCCGTTGCACAGGACCGGGATCTCGAGGACGTCGCGCGGCTTGGCGCCGAGCGGGTGCGGCCGCCACCGATCGCGACGGACGCCGCGGCCGTACTGCGACGAGACCGCCTGGACTCGCTCGGGGTAGCGCTCGGTGTGGCGGTTGTACGGCACGCGCACCGCGTCGACGTCGATGCGCAGGCAGTCGGGCTGGCGCAGGTGCAGGATGCTCTCGTGCGAGCGGCCCCAGTCGCGCCCCAGGTTGGCCTTGTTGCGGTAGTACCAGACCAGCCAGCGGCATCCGCCGCGGAACCGCCGCGCCGAGCGCGCCTTCACCTCGGCCAGGATCTCGGAGAAGCCGCACACGTAGGCCGAGCCGCCGGGGGTGAGCACGCGCTCGACCTCGGCCAGCCACCCGTCGCACCACGACACGTAGGCGTCGAGCGAGCCGAGGTCGTCCCACTCCTCCTTGGCCAGGTTGTAGGGCGGATCGGCCACCACCAGGTCGACGCTGCGGTCGGGGGTGGCGGCGAGGAGATCCTCGGCGAGCCCGAGCCACAGCGTCCCCAGCGAGGTGGCGAGCGCGCGCCGCATGGGGCGCGGCGCGGCGCCGAGGTCGGGCGGAACCGGCAGCTCGCGCGGCGCGCGCGGTGGACGTTTCGGCATCGGCTCGGGCATTCTAGCGGGCGTGTCGGACGGGGGCTATTTCGCGCACGAGAGCGCGGTGGTGGACGGGGGCGCGCGGATCGGGGCCGGGACGCGCATCTGGCACTTTGCCCACGTGTGCGCCGGGGCGGTGATCGGCGCGGACTGCACGATCGGCCAGGGCTGCTACATCGCCGGTGTGCGCATCGGAGACGGCGTGCGCATCCAGAATCACGTCTCGGTCTACGACGGCGTCACCGTCGAGGACGCGGTGTTCCTGGGTCCCTCGTGCGTCTTCACCAACGTGGTGAACCCGCGGGCCGAGGTGAGTCGCAAGCACGAGTACCGGCCGACCCTGGTGCGGCGCGGCGCCACGATCGGCGCCAACGCCACGATCGTGTGCGGCGTGACGATCGGTGAGTACGCCTTCGTCGGCGCCGGCGCGGTCGTGCGGCGCGACGTGCCGGCGTACGCGCTGGTGGTCGGGGTGCCGGCGCGCCAGGTCGGCTGGATGTGCGCGTGCGGCGAGCGGCTGGCCGCGGTCGATGCCGGGCGCGACGGGCGGGCGGCGTGCTCGGCGTGCGGCCAGGCCTACCTGGTGTCGCGGGGACGGGTCGAGGCGGACCCGGGCGCGGAGCCGGGCGCGGGGCGCGGCCGGTAGTAGGCCCGCACCTGGTGCCAGAGCTCGACCGGATCGAAGCCGAGCAGCGCGAAGGGGTGCGCACCGCTGCTCTTGAGGCGCTCCTGCGCCGACTGGGCCAGGCCGGCGGCACGGCGGCGGGCCGACGGCGGGACGAAGCGGGCGAGGTTGCGAGCGCTGCGCGTGGCCAGCGCGGCCAGCTGCGCCCCGCCGAGCAGACCGCGCAGCCAGGCGGGGGCCGGGTCGAACACGAGGCGCCCGGCGGTCATCTCCACCGCCAGCTGATCGCTCGGGCCGACCAGGATGCGCTGCCACGCGGCGCGGTCCACGAAGACGCCGATCGAGGGCGGCGCGTAGCGCTCGGCCACGAGCGAGATCACGCGGCCGGTCTGCGCCCGCCACGAGCGCGCCAGGGCCGGACCGGGGAGCGCCTCCTCGAGCCCGAGGTGCGTGGTGACGAGCGAGATGTCGCCGCGCTCGACCACCGCGATGACCGAGGTGTGCACGTCGTCCGGGCGCGAGTCGAAGACGTAGGCGAGGAGCGAGGTCCCGTGCGGCACCAGAAGCTCGAACGTGCGCTGCAGCGGCTCGGGCGCCATCGGCGGGACCAGGTCGAGGAGGCGAGGCTCCAGCCACAGCCCGGCGCCGCTCACGCGCTTGAGCGCGCGCAGCACGGTCAGGCACTGGGCAGGATAGTCGTCGTCGAGCCGCAGCCTGCGATCGATGTCCGCCTGCAGCCGGCCGAGCGCGCCCACCTCGACGACGGCGAGCAGGCCGACTCCGAGCGCGCGCCGCGCCGCGGCCAGGTCGGCCGGCCGCACGCCGGCGAGCCCCACCGTGGCGGGATCGATCGCGCCTCGCCCGGCGCGCACCGCGTGCACCACGCGCCGCGCCTGGTCGACGAACAGGGCGGCCCAGTCGGGCTCTGCCGTGCCGGGCGGCAGGAGCAGGCCGAGCCACCGCGCCAGGTGGCGGCCATCCAGGTCCACCATCTCGATGGCGCGGCTCAGCACGTGGCCTCAGGATAGCGCGACGCCCGGCGCGGCGACGGCGAACGGCCGGCCCAGCGGGGGCGCGCCACGCTCGACGGCAGGAGCGAGCCGAACCATCGGGCCGGCCGCGGGCATCCATGCGGCGCGTCGACCATCTCGATGGCGCGGCTCACCACGCGGCCTCAGGATAGCGCGCCGCCCGGCGCGGCGACGGCGAACAGGCGGACCGCGTGCGCGTCCAGGTCGACGCCGACGGTGCCGCGGACGGACTCGACGGCGTGGCCGCCAAGCGGGTCGCGGAGGACGGCGCCGCGCGGGGCGCGAATCTCGGCCCGCACCGGGTGCGGGGCCGGGTTGCCGACGAACAGCGCGCGCACGGCGCCGCCCGCGTCCTCGAAGACGGAGACATCGACCGGCGGCGCGCCCGGCTCGCGGTCGGCGCACCAGTCCTCGTCGCGGCCGGCCGCGGCAGACAGGTCGCGCGCCAGCCCGTCCACATCGTCGAGCGAGCCGGCCCGCATGAGCCCGAGATGGCGCGGAAGCCGCGCATCCTCGCCGAGCTCGCGATCGAGCTCGTCGCGCGTGGGGCGCTCCGGCCCGGCGATGACCTGGGCGCCGCGCTCGGCCGCGCCGCGCAGCCTCCGCCACAGCGCGCGATCGACCCGCGCCAGGGTGGGCGCGATGTAGATCGAGTGCGCGTCCCACGCGTCGTCGGGCGCGGCCTCGTCGACCAGCGCGAAGGAGACGCCGGCCAGGTCGAGCGCGGCGACGACGGCGTCGATCCAGCGGCGGTAGAGCGCGTCCGCGGGATCGCGGGCGAGCTCGGACGCGCCGCCGGGGCCGAGCTGGCGGGCGAGGATCTCGGTCACCACCGGCGACAGCGGGTCGACCAGCGACGAGGCGATGGCGAAGCGCGACTCGGCCCGGCTCATCACCACCGCGGCACGGCAGCGCCGGCGCAGGCCCGTCCAGCCGAGCTCGCGCAGCGCGCCGAGCAGGGCCGCCAGCCACCCGGCCGGTGCGCGCTCCTCGCCGGTGACCGCGATCGGCGCGCCGTACCAGCGATCGCGATCGACCACCATGAACAGGCCGAGCCCGCGCGCGCCGCCGGCCAGGATCCCGGCCGTCACGTGCGCCTGGTCGTCGGCCGTCATGGGCGGCAGCCACGGCGGCCCGCCCACGCCGACCTCGCACGCCAGCGGCAGCGGGGAGCCGGTGCCGCCCAGGTAGAGCGCGCGCTGCCGCACCTGCCGGTAGTCGCGGGCCGGATGATAGAAGTCGAGGCCGGCCGGACCGCCGGCGGCGCGCGCCGCGGCCGGCAGGTGCACCAGCGCGGGCGGCGACGGCGGGGCATTGTGGAAGCGCGCGAGGTCTGCCAGCCCGGCGTCGTCGAGCGCGCCCCGCACCCAGGCCAGCGCGCGCTCGGTGTACATCTCCTTGAAGCGGACCCACTCGACGCAGCGGGCGGCCGACGCCGGGTCCCAGGCGCGCGGCGCGTCCTGGCCGCCGGCGTGCTCGCGCCACCAGGCCAGCGCGTCCGGGTGATAGTCGTGGTCGAAGGCGCCCAGCCGGAAGAACATCTGCGCCTCGTTGTCGACCTGGAACGCCGCGACCGGACCGGCCGGATAGATGTGCCGGGCGGCCGCGTCGGCGAAGGCGCGCAGCCAGGTCCCGGCCGCGTCGCGAAAGGCGCGCGATGCGTACGACGGCACCGGGAACATGTGCGGCGGCGACGGCATCCAGACCGGCGTGTCGGCCGCCGAGCGCGCCTGCATGGCCGGCGCGCGCACGACCCGCTCCGGGTAGCCGAAGTAGGTCAGCTCCGCGTTGATGTGCGGCCCGGGCTTGAGCACGGCCAGGAGCCCGGCGCGCTCCACCTCGGCGAGAAACGCCGACAGGTCGCGCGCCCCGCTCCAGTCGAAGCGGCCAGCC
>Ga0126377_10002710_pt1 | contig 12300 bp, 11 predicted proteins | sample PanSoiMetPlot_22_FD_92647 | JGI IMG/M metagenome (GOLD analysis project Ga0126377, IMG submission 92647) | Tropical forest soil microbial communities from Panama - MetaG Plot_22 | ecosystem: Environmental > Terrestrial > Soil > Tropical forest > Bulk soil | place: Panama | collected 2016-02-17
GGCTGCTGCTGCGGGAGGCGCACGCCCGGCGGCAGGTTCACAGGGGGAACGCGTTGACCCGGAGGCGGTGGTGGCGCAGCATCGTCGTCATCCTCGATGATTCTGTTCTGCAGCGCCTGTGCCGCGGCCTGCGCGGCAGGAGACGGCTGCGCCGTCGAACCTGTCGTCACGCGACTCGTGGGCACAATCAGGATGCGATCGTAGGCCGATGCGCCCGGCATTGGTGTGTTACGAACGGCCGAGAGATAGCCGCTCACGTCGCGGAGCAGAATCTCGAGCGCCTGCCGCTCGGTCACGTCGACGAGTTCGAGCGTCAATGGCGGTCCCGGGACGCGCTCGCCGTTCACAATGGTGGTGTGGCCCCGGCGCCCCCACTCGGCGAGGATGGCGCTGATCGGTGCGTTCTGTGTCACCAGCTTCACGTGGCCGTCGTCCTTGAATTCGAGTGTGACGGACTGGGCCGCGGCTGAGCCTGCCGTTGCCAGGACGAGACCGATGCTACCGACCAATCGTGAAACTTTCATGGTGCCCCTCGTTCAGTACCCGATCAGTATACGTCCCGCACCTCACTTCTGCCTGATGTGCTCGATGACCGTCTGGATAATCTCATCCAATTCGAGTTTCGGACGGTATCCAATCAGCGCGCAGAGCTTGGAGATGTCGGGTACGCGTCGTGGCATGTCTTCGAATCCGGCCTCGTAAGCCTCATCGTAGGGGACGTAATGAATTGGTGAGCTGCTGCCCGTCAGGGTCTTGACGCGCGCCGCGAGGTCCGCGATCGTGACCTCTCCTGTGTTCCCGATGTTGAACACCTCTCCGATCGCGCGTGGCTCTGAGGCAAGCGCCACCAGCGCCTCGACGACGTCGCCGACGTAGGTGAAGCTTCGCGACTGCTTGCCGTCGCCGAACACGGTGATCGGCTGACCCGCGAGTGCCTGCCGGACGAAGGTCGGCAGCACCATTCCGTATTGCCCGGTCTGACGCGGACCCACCGTGTTGAACAGACGCACGATGACAATCGGAAGCTTGCGCTCCTTCCAGTAGGCGAGCGCGAGGAACTCGTCGATGAGTTTGCTGCACGCGTACGCCCACCGATGCTTGACGGTGGCACCGAGGACCAGTTCGGCACCTTCGCGGAACGGGACGGCGGTGCTCTTCCCGTAGACCTCCGACGTCGACGCGATGAACACGAGCTTCTTCTTCTTGTTCGCGTGCTTGAGCACGACCTCGGTGCCATGAACGTTGGTCTCGATCGTGTGGACCGGCTGCTCGACGATCAATTTCACGCCGACGGCGGCGGCGAGATGAAAGACGACGTCGCTCTGATCGATGAGCTCCGCCAGCAGCGGCTCGTTCGTGATCGAGTCGATGACGTACGAGAACCGCTTGTCGGCCTTGAGATGGGTGATGTTGTCGATCGACCCGGTCGACAGATCGTCGATGATGGCGACATCATGCCCGTCTTGCAGCAGGCGTTCCGCCAGATGCGAGCCGATGAAGCCCGCGCCTCCTGTGATCAGAGCTTTCACGCCGGTTGTGTTCCTTTCATGAAAACGCCGACCTCGTGTGCGACGTGCATCGCGTCCGCATCGGCAAGTCGGGGATGGAGCGGCAGCGACAGCAGCGTGCGCGCGGCCTCGGCTGCCACCGGGCAGTGTGATGACGGATAGGCGGCAAACGCCGGTTGCTCGGTCAACGGAATCGGGTAGTGAATCAACGTCTCGATTCCTGCAGCCGCCAGATGTGCCTGCAGTCGGTCTCGATCCGGGACGCGCACTGGAAAGAGGTGATACACGTGGCCGGCATCCCGCTCCTCGATCGTCTTCACCGATGACGGCAGCGCGCGCCGGTACACGGCGGCAAGCTCGCGGCGCCGAGCCGTCCAGCGGGCCAGGAGCGGAAGTCGGGCGCGGAGGATCGCGGCCTGCAGTTCATCGAGCCGGCTGTTGCCACCGGGCTCGACGTGCCGGTAGCGATCGGCCTGACCGCCGTTGCGCAGCCGTCGGATTCTGGCCGCGAGCGAGGCGTTGCGGGTCGTCAGCGCACCGCCATCGCCAAGAGCGCCGAGATTCTTGGTCGGGTAGAAGCTGAACGCGGCGGCATCTGCGCGCGCGCCAACCGGAGACCCCTGTTCCGTTGCCAGGTGTGCCTGGCAGCAATCCTCGACGATTGCGAGCGCATGCTTCTCGGCGACACGGCGCACGCCGTTCATCTCCGCCGGTTGACCGTAGAGATGCACCGGCACGATGGCGCGGGTGCGAGGCGTCACCGCCTGCTCGCACGCCTCGGGATCGATCGTGAGGGTGTGACGGTCGACGTCGACGAAGACCGGTCTGGCTCCTGCCGCGATCACCGCGAGACCGGTGAAGGCAGCGGTCAAGGCCGGGACGATCACTTCATCACCAGCGCCGATATCGAGTGCCCGAAGTGCCAGCGTGATCGCATCGGTTCCATTCGCCACGCCGACCGCGAAGGGCGCACCGCAGGCGGAGGCGAACTCCGTTTCGAACTGCTCGACCTCCGGGCCGAGGATGTACCAACCGCTCGCGACGACGCGATCGACGGCGCTTCGAATCGCGTCGGCGTCGTCGGACGGGTGCAGGTCGACGAAAGACAGGCGCGCGGGAGCGCTCACAGTGCGGCGACGTCGGACGTCGTCGAAACGTAATGCGGCAGGTGCGCGCGGTAGAACTCGATTGTCCGCGACAGACCGTCGGCGAGATCGACCGTCGGCTGCCAGCCCAGCGTGCGGTGGATGAGCGACGAGTCGGCGTGAAAGTCGCCGATGTCGATCGCCTTTTTCTCGGGCGGCCACTCGACGAAGCGGTAACGACCGGTCCCGGCGATTGAGATCATCAGCTCGACGAGGTCCTTCAGCGAGATCGGCTCCGAGCCGCCGACGTTGAAGACCTGTCCGTTGCTCGCGTCGGTGGCGCCGGCCCGGAGGAACGCCGCCGACGCGTCCTCGACATAGACGAAGTCCCGCAGCTGACGGCCGTCGCCGTAGATCTGAATCTCGCGATCTTCGACGACCTGACGGATGAACCAGGCGATGAATCCCTGCCGGTTGTGTTTGAGCAGCTGGCGCGGTCCATACACATTGGTCAGGCGCAGCGAACAGGCGCGCACGCCGAAGACCGAGTTGTAGACCAGGTGATAGTACTCGCCCGCGACCTTGTTGATGCCGTTGATGTCGGTCGGGCGTACGAGGTGCGCCTCGGTGATCGGGAGCGTCTCCGGTCGTCCGTACACCTGTCGCGTCCCGGCGAAGATGACTTTCACCGACGGGTTGTACCGACGGCACGCTTCGAGCAGCGTCAGCTGGCTGCGGCAGTTGATCTCGAGATCGGTGTACGGGTCCTGCATGCTGTCGATGTGACTGACCTGACCCGCGAGGTTGAAGATGACCTCCTGCCCGCGCACGAGATAGTTCATCGTGCTCTGTTGGCGGATGTCGGCGATGTTCACTCTCACGCGGTCCTCGATGCCGCTGATGTTGAACAGGTTTCCGCCGTACTCCGAGATGAGCGAGTCCACGATCAGCACACGCGCGCCGAGGGCCGCGAGCTCGCGAGCGAGATTGCTCCCGATGAACCCGAGACCGCCGGTGATCATCACCCGGCGATCGCGGTAGAACGCGCGGACATCGTCCATGTCAAGCGGGCTCTGGGCGCTCACGCCGGGCATCTTATCAGACGCCTCCGCCCTTCAGCCGCGGCCCGAGCATCAGCTCGATCCACATGACGGCGAGGTCGAGATAGGTGTGAACAATCCGCCTCGGAGTGAAGAACTCCGATCCGCCCGAGCGGCGTGCGTAATGGTGAATGGACACTTCCCGGAACTGCGCCCCGGCGCGCTGCGCCTGCTTCACCAGCTCCACGCAGATCGAGCCGCTGCTGCTCTTCAGGGCCAGGCGCTGGAGGATCGTGCGACGGATCAGGCGGAAGTCGCAGTCGACGTCGGTGATCGGCAGCCAGAACGCCCACCGCGTCACAAACCGATGGAGGTTGCCGACGAACACGCGATAGGGCGGGTCGCGCCGTGTCATCTTCATCCCGTTCACGAAATGCGTGTCGTCGGTGAGGAGCATCAGGAGAATCGGGATCTCGCTGACGTCGTACTGTCCGTCGCCGTCGGTGTAGAACACGAGCTCCTTGGTGGCGTGGGCGAATCCGCTGCGCAGCGCGGCTCCGTATCCGCGGTTGGTCTCGTGCGTGACGATGCGGAGACACCGGACGCGAGCGCAGAGCGCGCGAAGGACCTCGGCGCTGTTGTCACGCGACCCGTCGTTCACCACGATGATCTCGTGGTCGTCGGTCAGCGCTTTGAGCGTCTCGTCCGCCTGCACGACCAGATCGCCGATCGTGGTCGCGTCGTTGTAACAGGGAAAGAAGGCGGTGATCGAGAGCCTGGGCACCGGGAAGAAAATATCACCGACCGGGACGGGCCCGCGCCGCTGGCCGCGCTGCCAGCCGCCATGGCAGCACGACCGATTCTCCGATCACGCGGGTCGACAGTTTCGAGCGCCCCTCGCGCCGTTCGACGAAGGTGATGGGCACTTCAGCAATGCGCCCGCCCGCTGCGCTTGCCTCCCAGATCGTCTCGACCAGAAAGGCGTAGCCGTCCGAGACGATGGACTCGAGCGGGAGGCGCGCCAGCAGGTCGCGCGACCAGCAGCGGAACCCGCTCGTACAGTCATGAATCGGAAGACGCGTGATCGCGCGGACGTACCAGTTCGCCACGGCGCTCAACAGCACACGGTGGATGGGCCAGTTGTGAAGCGTGCCCCCGCGCACATACCGCGATCCAATCACCAGATCGGCCGAGGTGCTGGCGTCGAGGAGTCGTGGCAGCTCGGATGGATCGTGTGAGAAGTCGGCGTCCATCTGACATATATGCGTGGCATCGGACGCCAGAGCCGCGCGCATGCCCTCGACGTACGATCGCCCCAGACCGCGCGTGCCTGTCCGACGAAGCACAGAGATGCGCCCCTGGCTCGTCGCGGCGAGCGCGTCTGCCGCATCCGCGGTGCCGTCGGGCGACTGGTCGTCGACCACGAGCACGCGCAGCGACGCGATCGTCAGGAGCGCCGTCATGAGCGGCGCCACGTTCTCCCGTTCGTTGTAAGTGGGGACGATGACGAGTGGACGCATGCCTCGAGTCAGTCCCGCGAGTGTCCGTCGAAGCGAAGCGACGCGACCTGCTCGGAGACGAGGCCCACGAGAAAGACGAGCGCGGCAAACAGGATCAGAATCACGGCACCGTTGGGAATCCGTCCGGTCGACACGAAGTTGCCGATCCCGTAAAGCGTTCCGATCGCGAACGAGGACGCGCTCACCGGCACGAACACACGCAGCGGGCTGAAGATCGTGATCACCTTGAGGAGGATCAGGAAGAAACTGGCGCCGTCGCGGGTCAGCTTGATCTTCGACTGACCCAGGCGCCGCCGCGCCGCGATCGGCTCGAACATCACGTTGTAGCCGGCCCTGATGAAAGCGAGAGTCGTCGTCGTCGGCGTGGAGAAGCCGTTCGGCAGCAGATGCAGGAATTCGCGCAGATGTTCGCGGCGAGCGCCTCGGAACCCCGACGTGAGATCGGGAATCGGCCGACCGGTCAGATAACCCGCGAGGGCGTTCAGTACTTCGTTGCCGTGTCGCCGCACCACCGTCGCCTGCGTCGTGGCGTCCCGCGCGCCGACGACGAGATCGTATTCGCCGAGCCGTGCGACGATGCGGCAGGCGTCTGCTGGTTGATGTTGGCCATCGGCGTCGATGATCAGCACGAACTCGCCCTGCGCGTGGCGGATCCCCGTCTTGACCGCCGCGCCGTTCCCTTTGTTGTACGGATGGCGGATCACGCACGCACCGGCCTCGGCCGCACGGGCTGCGGTGGCATCTGCCGACCCGTCATCGATGACGAGAATCTCGCGCCAGGGTGCGGCCGCCCGAAGATGGGTCACGACCTCGCCGATCGCCCGCTCTTCATTGAAGGCGGGGATCACGATCGACACGGTGGAGGGCTCAGCCAAGCAGCTGCTCCACCACGCCATCCCAGGTGATCTGGCGCGCGCGTGCGAGACCCGCCGCGCCGAGCCGTGCAGCGAGCGCGCGATCGGACGCGAGCGACGAGATCGCGGCGCCGAGCGACCCAGGTTCTGGCGCGCAGACGAAGCCGTTCTCACCGTTGACGACGAATTCGAGCGTGCCTCCCGAGTCGGAGCAGGTGACCACCGGTTTGCTGCTGAGAAAAGCCTCCAGCGTCACGTACCCATAGTCTTCATCGAAGGGCGCGTAGACGACGGCGAGGGCGCCGGAGTAGAGACGCACCAGTTCGTCCCCGTCGGTCTGTCCTTTGAATATGACGCGATCGTGCACGCCGCATTCTACGGCGGTGCGCTCGGTGGCCGCGCGCTCGGAGCCATCACCGGCGATGACAAGCGCGATCGAGCGTGGAACGTGCGTCATGGCACGAATCACGAGGTCGGCGCGCTTGACCCGTTCGAGCCGGCCGACCACCAGCGCGTAATCGCCGTACGGACCACCCTGCAAGCGATCGGCCATCGGCGGCGGATGGTACAAGCCTTCGGCGGCAACGCCGTTGAAGGTCCGAAGCCGCTGTGCGGTATTGCGCGAGTTCGCGAACACGCGCCGGCACTCGCCGAGCATGCGCGCGTCGAGCTCGAACAGCCGCTTCCGCAGTCCGACGTCGTGTTCCGTGTGCTCGAAGTCGCTGAACGGCGTGCCGCACAGTTCGTAGGCCGCGCGATGCTGATGAATCACCCAGGCGACCTTGCGTGGATGTCGCGCGAAGTAGGTGGGAAAGCGCGTGGCGATCAGCAGATCGATCGGCTGCGCGTTGCTCGACGTGAGATCGATCAGACGCCACGCCGCTGCCTGCGCGAGCAGTTCGTCCTTCGGCTGCGCACGGAACGGGAGCGCCACGATATCCGCCTCGTAGCCGCGTCGGCGAAGCACGTCGACCAGCGCGCGCACGTGAAGCTCCGCTCCACCGTGCACGAACGGCACCTGGGCATCGGCGACGAGTATTCGTTTGATGTCAGTCAGAGGCTGTAATGCAAAATGCAAAATGCAAAATGCAAAATGAAATGCGCAGACCGCTACGAATGATCCCTGCTGCCTTTTGCATTTTGCATTTCGAATTTTGCATTAAGTCGCGAAGCGAAAATTGATGATGTCGCCGTCTTGGACGATGTACTCCTTGCCTTCGAGCCGGACCTCGCCGTGATCGCGACACGCAGACATCGAACCGCGCGCCATGAGCGCGTCGTACGACACCACCTCGGCGCGTATGAATCCGCGTTGAATATCGCTGTGGATCTCGCCGGCCGCAAGCTGCGCCGGGGTGCTCCGCGCGATCGACCAGGCGCGGCACTCGTCTTCGCCGACCGTGAAGAAGGAGATGTACCCGAGCAGGTCGTAGCTCGCGCGGATCACGCGGTCGAGGCCTGATTCGCTCAACCCGAGGTCCGCCAGAAACGCTTTCGCATCGTCGCCGCCAAGCTGCGAGATCTCGAGCTCGATCGTGGCGCAGAGCGCCACCGCCTTGGTGGCCGCGTTCGCGAGGAATCCGCTCAAGCCGACGGATGCGGCCGCACGTTCGACGTCGGCACCAACCGCAGGGAGGTCGGACTCGTCGAGATTGATCACGAGCAGAAGCGGTTTGGCCGAGAGAAACTGGAAGCCGCGCAATCGCTTCACGTCGTCGCCCGCCAGTTGCAGCGCGCGAAGCGGGGCGCCGTCCTCGAGTGCGGCCTTGCACCGGTTCACGAGCTCGCGTTCCTTTCCCAGCTCCGCCGAGAGTCCTTTCTTCGCTTCTTTCTCGATGCGTTCGAGCCGTCGCTCGACGATCCCGAGGTCGGCGAGGATCAGTTCGTCTTCCATCGCCTGGGCGTCGCGAGCCGGGTCGATCGAGCCCGACGCGTGCGCGACCGAATCGGATCGGAACGCTCGAACGACGTGCACGAGCGCGTCGGCGTTCTTATAGCCGACGACGTCGACCAGCGCCTGCGCGCCGCTGCGTGACGGCTGAATGATGTCGGTGAACTCGATGGTTGCGGGGACGCGTTTGCGCGGGTTGTACATCCCGGTCAACACGTCGAGCCGCGGATCTGGCACTTTCGAGATGCCGATGTTGACGTCGCCTTTGCCGCGCGGAGCCTCGCGGGCGCTCGTCATCAACTGAAACAGGGTCGTCTTGCCGCTCGAGGGGAGACCTATCAGCGCCGAGTGAAGCATGAGCCGTCCAGCCTAGCACGCGGGGTCAGGGCCGGCCCTAGCACGCGGGGTCAGAGCCGGACCTGTCCCTGATCTGTCCCTGGTCCGTCCCCGGTCTGACCCCCATACAGCGTGTTACTGAGACTGTGCCTCCACAAGCGGCCATCGAAGCCTTGGCGAAAATTTGGCGCAACTTACTACACATGAATAGTTTGCGTTTGACATCACGAGAACCGGGACTTACTATCCAGTGGACTTTTGTGGCTCACAGTGGAGCAAAAGGGCTTAAGAGGAAGCGCATCAGCCCGGATCGACGAGAAGGGCCGGCTGAAGGTGCCGACGGTTTTTCGTGGGGTCATCAAGGACCAGCCCGGCCCGGACGTTTTCGTCACGAGCGTGACGGGGGAGTGTGTCCGGATCTACCCGATGCCGGTGTGGCTCGAGGTCGAACGGAAGCTGACCCAGGCTCCTTCGAATCATCCTGCGCGCCTCAAGTTCCTGGACCGCGTGAATTACTACGGTCAAACCGTCGAACTCGACGTGCAGGGCCGGGTCGTGATTCCGGCACATCTGCGCGAGAGCGCCTCGATTGTTGGCGACGTTCGTGTATTCGGTCGCATCGAATACCTCGAAGTCTGGAACGAAGAGCTCTTCGTGCAGAAGCTTAGACGTGATGGGTGGACCGAGAAAGATGACCTGCAGCTGTCGGAGCTGGGGATTTGAAGCAATGCCCAAGGCACAAAGCTCGATGCCCCACGGATCCCGGCGGTGTCGAGCATCGAGCCGCGCGTCGAGCAGTGAGCATTGAGTTGTGCACGAACCGGTCATGGTCGCGGAGGTGCTCGAGCACCTCGAGCCGTCGCGTGGCGGCGTGTTCGTCGATTGCACGGTCGGCCTCGGCGGACACGCGCGAGCGATCCTCGAGGGCGGCGCCGCGCGGGTGATCGGGCTCGATCGCGATCGTGAGGCGATCGCGCGAGCCGCTGACGGTCTGAAGGGGTACGGAGATCGGATTGAGCTGGTGCACGGCGACTACCGCAGCATCGGCGACGTGCTCGACGCCCGCGGGGTGCGCACCGTCGATGGCGTGCTGGCGGACCTCGGTGTCTCGTCGATGCAGCTCGATGCACCAGGTCGCGGTTTCAGCTTCCGGCGGGATGAACCGCTCGATATGCGCATGGACACGTCGAGCGGGCCGTCGGCGGCCGATCTGCTGGGTGAGGTCGACGAGCGGACGCTGGCCGACCTCATCGTGGAGTTCGGGGAAGAGCGCTACGCGCGACGCATCGCGCGCGCGCTCGTGGAGGCGCGGCGTGTGGGCCGTATCGAGACGACCGGGCGTCTGGCGGAAATCGTGAGACGGGCGATCCCGCGCAAGGGGTACTCGCGGATCGATCCGGCCACGCGGACGTTTCAGGCGATCCGGATCTGGGTGAACCGCGAGCTCGAGGGCCTCGACGCCTTCCTGACGCGCGCGGCGGAACGGCTCGGGCCGGGTGGACGACTGGTGGTGATCACGTTCCACTCGCTCGAGGATCGGATCGTGAAGCACACCCTGCGCGCGCTCCAGGCCTCGGGCGCGATCGCGATCCGGACGAAGCGGCCGATCGTGCCGGCCGAGGCCGAGGTCGAACGGAATCCGCGGGCGCGGAGCGCGAAGTTGCGGGCAGCAGGGCGTGAGCCACAGGCGGTGCGGACATGACGGCCGAAAACTTCGAATACGCGATCAAGAAAGACGTCCGCAACAACCCGATCGTCCGTGAAGTCGATCGCGAGCGGCATCGCGAGATGTGGCGCTCGACGCTCGTCGGCGTGTTTCTCGTCGTGGTGCTGCTGTTCTCGGCGTGGCAGCACTTCGAGCTGCTGCGTCACGGATACCGGCTCGAGCAGATGCAGAAGGAGCGTGCCGCGGAGGACGAGATCAACCGGCATCTGCGGCTCGAAATCGAGACGCTGAAGGCACCGGAACGGATCGAGCGGCTGGCGACGGGCCGGCTGCACATGGTCGCACCTGAGCCCGATGACGCCACCGTCATCGAGCGCGTGATCCCGGCGCAGGCGCCGCCGCGGTCAGTCGTCGCGCGCCGCTAGTTACGGAACGGAGTTGTCGGTGGCCGACCCCTCAGCCAACCATTGGCGTCCGACGCTGAAGCGCCGGATGGTGACTGTCCTGGGGCTTCTCTCGCTCTGGGCGGTCGGCATCGAAGCACGGCTCGTGTACCTGCAGGTCGTGCGCTACTCGGATCTCGCGGGGCGCGCGGAACGCCAGCAGTCTCAGAAAATCGACGCTCCGGGCAAGCGGGGCGACATCGTCGATCGGCACGGCCGGACGCTCGCCTACAGCATCGAGGCCGAAACGATTTACGCCATCCCCACCGCCATCGACAATCCTGATCGCACCATCGCGGCGCTGTGCGGAGCGCTCGAGTGCGACAGCAAGGAACGCCAGTCGATCGTCGACAGGATCCGCAAGGGCAAGAGCTTCGCCTACGTGCGTCGACAGGTCTGGCCCGACCTGGCCAAACGCGTCGCCGATCTGCAGCTCGAGGGCATCGGCTTCATGAAGGAGAGCCGTCGCACCTATCCGAACCGCGATCTCGCGTCGCATCTGCTCGGCTACGTCGGGATCGACAACCTCGGCCTGAGCGGAATCGAAGCGACCTACGACTCGTTCATCCGCGGCCGCGCCGGCACGGTGCTGGTGCAGACCGATGCGCTGCACCGCGCGTTCAGCCGAGTCGAGCGGCCGCCGACCTCCGGCGCGTCGATCGAGCTGACGATCGACGAGTTCCTGCAGCACGTCGCTGAGCGCGAGCTGCGCGAAGGGGTGGCGTGGAGCGGCGCGTCGAGCGGGTCCGCGGTGATCATGGATCCGTACACCGGCGAGATCCTGGCGCTCGCCAACGCGCCCGATTTCAACCCCAACGCCTATCGGGAATCGCGCGAAGAGTCGCGTCGCAACCGCGCCATCCAGGATCTGTACGAACCGGGATCGACGTTCAAAATCGTCACCGCGAGCGCCGCGTTCGAAACCAAGGCGGCGACGCCCGGCACCATCATCGACGCGAGCGCCGGCAACATCCGCTTCGGCTCGCGCGTGATCAGGGACGACCACAACTACGGCGTGCTCTCGTTTGAGGACGTCATCGTCAAGTCGAGCAACGTCGGGGCGATCAAGGTCGCGATCAAGGTCGGCCCGGAGAAGATGGGCGACTACATCCAGCGATTCGGGTTCGGCCGTCCGACCTCACCGGACTTCCGGGGCGAGAACCCGGGAATCGTGTGGAACGCATCCAACCTCACCGACGGCGCGCTCGCCTCGGTCGCGATGGGCTATCAGATCGGCGTGACGCCGCTGCAGATGGCCGCGGCTGTCAGCGTCGTCGCCAACGGCGGCGAGCTGGTGCAGCCGCGCGCGGTCCGCGCGGTGATTCGAGACGGCAACCGATTGGCCGTGCCGCGGAAGGTGCTCGGTCGCGCGATCGACGCCAGCACAGCGGCGACGCTGACCGAGATCATGGAAGAAGTGGTGGTGCGCGGCACCGGCACCAAAGCGCAAATCCCGGGGTTCATTGTCGCCGGAAAGACCGGGACCGCGAAGAAGCTGGTGAACGGCAACTACCGCGGGCATTCCGACTACAACGTGTCGTTTGTCGGGTTCGTGCCTTCACGCAAGCCGGTCTACGCGATCGTCGTCGTCGTTGATTCGCCGCACCGGGTGTCGCCGTACGGGGGCGTGGTGGCGGCGCCGATCTTCCAGAAGATCGCGTCGGCTGCTCTCCGTCACGACGGGATTCCGCAATCGATCGGCGCGCCGACGACAGTTGTCGTCTCCCGACATCAGCCGGAGGACGCCGAGACGGCGCAACAGCCAACGTCGGGCCCGGCCACTCGTCCACAGATTCATACGGTGAGCGATTCGGATGGGTCAGCAGTGTTCCCAGACCTGACCGGGATGAGCGCGCGCGACGCGCTGCGGGTACTGGGGCGTCTGGGTCTTGCCGTGAAAATCCGAGGCGCAGGTGTCGTGTCGCAGCAGACGCCGGCTCCCGGCACGCCGATCGAC
>Ga0126377_10002711_pt1 | contig 12299 bp, 9 predicted proteins | sample PanSoiMetPlot_22_FD_92647 | JGI IMG/M metagenome (GOLD analysis project Ga0126377, IMG submission 92647) | Tropical forest soil microbial communities from Panama - MetaG Plot_22 | ecosystem: Environmental > Terrestrial > Soil > Tropical forest > Bulk soil | place: Panama | collected 2016-02-17
ACGAAGTGCACCGACGCGGAGGTCGCGGCCAGGGTGACGATGCTGGTGCCGAGGCGCCGGCCGGCGGCCATCGCGGTGGACATGTATCCCGAGAAGCTGGCCAGGACGTGGTTGGGTGGACTCTGGTCGAGGTCGTGCAGCGCGAGGACGGGTCCGGTCTCCGCGACCTCGGTGGTGGCGGTCTGGAACGGGCTCACGTCGTGACCCGGACGCGCGATGTAGCGACCCTGGCTCGACAGCCGGGTCCCGGTCGGCGAGATCACGAGGTTGCTGCGGGCGAGGATCTGCATGATGCTGTTGAGGCAGTTCCCCATCACGTCGGGGTTGAAGTGGCCCGGGAAGCTCAGGCCGTCCTTCGTGACGTACTCCTGGAGGAAGCCCTGATGCGTGAGCGGCCCGGCGGTGCCGGTCGGAGGGAGCACGTCCAGGACCTCTTCGATGTGGTAGAGCTGGCCGACGCCGAGCGGGAACTCCACCGCGATGAGGTCCGGGCTGCGGAACATGCGCTCCTCGTCGTAGTAGACGCCGGTGGTCCCGCGCCGGCCGCCGCTGACGGTGCCACCCCAGCCGCCCAGGAGGCGCGGCACCACGTCCCGCACCATCATGATCCGGTGCGGATCGAACCCGATGACGCGCACGATCTGGCCGCCGCGGCGCAGGTAGAGCGCCGTGTGGCCCCAGAGGTTGGCCACCTGCTCCGGGTTGGTCATGAACAGCTGGATGTATTCGACGATCTGATGCGGTCCCGGCTGGATGACGATGCCGATCGCGTCGACGTTCTGTGTGCGCTCCGGCGGCAGCCCGATCGTCGGGTCCCACACGCACACCTCGGGAAAGAGTCCTTGCAGGAATTCGCAGAGGATGCACACGAGAGACCTCCGGGCTGATGGCGGCGCGGGGCCGCTCACCTTCCCGGTATGCGCCCGGCCGCGTCTCTCTAGGACGGGACATTCCGTCCGGGGCTGGACGTCGGTGCGGGCCGTCCACGAACCTACCCGCGCGGTGTGAATGGCTGCCCGGGCGGTCCTCACCCTCCGAGGGATGTCTTCTGATCGGTGGCGAAGCGATGCTGCGGCCGGGGCGCCGGGAGAGGACAATCGGAGTGCCGGCCGCGTCTCCTCGACGAGGCCGGCGCGCGCGATCAAGGCCCCGTGGGCGGGCCGGAGGGCTGGTCATGAAGAGTTCGAGTTCGTTGCTCTGGATGTCGATTGCTCTGTTCGGTGCTGCTGGTTGCGGCGGCGGGAACGATCCGTATGGCGACCTCGAGGACGATCCGTTCCCGGATCTCGCCTCCGAGACCGACTTCGGCGACACGCAATCGGGCAGCGAGGGGGTCGCGGCGCAAGATACGCTGAGCTCGGCGCTGGCGCTCGATGCGGTGGTGGACGCGCCCGAGGAATCGCTCGGGGTGCTCACCGGTGCGTACAGCGGGGCGGCCGGGATGCTCGGCTCCGCCCTGGGAGACCAGGCCTTCCTGATGACCGAGCGACAGGCGCTGGTCGCGCGCGTCATCCAGAGAGCCGTGGCGGGCGACGGCTGGTACGCGGAGTTCCCCGACTGCGTCACCGTCGAGGAGACGGACACATCGGTCTCCGTCACGTTCGATTGCGAGGAGACCGAGAGCGACTTCACGGCCACGCTGGACGGAAGCATCGATCTCGAGACCGACGGCACCGCCACCACCTTCTCGGTCCGGGTGCACACGGCCGGCCACGGCACCCTGGAGGACGTCAGCCTGTCGATCGACGCGGCCTTCCTGGCCGACATGACCATCTCGCCCACCGCCGTGGACGGAGAGCTGATGTTCAATGCCGACGTGGAGGGGTCGTCGCAGGGAATGAGCGCGACCGCGTCGTACCTGGGCAAGGTCATCTATGGAGTCGAGCTCGACGGCCCCGGATGCGCCGTCGGCGGCGACATCAAGGTCGCCGTCGACCTCGACGTCCACAGCCCCAATGCGAACGTCAGCGTCGGCGGCGTCGGCCAGGCGCTCTTCGGGCCGGCCTGCAACCAGGTGACGGTCAGCGCGCGCTCGACCGGCGCCGAGTGAGCCGAGGACCGGAAGCCCGGTAATCGACGACGATTGCCGGGTTTCGCGGGTGGCGGAACGGGCCAGCGCCGCCTGTGCAGCCTCGAGGCGCTCCTTCGTTGCCCAGGTGATCGCCGACGACGCGAGCGGGCGGCGCATGGCGTCGCGAGCTGCGGCCAGCGAGCGCGGCACCCACGCGCACCGGATGCGCGGTATGGTCGGCCAGATCGCCTCGCCACCCCCACGGAGACCCAGATGATCAAGAAGCAGACGAAGACGCAGACGGAGACGAAGAGGCGCGAAAAGCGGCCGGCGTCGCTGACCGAGCAGGAGCTCGAGCGCGTGCGCGGCGGCTACAACGACAATCCCGCGGGCTACTTCACCATCGCGCCGCCCCGCTCCGACGCCTGAGGCCGACGAACGAGGGCGACGACCGAGCCGACGAGCGACCCGACGAGCGAGGCCGCCCGTCAGCCCGCCGCGTTGAGCGGGCTCCGAAAATCAGAAACCCGGTAACCGTTGAGGATTACCGGGTTTCCGGGGTGGAGATAAGGGGAGTCGAACCCCTGACCTCTTGAATGCCATTCAAGCGCTCTCCCAACTGAGCTATATCCCCGGGGTTGTTTCTGTGAAACGCGGAGTGGCTTCGTAGCAAGGTCGGGCGGCGATTGTCAAGGCGGGCCTGGGCTGCGGTGGCGGCGGCGGGCGAGGATGTTCAGGATCTTCCACCCGTCGGCGGTGCGGACCAGGTGCAGGTGATCGACGTACTGGTGGCAGCGGACGACGGCGCTGGCCAGGGTCTCGTCGATGTGGAGGACCTCGACATGGACCCGGCGATCGGGGCTGTCCTCGCTGCGGCCGCGCGCCTGGATGGTGAACTCGAGGAGCATCGGCGCGGTCATGGTGCGGACGTGGCCGTCGGCCTGGAGCGAGCGCTTGGCCAGGTCGGGGTGGAGCGCGCGCTCCATGCGGGCGGCGTCGGCGTCGAACCAGCCGGCCACATAGTCGAGCGCCACGGCGACGATGGCCTCGCGCTCGGCGGTCGATCCGTGGCCGTGCTCGTCCGCGCTCCGTCCCATCCGTCTCTGACGTACCGCGCGGGCGGGCGCAGTCAATCTCGCCGGTGCTACGCTGCCGCGCCATGTCCGCCACCGTCGAGGCCAACGGCCTCCGCTTCGAAGTTCTCGAGGAGGGGCGAGGTCCGCTCGTCCTCCTCCTGCACGGATTCCCCGACACGGCTCACACGTGGGACCGCACCCGCCCCGCGCTGGCCGCCGCCGGCTACCGCGCGGTGAGCCCGTTCATGCGCGGCTACGCGCCGACCGAGGTCCCGTCCGACGGCGACTACCGGATCGACACGCTCGCGCGCGACGTGGCCGGGCTCATCGAGGCGCTGGGCGAGGAGCGCGCGATCGTGGTCGGCCACGACTGGGGCGCGGCGGCCGCCTACGGCGCGGCCATCCTCTACCCCGAGCGGGTTCGCTTCCTCGTCACGGTCGCCATCCCGCACCCCGCCTCGCTGCGGCCGTCGCCGATCCTCCTGTGGAAGGCGCGCCACTTCCTGTCGCTGCGCCGGCGCGGGGCCGCCGAGCGCGTCCGCGCCGGCGACTTCGCCCACGTCGACGAGCTCCTGCACCGGTGGTCGCCGGCGTGGGACGTGCCGGCCGGCGAGTCGAGCGCGGTCAAGCGCGCGTTCGGCGAGCCCGGCTGCCTGGAGGCCGCGCTGGGCTACTACCGGGCGCTCGGCGCGCGCCTGCCGGCGTCGCAGCGCGGCCCTGTCCGCGCGCCCGCGCTGGCCTTCGCCGGGACCACCGACTTCGCGCTGCGGCCGCGCGCCTACGAGCGCGCGCGCCGCTTCTACCTCGACTCGTACGAGGTGGTGACCCTGCCCGGCGGTCACTTCCTCCACCGCGAGCACCCGGACCAGTTCAACGCCGAGCTCGTGGCGCGCCTGCCGCCGGCGCGCGCGGCGGCCGCCGTCAGTTGACCACCTGCACGTCGCACTGGTAGGCGGCGCCCAGCACCGACGGCGCGGTGTAGACGCGCAGCTGGCCGCTCGCCGGGCAGGTCAGGCCGAGCGCGCACGGGCAGGGGGTGCTGGCGCTGCTGTCGCTCGAGTCGAGGGCGCCGGCGAACGAGCAGCCGTCGGCCTGGTCGCCGTCGCACACCCGGATCATCGGATCGCCGGTGCAGGTGCCTCCGCCGCACGCGCGCGACGACGAGCAGCCGACGCTGGCCCGCGAGCCGGGCACGCACGAGAAGGTGCCGGCCTCCTCCCACCCGCACTCGCGGTGGGTGCCGCTGGTCGAGTGCGCGTCGGCGCCGTCGGGGCAGGCCTCGAGCGGCGTGGCCAGCTCCGGCGCGCCGAGGTCGACCGGGATGGAGGCCAGGTTGTTGGCGAAGTCCCGCTCGGCCACCGTGCGGTCGGCGTTGAGCTCGATCTCGAGCGTGTAGGCGCCGTCCGGCACGTCGGTGATGTCGATGAACTGGCAGGGCAGGGCGGCGTGGTAGACGTCCGACCAGCCGCGCTGGATGCCCTGCGAGTTGCAGCGGTACTTCGGCGCCGCCGGCACGCCGGGATCGTCGACGTAGCGCGAGGTGTCGAGCAGGCAGAAGGCCTGCTTGCGCCCGGTCGCGACCCGGCCCCCCGCGTCGTCGACCAGCCGGTACTCGGCGTAGCCCAGGAAGTGGTAGTGATGGTGGCACTCCGAGAACTGGAAGAGCGGGTTGCCGGGATCCGGCTCGCCGAGGACGAGGTCGCCGTCGCCGATGTTGGGCGTCTCGACCCCGAAGTGGAGGAGCCGCCGCGTGCCCGGCGCGCCGATGCAGGCCTCGGCCGGATCGAGCTCGCATGCGTCGTCGGCGAACTCGGCCGTGCGCACCGCCAGGTCGACCCGGGCGCGCGCGACGTTGACCGTGATGTCGGGCATGCCGGCGCGGGCGTCGGGGGCGGCGGACGCGTCCGCGGCAGGCGCGTCGGTGGGCGGGGCACGGCCGGTGTCGAGACCCGCGGGGGGCGAGCCGCAGGCGGCCAGGTTCGCGAGCGCGCCCAGCGCCGCGGTCAGGAGGACCGGGCGCGGGCGCTCGTCAGCCGCGCCGCGGCACATCCTCTTCATTCATGTATGACTCGAGCGAGTCATCCGGGTCGCGCTCGGAAGGCGCCGAGTCGTCGTCGAGGAAGACGATGCCGCCGCCGCTGGCCTTGCCGCCGGCGGCGTTGCTGGCGGCCTTGCCGGCGCCGCTGGTGGCGGCGACCTTGCCGCCGGCGCCGCTGGTGGCGGCGACCTTGCCGCCGGCGCCGCTGCCGGTGGCCTTGCTGGCGCCGCCGCTGCTGGTCTTGCCGCTGCTGGCGCCGCTGCTCGCCTTGCCGCCGCTGCTGCTCGCCTTGCCGCTGCTGCCGCTCGGCTTGCCGCCGACGCCGGCGCCGGCCGCGCGGCTGCCGGCCGCCGCGGCCCTGTCCCCGCGTTCGCCGGCGGCGGGCGGCGGTGCCGGCTCGGCGTCGACCGGGGGCCGCCAGACGCGCTCCCCGCTGCGCGCCGGCTCCCGGCCGCGGTCCCGGTCGGGCTGCCAGCCGGCCCCCCCGGAGCGGGTGCGTCCCAGCCTGACCGGTCTTCGCGCCTGGCTGGCCTCGCTCGCCGCCAGCTCCGCCTCGGCGATCTCTCGGTCGATGTCCTCGACCGCCTGGACCGCGCGGACCAGCTCGGGTAGCTCGTCCAGCTCGATCTCCCCTCCGGTGGCGAGGTCATAGAGACTCTCACCCAGGTCGGCGAGCGCCTCGCGCCGGCGCCGATCGAGGAGCGCCGTGTCGATCCGCTGCTTCTGCGTCCGCGCCTGCCGTCGGGCGACATCCGTCATCGCACCGACCTGATTGATCGTAGTACGAATCAGAGTTCCCAGGGTACCTTTCAGGTCCGGCGGCACACCGCGTTTACCGCCCCGCGACATGTTCCCATTATGCGCGCTTCGTCGCTCGACGCCAACCGAGCCCCACCGACGGCGAGCACCGCGCCCCGCGTGACGGCGGAGCGCTCGAGCCCGTCCGCGCTCGCGCTCGCGCCGGCCCGCTCGCCGCGACGGCCCGCGCTCGTCGTCGCCCTCGCCGCCGCGCTGGCATCCGCCGGCTGCCCGTCCGCGCAGCCGGTCGAGCCGATCGAGCGGCCGCGCGTGCGCGTGCGCTCGTTCACCGAGGCGACGCCCGTGCGCCACATCCTGGCGGTGCCGCCGTTCGCGTTCGCCGCCACCAGCGCGGGGCTCGATCGCTGGGACCTGCGCAGCGGCCGCGGCGTCCACCTCGGCGCCGAGGACGGCCTGCCCGGCGAGCGGGTCCAGGCCCTCGACTACGACGCGCGCGGCGAGGTGTGGATCGCCACCGACGCCGGCGTGGTGCGCTACGACGTGCACGACGAGGCGTTCCGCGAGGTGCCGCCCTCGCCCGACCTCGCCGAGGTCGACGCCTTCGAGGGCGCCTCCGTGTCGGCCGCGCCCACCGGCGCGTGGATCGGCCTCCGCCGCGGCCTCTTCCACGTGACGCGCGAGGGCGTGTGGTCGGCCACCGGAGTCACCGCGCCGGTCACCGATCTCTATCTCGCGCCGCGCGGCGACGTGCTCTGGGTCGGCACCTCGGTGGGCCTCTTCCTCTCGCGCGCCGGCGCCGCGATTCCCCTCGGCCCCGACGTGGGCTGCGACCTCGCGTCGGTGCGCTTCGTCGCCCCCGCGCCCGACGGCCGCGCCGTGGTGGTCGGCGAGAGCGCGGCGCGCGAGCAGCGCATCGCGCTCGCCTCGCTGGGCGGCTGCCAGAGCTACCGCGCCTCGCCCGACGAGACCTGGATGGCGGCGTCCAGCCGGCAGGGCGAGCTCCTGGTCCTGACCGACCGCCGCCTGTACACGATGAGGCGGCCCAGCGGATCGCGCGGCCGCGTGATCATGCGCGACGGCATGCAGCTCCTGCCGGTTCCGCGCGGCGACGGCGCGCCGCCCGAGGCGAGCCCGTTCGCGCTGCAGGCGATGTCGGGCCCGCTGCCGGCGGGTGCGCAGGCGCTGGCCGCGCTCGGCGACGAGGTGCTGGTCGGCACCCAGAGCCTCGGCACCGCGCGGGTGGTATCCGGCCGGCGCGCGCTGCAGTGGCTGCGGCGCGGCGAGCTGGTCGGCGAGGCGACCGCGCTCAGCGTGGCCTGCGCCGCGCGCGACGACTGCTACGTGGCGACCGGATCGCGCCGCGCCTGGCGCTTCGACGGCGAGCACTTCTCGATCACCGGCGGCGGCGACCGGCGCGTGCTGGCGGTGGCGCGCGAAGGCGAGGGCCGCATCGTCGGGCTGCGGCAGGGCCCGGACGGCCGCGGCATCGCGGTGGCCGAGGTCCGCCGCGGCGAGTGGCGCGACACCGGCATCGCGGTCGACACCCCGGGCCGCGATCCCGAGGTCGGCTTCGCGCGCTTCGCCCCCGGCGGCATCCTGTGGCTCGGCCTGCGCTACCGCGACGACGCCGGCGAGCTCCGGCCCTACGGCGTGGCGCTGGTCGATCTATCGGCCGGCCAGGTCGCGTATCACCGCACCGGCGATCAGGGCGGCCTGCTCGAGCGCGGCGTCCTGCCCATCCCGCTCGACGTGAGCGGCGTGGCGTTCGCGCCGGACGGGACCGCCTGGCTCGCCACCCCGCTGGGCGCGGTCAGGGTCGACGGCGACGAGGTCCACGTGTTCGGCGAGGCCGACGGCCTGCGCAGCGAGATGCTGTCGGGTGTGGCCTGGTCGCGCGCCGACGGCGGCGTGCTCTACTTCGCGGCCGGCGGCGGCGTCGGCACCTTCGACGGCGACACGTGGAGCTACCCGCGCGAGCTGGCGCTCGCGGTCAACGACATGGAGATCGGCCCCGACCAGCGCCTGTGGATGGCCACCGACCGCGGCCTGGCCGTGCACGAGGGTGGCAGCGTGCGCCACTTCGACGCCCGCCGCGGCCTGGTCGAGAACCGCATCGAGGACCTGGCCATCGATCAGTTCGGCCGCGTGTGGCTGCGCGGGCGACAGAGCCTCGGCATCGTCGCGCCGTAGCGACCCGCGCTCCGCCCCGATCAGTACCCGAACAGCCGCGAGAGCGGCACCTCCTCGACCGAGCCGATCCGGGCGAGGGCCGCGCGGTCGATGCGGTCGGCGTCGCCCATCACGCTGATGAGGAGCGGCCCGGTCCCGGCCCGCGCCGCGAAGGCGGCGAGCTCGGCCGGCGCCGCCGCCTTCACCTGCGCCCACTCGCGCGGGCGCGGGTCGGACCGCTCGCCCAGCTCGTCCCAGCTCTCCACCCACGCGGGCGCCTGGCGCGGATCGACCCGGCTGGCCCGGACCTCCTGGTCGAGCGAGCGGCGCGCCACCTCGGTGCGCGCCTCGTGGATGGGCGGCGCGCGCAGGAGCCGCACCAGCGTGGCCAGCGCCTCGACCGTCTTGTCCGACTGCGTCCCCATCGTCGCCTCCAGCGCCGACTCGTCGCGCGCCCGGTCGCCCGGGTCGTAGCCGGCCCACGCGTCGTAGGCCAGGCCGCGCGCCTCGCGGATCTCCTGCACCACCACCGCGCCCATGTGGCCACCCATGGCCTCCGAGTAGAGGCGGGCCAGGGCGCGGCGCTCGCGCGCCAGCGGCGGCTGCGGGATCGCGACGTGCACCTGCGACTGCGCCACCTTCCGGCTGACCAGGAAGATGCGCGTCCGGCGCGCGCGGCGGTACCGCACCGGATCGCGCGGCGCGACCCGGCGGTGGTGCGCGCCCAGCGCGATCACCCGCGCCGCCTCCGCCCCGGCGCGCGGGCCGAAGTAGGCCGTGCGGTGCTGGTGGTCGGGCAGCGACGCGAGCAGGGCGCGCAGCTGGCCGGCGCGGGCGGCGCGCAGCTCCCGGTTGGACGGCACGGTCAGGAAGGCCGAGTCCTCCCCGCGCGCCGCGTACTCGGCCAGCGCCTGCCCGATGGCCTGAGGGTCGCGCATCTCGTCGCGGCGCTGGCTGATGGTGTTGGCGACCAGCGCGGCCAGCACGCCGCCATCGAACCGCGCCGTGCGCAGCCAGCGCTCCAGGAGCCGGATGCTGGGCTCGAGGTTGCGGTCGACGCCGGACACGTCGATGACGGTCTTGTCGGCGTCGCACTGGCTGCGGATGGCCGTGCCCATCTCGAACAGCCGGCGCTTGAGCTCGGCGGCCGACATGTCCCGGTCGCCGGATCGATCGAACAGCTCGAGCGCGGCGCACAAGAGGCGCTTGCGCCGCGAGCCGAGGTCGAAGGTATAGGTGACCTCGAACAGATCGTGGCGCCGGTTGCGCGCCGCGATCATCGGGCCGGCCGGCAGCGCGAGCCGCTCGTAGTCGCGGCCCTCGACCAGCCACTCGGGCTGGAGCGGCACGGCCGGCATCGCCTCGACCTCGCGCGCGAGCTGGCTCCGGCGACCGGGCGCGATCGCGACCGGCGTGATGGCCGGCTTCTCGATGCGGGGCGGATGGAGCTCGCCGTGCTCGCGCCACACCACCACGTGGTCGCGGCCCAGGTACTTCCTCGCCACCCGCATGATGTCGTCGCGGCGGATCCGGCGCATCGCGTCCAGGTGGCGCGCCGCCACCGGCCACGCCACGTGGTCGGCGTAGGCCTCGGCGATGCGCTCGGCCCGCGCCTGGTTCGACTCGAGCGCCTGCTTCTCGGCGATCTCCTCGTCGAGCACGACCGCGTCCAGGTCCTGCTGGCGGAACTCGCCCGCCGCCAGCTCGCCGGCCACGCCGATGAGCAGCTTCTCCACCTGGTCCAGGCGCTGGCCCTCGCGCGCGGTGGCGGTCATGGCCCAGTATCCGGCCTCGCGCAGGTGGTGGACGATCGAGCCGGCGCGCGGCACCTTCTGCGGCAGCACCAGCTCGCGGCTGAGGATGCCGGCGACCGGGTTGTCGACCAGCAGGTCGAGCACCTCGAGCGCGACCTGGTCGGGGTGGCCGATCGGCACGGTCGGCCAGGCCACGAGCACCGACTGCTCGCCCTCGGCCCGGATCACCACCTGCTTGCGCCCGCCGAGCGGGACCAGCTCGCCGGGCGCGGGCGGCGCGAGCGGCGCGGGCCGCATGGCGCCGAACGCGCGCTCGAGCACCGGCAGCGCGTGCGCGGCGTCCACGTCGCCGGCCAGCACGATGGCCATGTCGTTGGGCACGTACCAGCGGCGATAGAACGCCTCCATGTCGCCGTAGGCCGGCGTCTTGAGGCTCTCGACGGTGCCGATCGTGGTCTGGGTGCCGTACGGGTGGCGCGGGAACAGCTGGCGGAGGAGCGCCTCGAAGACCCGGTCGGTCGGGTTGTCGAGCGCGCCGTTCTTCTCCTCGTAGACCACCTCCAGCTCGGGCAGAAACAGGCGGAACTGGGCGTTCTGGAACCTGTCGCCCTCGATGGCGGCCCACGCCGCGAGCCGGTTGGACGGCACGTCGTCCTGGAAGATCGTCACCTCCGCGTCGGTGACCGCGTCGACGCCGGTGATGCCGAGCGCGGCGCACAGCGCGTCCATCTCGTTGGGGATGGCGTAGGCCGCGCTCTTCTGGGTCTCGTCGTCGATCTGCGCGGTGATGGCGGCGCGCCCGGCGGGCGCGGCGCCGCGCAGCTGGCGGTAGAGCGCGGCGATGCGGTCGAGGTGCGGCCGCTCCCTCGCGAAGTCGACGGTGCCGAGGCGCCTGGTCCCCTTGAACATCATGTGCTCGAGGTAGTGGGCCAGCCCGGTCGAGCCGGGCGGGTCGTGGCGCGAGCCGGCCCGCACGGCGATCCAGGCGCTGAAGCGCGGCTGCTGGCGATCGGTGCTGATGTAGACCGTGAGGCCGTTCGACAGGCGGTGCACGGTCACGCCCAGCCCGTCGCCGGCCAGCGGGCGCGCGAGCGGCGCGGGTAGATCGGAGGCGGCGAGGATGGCGGCGCGCGAACCCGGCGCGGCGGCGTCGCCGGGTCCGGCCCCGGGCGCGCGGCCGGCCGGATCGCCACCATGATTGCCGCGCGGGGACGGCCCCGCGCAGGTGACCGCGCCGGCCAGCGCGGCGGCGAGGGCCAGAGAGCGCCAGGATCGCGGGGCCATGTAGGCGGCGAACATACTCGATCGGGCGCGATCGGTCCGCCGCCGTCCCAGAAGTTGCTCCGCAGCCGCGCCTCCCCCAGCATCGGGCTCATGGCGGTGGTCGGCGAACCTTCGTGGCGCACGTGGACGGCCCGTCTCGGCGTGGCCGCGGTGCTCGCGGTGCTGGCCGCCGCGTGGCCCTACCGCCTGCTCGGCGGGCCCGCGTCGGATCAGGTCGAGCGCATGCGCTCGGAGGTCGAGCGCACCCGCCGGGAGGCGCGCGAGCGGCGCTCGCAGATCGGCGACCTGCGCCGCGAGATCGACGCGCTCAAGAACCAGCCGGGCGCGATCGAGGACATCGCGCGGCGCGAGCTCGGCATGATCATGCCGGGCGAGATCGTGCTCCGCTTCGAGCCGGGCGAGCCGCCGCCCGCCGCCGCGCCCGCGCAGCCCGCCGCCGCCGCCGCGCCCGGGCAGCCCGCCGCCGCCGCCGCGCCCGCGCCGCCCGCCGCCGCCGCCGCGCCCGCCGCCCCCGGAGCCGCGCCGTGAGGGTGCGCAGCCTGGAGCGCGCCGCCCGCGTGGCCGGCGGCGCCACCGCGTCGGCCCTGGCCTGCGCGCTCGTCGCCGCGGGCGGAACCACCTGGGGCGGGCCGGCGTCGCACACCGCTGCCGCGGCCACCGCATGGGTCACCCTCGTCGCCATCGCCGCCGCCGTGCGGCGCATGCGCTTCACGCCGCCCAGCGCGCGCCTGCAGCGGGTCTCGTTCTGGATGCGCATCGCGCCCGCCGCCATCGACATCGAGGTGTCGCTCGCCCTCATCGCCGGGTGCGGCGCCGCGGTCCAGGCCACCGGCGGCCAGGACTCGCCGCTCTACCCGCTGGTCTACGGCGTGGTGGCCTTCGCCGCCGCCTTCCAGACCCGCGCGGCCGCGCTCCTCGCCATCGTCGGGGCGCTCGCGCTCGAGGCGGCCGCCGCCGCGCGCGCCGGCTTCGCGCCCGCCGCGGTCGCCGCCGCCCTCCTGCACGCCGGCTTCATCACCTCGGCCGCCCTCATGCACGCGCTCTTCCTGCGCGGCCTGTTCACCCGCCTGCGCCGCGATCACGCGGTGCGGGTGGAGGACGAGCTGCGCCGCCGCCGCGAGTCGTCGCGCGACTACCGCCTCATCGCCGCCGCGCTGGGCGCCGAGAGCCGCGGCCCGCGCGCGCGCCCCGACGAGGAGGAGGCGCTG
>Ga0126377_10002712_pt1 | contig 12298 bp, 9 predicted proteins | sample PanSoiMetPlot_22_FD_92647 | JGI IMG/M metagenome (GOLD analysis project Ga0126377, IMG submission 92647) | Tropical forest soil microbial communities from Panama - MetaG Plot_22 | ecosystem: Environmental > Terrestrial > Soil > Tropical forest > Bulk soil | place: Panama | collected 2016-02-17
CCAATTGCGCCGGGAGCAGAGCGGCCGCCGATGATCTTAGGCGCCACAAAAAACGTCGCCTTATTGACCAGGCGTGAATCAATAAAACTGCCGGCGATTTCCGATCCCCCTTCAACGAGCACACTCTGCAGTGAACGTTTGCTCAGTTCTTGTAAGACTGACTTCACATCCCTGGTACCGGAACGGACTATTTCCACTCCCTGGCCCTCGAGCTTCTGGGCCTTAGTCTCGTCAGCATTCTCTCCCGTCAAGACCAACAACGGCGCTTCACTGGCAGTCGTAACGAGCTGCGATTCGGCGCTGATTCTTAGCGACTCGTCCAGCACAACCCGCACCAGGGGTCGCCGGCGTGGTAATTGCGACCGATCCGTCAGCAATGGATTATCGATCGCCGCAGTGCCGGCGCCTACGAGAATCGCATCGCTTTCGTGCCTCAGGACGTGGGCCTGGGCTCGCGCTTCTTCCCCTGCGACCCATCGCGAATCACCCGTGCGAGAAGCAATTCGGCCATCGAGTGAAACGGCAAGCTTCAGCTGAACAAACGGTAATCCGGTGCGCATGAAATACAAATATTTCTCGTTCAATTTCTGCGCTTCGTCAGCCAGCAGACCAGTGCACACTTCAATCCCGGCCCGCCTTAACTCTGCAAACCCATTTCCCGAAACACGCGGGTTCAGATCTTCTATGGGCGCGATCACGCGCGTCACTCCGGCAGCAATCAAAGCCGCGGTGCAGGGCGGTGTGCGCCCATGATGAGCATGCGGCTCCAACGATACATAGGCGGTCCCGCCACGTGCTCTTTCACCAGCCTGTTGCAGGGCCAGGGTTTCTGCGTGCTTAACCTCTTCGTAAAGATAAAAACCTTCGCCTACCACTTCCCCTGTAGCGCTCACGATCACACAACCTACGAGCGGCCCGGGACTTACTCGAGCGAGGCCCTGCTGGGCCAATTCCAGCGCGCGGACCATCATCCGTCGATCAGTGTCGGTCCAGGTGGCAGTTGGTGCGGAGAGCGTGGTCGAGGTCATTAGCTCAGGCGAAGAGTCCTTCAACGTACTGTTGCGGATTAAACACGACCAGGTCATCAACCTTTTCCCCGATACCCGCGTAACGGATCGGCAGATTGAGTTCTTTGGCAATGGCTACCGCGATTCCCCCCTTGGCCGTACCATCCAGTTTCGTAAGTACGATACCGGTCACGCCGGCGACTTTCAGCAATTGGCGCGCCTGTTCCAAACCGTTCTGACCAGTTACCGCATCGACCACCAATAGCGTTTCGTGAGGTGCGCCTTCTACCTCGCGCGCCGCGACACGTTTCATCTTTTCGAGTTCAGCCATCAGGTTGGATTTGTTATGCAGGCGACCCGCAGTGTCAACGATCAATACTTCGGAACCACGCGCCTTGGCGGCCTTGAGCGAATCAAACAATACCGCCGCCGGGTCAGTTCCCTGTTTCTGTTGAATCAAGGGAACTCCTGTTCGCTCAGCCCAGATGGCGAGTTGATCAGAGGCGGCGGCGCGAAATGTGTCAGCAGCACAGATCAACACATCATTGCCTTCAGCTTTGATCCGTTGGGCCAATTTGCCAATAGTGGTAGTTTTACCTACACCATTCACCCCTACGATCATCATCACATATGGTGCCACGTCCTCCGGCACACTCATCTCCGAAGCAACACCTTGTCTCTCGGAAGTTTGCAGAATTTTCAACAACTCACCCTTGATGGCCGTCTTCAGCGCTTCAATGTCATTGATCTGCTTGCGCGCCACTCCGCGACGTACAGTTTCCAAAATCTCGAGCGTGGTTGGCACGCCGATGTCAGCAGCGATCAAAGCCTCTTCCAATTGATCCAACAGTTCGTCGTCAATCTGTTTTCGCCCGGCGAACACCGTGTCGAGCTTGTCTGACAGCGATTCTCTTGTGGCTGAGACGGCGCGACGGAATCTGGCAGAGAATTCCTGTTCCAGCGCTGCTTCCTGCGCCTGCAACTCTTCCATCGACAGGTTGAGTCCCAGCACGGACGTGGCGAAGGCGGGACGAGCTGGCGCCGGCTTGGGACGTTCAGCTTCAACCGGCTTGACCGGAGGCGGAGGCGCATCTGTAACGACCTTCGGTTCGAGTGGTGCAGGAGTAGGACCAGCGCCCGTGACAACTGGCACGACCTCTGGCGGTGTTTCTTTTTCTACTGGTTCGGGTACAGGCTTTTGCGGCTGAGTCTCGGCAGAAGGCGCGGTAGTCTCCGGCGTTTTGGGCTCGTTCAAGCCAAGCGTGACAAATTGGTCAGTATTCTTTCGTCGCCAAAATAATCCCATAATAAATGCAGCTATTTTCTCCGGTTTATTGTAAGCACCGGATTATAAGCGCAACCGCCGCATCCTCACAAAAATGCCCTCAGAGAGTGAGCGGTTTCTCTGTGTATTGTTCGCGTGAATTCGTGTGGTTTTGTGGATCGTTTTTGCTATTCGCGATCCACGAAACCACACGAAACTTCACCCAAACAAGACTGAGGTTACACAGAGAAATCCAAAGGCACAGCGGCGTTATGGGGAAGGGATCTGTCAGGCGACTCCAGCTGGCTCCGTCTCCTCGACGGATTCAGTCTGGTCTGATTTTGGCGTGGCAGTTGTGGGCTTCTTTAGCTTTACCGAGCCGGGGCGAATCTGACCTTCATTGCACGCAGCAGCAAATGCTGCAACGACATCGGGATCGTAACGAGACCCTACAAAACTCTCTATTCGGGCCAACGCATCCTCAAATTTCATTGCTTTTTGATAAGGACGATCCGTGGTCATCGCATCAAAAGTGTCGGCCACCGCAACAATCTTGGCCATCACCGGTATTTGGTCGCCTTTCAGTCCTTGCGGATAGCCGCGGCCATCAATCATTTCGTGGTGCATGTACATCCCCGGAAGAAACTCTCTCATGGCCGGAATCTGAGACATGATCTTGTAACCCTTCTGCGGGTGCTTCTTCATGATCTCGTATTCCTCATCGGTGAGTGCGGCAGGTTTCTTCAAGACACTGTCGTCGATGCCAATCTTGCCCACGTCATGTAACAACGCGCTGATCCTGATCTTCTCCACTTCATCGTCCGGTATCCCCATGCGTTGCGCGATGGCGATCGAAAAGCGAGAGACACGTTCCGAGTGACCGCGTGTGTAAGGGTCTTTGCCGTCGATTGCCGCCGCCAGACTCTTAACTGTGCCGATGAAGAGTTGCCGATTCTCTTCCGCTGATTTTTGTAAGTCGCTAATAAAGCGTTCGACTTTGTCAGTCATCAGGTTGAACGACTCGCCCAGATCACCCAACTCCGTCCGACTCGTCACGTTGATTCGCTGAGAAAAGTCTCCGCCGGCGATGCGGTACGCTCCGTCAGCTAACTCGCGTACCGGATAAGTAAGTTTGTTCGCGAAGAAGATACCAATCAGGATCGTCAACAGCGATGCTACCAAACTGATCCACAGCGTCTGCCAACGCATGTCGGAGACTGAAACCAGAGCTGCCGCCTCATCCTGAATAGCAATTACACCAAGGCGTGAATTCTTATCGAGTTCGGCGCTGGCGTAGGATCCCAGCATTTCCACCTTGCGTCCGTCTCGCGGGGCCGAAAAAGGGGAAAGAGCAGACTGTACCTGGGCACCTGACTCCATCCAGTCTTGCACTACTTTCAGATCCGTCATCGGTTTCTCTGAGAACGCTACGCTGGCCTCGGGGTGAGCGACAGCACGTCCCGCCTGGTCAACTACAAACACAACTGGCAAGCCCGCATTCAGTAGTTCGCGCTCACTCTTGGAGGTAGGCTGCTGAACGGCATCAAATACTTCCTGAAACGACACGATAGCAACGACCGCTGCGACGACATCATGTCCCTCGTGCCCGCCCAGGACCGGGGCCGCGATAGTGAGCGCCATCTCCTGGCCGGACCGGATAATCTCAGGCCTGCTGAGCACGATTCCCCCGCCACTCATGTGGGATAGGACCTCGCTTACCCGGTGCTCTACTTCCTCAGGTCTGATGATGTCCTGCTGAAACGCACGGTGCACGTTACCGTTGACGGGCCAAAGGGCGAGTCCAATGAGATTCGGATCCTCCTGGAGCGTCTTTTCCAGCCGCCGGTCGTAGCCGGTGTCGTTCCAATCTTGAATTCCACCTGTGATCTCAAAGGCCCGTGCCAGACCGGAGACGACGTCACGATAGCGCTGGCCGTACAGCTCAATCTGGCGAGCCTTGTCCTGCACTAGCTGGACTTGGTAACGGCCCTCCATTGACCGTAGTTCCTCGGCGCTACGCCCTGAAAGCACCACCCCGGCAAAGGCCAGGGGTAGCAGGCCAACCAGCAGCAAGACTCCCAGAACGATGTAGAGGAGACGAATTCGTCCAAGTTTCTCGAGCATTCTCAAATTCTGGCGGTAAAATCCGTAAAGGGTAGGTTTTCGAGAGGTCTGTCGCCGATGGCTTTAACCAGACTGGCTAAACCATTATTCACGAGTAACTAATTGCGTGTCAACAAGTTTTGCCAGCATTGAACCGACGCAATAGAACGCTGTGCTGCCAAATTGGGTAAGGAAACAAGGCGGGCGAGCCGCCCACGGTTCCAGGAAAGGGAATTTTCGACTTAAGCGGCCAGTAGGGCGTCTAAAGTGTTGAGCGCCAACTGCTAGACCGGTGCTCCATGGTCGGGCGCAGCTGAAGGCCCCGTTGACCTGCGAATGGAAACCATCAGCGACGAGAACATAGTAGAGCGCGCTCTAACGGGTGACGTTGATGCCTTCGGCGAGATTGTGCGTCGTTGGGAGCGACGTATCTTCGCGCTTGCCTATGGAATGCTTGGTCGTGAAGAAGACGCGCGAGACGCGACCCAGGAGACGTTCCTGGCAGCGTTTCGCAATCTGCGCGGCTTTCGCGGAGAAGCCAAGGTGTCGTCATGGCTGCATCGGATTGCCGTCAACCAGTGCATTACTCGCCAGCGGCGAGCGAAGGTCAGGAATGAAGCAGCATTGGACGACGAAGAAGAAAAGGATGCGACCACCTTTGCGGCCCCGCACAGTTACTCCCCAGCTCTGACGGTCGAGAGTAGACAAACGACCGCGGCGGTGCGACGCGCAGTGAATAGTTTGCCCGTTGAATTGAGACAAGTGGTGGTCATGAAAGAGTTTGAAGAACTCACTTTTCGTGAGATCGCTGATGCTTTGGATTTACCACTCAGTACCGTCAAGAGTAGATTGTATACAGCGCTGAAGCAGTTGGAGATGAGGTTGCAAAAATTCGGTAGCGAAGCAGCCTGAAAGTGGACCAGACATGAATCTAGAAACAAAAGCGGTTTGTGAGCGAGCTGACGATTTGCTCAGCTATCTTTACGGCGAAGCAAACGAGGCAGAAGCGCAATCATTTGCGATGCACCTCAAGCAGTGCGCATCCTGCAACGCGGAACTAGCCTCGTTCGGCAAAGTGCGTAGTTCAATGGTGGAGTGGAGAGACGAGATACTGGACGGCTTCGTTGCCGCACCGATGGCGGCTGCGTCCAGAAAGAAATCGGCAGTCGCGGCGCTCAAAGAGTTCTTCGATCTTTCACCACTCTGGTTGAAGGGTGCAGTGGCCTTCGCCACGCTACTCTTCTGCGCACTTTCAGTTGCCAGTCTCCGTGAGTTCAGCAAAGAGAAGCCGCTTGGGCCGGTACCAACAACCGAAGCGATGTACACTAGAGCGCAAGTCGATGAAATGGTAAACAAGGCACTGGCGGAACAGGTCAGCAAGGGGCAACCTCAATCGAGTGAGGCTCCCAAGTTAGCGCAAGTTAACCAGTCGGAAAAAAAGCGTTCGAATCGCAGCCTTAACAATTCAACGCAAGAGGCCAGAGGTCGACGTCCGTTGTCACGATCTGAACGCGAGCAACTCGCCGCTGATCTCAGACTGCTCGCGCCACAGGAGGACGGAGGCCTCAATCTCATTGGAGATCGAATCAATCAGTAGCTGCTCGAGGTAAGCATGAGACTTTCCGTACGATTCATAACTCCCCTGTTTGCGGTGGCTGTCGTTTTCGGCAGCGCCGCGTCACGCCAGACCAGCGCCTTTCAGGATCCGCAGACGAATGGCCAGGAATCTGATGCTCCCGATCCCATCACCAGGCTCAAACTAACGCCAGAACAACGGCAGAAGATTCGCGGTATTCGAGAGCAAACAAAAGATGAGCGCGCGGTCATAAACCAACGACTGAAGGAATCAAACTCGGCTTTGAATGAGGCTCTTGACGCCGAGCCGCTGGACGAGAACCTGATAGAACAAAGAATGCGAGAGGTATCCACGGCCCAGGCCGCGCAAATGCGCATGAGGATTCGTACCGAAGTCATGCTCAGACGAGTTCTGAACCCGGAACAGCGCGCCATGTGGAGGACCTTGCGGCTCCAACTAAGAGACGTGATCGGCAACCAACGAGTGGAAGGTGAACGGCCTCTGCGACCAGCTGCCAACGGCTTGCGTCCCAACCAGCGCAACGGAATAGCTCCCTTGCCGCCACGCAACCCCAAGCGGAATCCGCGCCCATAATCCGCTATCAGTCCCGTTACTGAGTGGCCGAGCTCCATCTGAGATCGGCCATTTTTCTCGTCGCCGCCTATCCCAATTAGCCTCATTGTCCAAGTGCAAAACACTTCAAGCTTGACGCCCTATGCCCAATTTGCGCATGATAGGCCGCTCTTTTCCAAAACAGTCAACCTGATAGGTTCTGGATTCGTCTGTTAGACTAGTGCCAAGAAAGTCTTTTGGGCTCTTCCCAAGCCATAATACTGTTGGCCACTATGGCTTGAAGGCTAGCTCTCATATCACCTGCCAATGAACTTTGCTACGCGCTCTCTGCTTGAACTGCAAGAGACGACGCTGATGGCCGTGCCATCATTTAGCGGCCTTTTCAAGCGGCCCCGCTATGTTGCGGAAACTATTGCTCAGATGGACGCCATTGGCGTCGGCTCACTGACCATCATCATTCTTACGGGTTTCTTTACTGGAGGCGTCTTAACAGTACAGACGTTTCCCACCCTTAAGAGCTATGGAGCTCAGTCGCAGACTGGTTACCTGGTGGCAATTTCGCTGGTGCGTGAACTGGGTCCGGTGCTGAGCGCCCTGATGGTTACCGGTAGAGTTGGCTCCGCTATTTCCGCGGAACTTGGCTCCATGGTTGTGTCGCAACAGATCGACGCGATGCGCGCCCTGGGTACGGATCCGATCAGGAAACTTGTCGCTCCGCGCTTGCTCGCACTGCTAATCAGTTTGCCTTTACTGACTGTGCTGGCCGACGTACTGGGTATTTTTGGAGGTTGGGTGACCGCCATCTTCCTTTACTCGATATCATCCAGTGTTTTCATCACCTCGGTGAGAGACGGGATCACGACCGACGATTTAATTGGTGGAGTTGTTAAGCCGATTGTTTTTTCCCTGATAATCGCTTCCATTGCCTGTAGACAAGGCTTAAGCACGGAAGGAGGGACCGTCGGCGTGGGACGGTCCACCACGCGCGCAGTAGTAAACGCTTCCATTGCCGTTATTATTGCTGATTACTTCCTGGCTAAGGCCCTTCAGGTTATTCTAGGCACGCAATAACTCTTGCATTGGTTCCCTGGGTAATGTCGACAACTGAGATTCACACATCTTCAAGCGGCAAAGACGGCCAGGTTAGTCACAATGCTGCCGAGTCGACCTTCCACGAGGTAGACGATCAGGACCGCGCGATTCCCGCGATTGAATTTCGGAACGTGCTGCTCTTCTTCGACGACCGCATAATCCTTAATGGTCTGAGTTTCAAGGTAATGAAGGGCGAGACTAAGATCATCCTGGGCGGTTCCGGTGGTGGTAAATCGACCATCATCAAACTTGTACTGGGTTTGTTAAAGCCTGACAGTGGACAAGTGCTGGTAGACGGCGAAGACATCACCAACTTCAGCGAAGCCCAGATGATGCGCATTCGCAAGAAGATCGGCATGGTCTTTCAAGAGGGCGCTCTCTTCGATTCGCTGTCCGTCTACGACAACGTCGCTTATCGCTTGCACGAACAAGGAGTGCCGGCAGAAGAGGTGGAACCGGAAGTAAGGCGCATGTTGCGGTTCGTCAACCTCGAGGATGCGATCGACAAGATGCCGATCGAACTCTCAGGCGGCATGCGTCGGCGCGTAGGCATCGCCAGGGCGTTGGTTGGTGATCCGAAGATTGTGCTTTTTGATGAACCCACCGCCGGCCTCGATCCGCCCACCGCCCGAACGATCTGCGAGCTGGCCATGAAGTTGCGGGATCTGGAGGACGTTTCGTCGATCTTTGTTACTCACGAAATGAACAACCTCGACTACATCTGTTCGGAATACGCCGTAGTTGACGAGGAAGGTAAGGTGGTGTTTGAGCGTGAGGGCGAACGACTTTGCTTAATCAACAGCAAGGTGATGATGATGCGCCAGGGCGAGATTATCTTCAGTGGCACGGACGAGAGCCTGCGCCGAGCCGAGGATCCATACATTCAGAAGTTTCTCCGGGGACACTAGGAAAGGATGGTTCAAGAACGGAAGGCCGAGAGTGAGAATCGCGAGCCAGTGGCGTCCGCGATTTCACTTTCAAGTCCTTTCGGTTTTTAACCTTTAGACCAACGCCATGCCCAGATCTAACAAAAGCATAACCTTCAGCCAGGTTCGAGTCGGTATCTTTGTGCTATTAGCGATAGCGATTCTGATCTTCCTGGTGCTAAACGCATCTGGCGACATCAATCCTTTCAGTAGCAAGCTGCACCTCAAGGCGCGATTCCAGGATGCCAATGGCTTACGCGAGGGCTCCGAAGTGCGACTGGCGGGTGTCCGCGTAGGCAAGGTTGACAGAATTGCTTTGCTGGCTCCTTCTGACGTGCCGAACGCTCCCCGCGTAGAGGCACTCATGACCATTGATTCCAAGATCGATGGCCGACCGGCCAATGAGCGAATTCGTTCCGACTCAACCGCCCAGCAGGGATCGCCCAGCTTGCTCGGCAACGAAATGCTAATCAATATCACGCCCGGCACCGCAGTGGGCCAACCGGTTAAGGATTTTGATGTCCTTCCCTCTTCGTCCTCGAATACGGTGAACGACTTCGCCACGTCAGGTACTGACCTGGCCCAACGTCTCAGCAAGCTGTCCGATGAAATCCAGGGGATTGTACGCGATGTGAAGGAAGGCAAAGGGACGGTTGGCCGTCTCTTCACCGATGAAGCGCTTTACAACAATCTAAACGCGACTATCCGTGAAACTGAAGACGTGATGCATCAGGTCAGGTCGGGTGGTGGATCGGCAGGAAGGTTTATCAATGATCCGGCGCTCTATAACAACGCCAATGAGATCGCGATCCAACTCCGGGCAATTGCCGACGACCTGCGCGCCGGCCGCGGCTCTGCCGGTAAATTTCTTACCAATGACGAGTTGTACAACCGGCTAAATCGTACGGCCGACCGCATCGATCGTTCCGTCGAACAGATCAACTCAATGGTGGCCGAAATCAACGCCGGGCATGGCACCCTGGGCAAGTTGATCAAAGACGAGCAAATCTACAACGATACTCGTTCCGCCATTGCTCGCTTCAACACCACCGCAGAGAGAATTGACAACATGGTCGCCGCTGCCCAACGAGGCGAGGGCTCGTTTGGCAAATTGCTGACCGACGACACACTCTACTCAAACGTGAATCAGCTTTCGTCAGAGGGAGTCAAACTCATTTACGATTTCCGCCAGAACCCCAAGAAATACCTGACCGTAAAATTTGAGTTATTCTGAATTCTAGCCCTGTTCGTCAGCCGATGGTCCATAGAGAGCGGGCACTGGCACGTCGTTCAGGCGCAGGTAAACTCCCAGCTGGGCGCGGTGATGAATAATGTGATTCATCACAAAACTCCTCATCACTGCAATTCTTGGCATAGCCAGGATCTCCTGCCCGGTAGCCAACAGCTTCCACGTCTTAAAGAGATGTTCATCACTGGCGCCGGCTAATGACGCGCGGGCTTTCGTTACATTGGCGTCAAACGCCTCCAGCAATTCCTTTCGCGAACGACACTCTGGGGTTTGCGCCGGCTGTTCACCGGGAGGCGCCATATCAAATGAATCTTGCTCGATGGTGACGTTTGTCCAACCGGGCAGGTTAGAAAGATGAGATGCGAGCCGGCCCATAGAAAACGACTTTTCGTGTGGCTTCCAATCAAACTTGTCATCCGGCACCCGGTCCAGAGTCTTACGGGTGTTTGCCATCTCGTGATCAAACTCGGGTAGCATTGAGGCAGCTATAGACATTCCTTCCTCCTATTATTCCTTTGTTTGCGGTCACCAGCAGGCTAGCTAATAGATTTTCGCTTGTCCACAAAAGAGAACCCGGAGCGGCAGCGACGGGATGCCACGCTCAACTTTCCTTTAAATCTGAAATCTTGGACTTGAGATCTCAGAAAGTTGAGCTTGGGATCCCGTCGCGACCGCTCGAAGTTCTCTATTAATGCGCCGTCGCTGCCGAGCCAGAACCAAGTTGCTTGAGTAATTCCCGCACCGCAACATCAAGCTGCGAATCGCGACCGGTAAGCGTTTCCCCGATCGGTCGCGTTACTTCCACATCTACTGGGCGCGGATTGCGCTCCATGTCTGTGCCATCGTTGGCGGTTATCTTCATGCGCGGCAGACGAAACACTGTCCCATCGATCAAGGATTGATTCCAGGTGTAGATGATCCAACCCGCTGTTGGCTCACCCACGACCCGCCCCAAACGCAAAGTCCGATAACCTTCCGTGAAATCCTCGGCGTCCGAAAGCGAGTGTTGATTGGTGACGAGGATCGTGGGACGCTCCAGGGCACGTTGACCCAGGACGCGCCGTGCCGGAACGCCGTCGAGCCCCCGTAACGTCATAGTGAGGTAGCCCCGACGGGCCAGCACATCGATCGCATAAACATTGACGAAGCCGCCGCTGTTGTTTCTGATGTCCACCACCACTCCGTCGCGGGCATGGTTCTCGGCATCGAGGTCGACCAGTAACTGGGCCAACGAACCGGCACTCATGTCGATCATGTGAACGTAGCCGAGTCGACCGTTACTAATGCGCGACACGTATTCTCGATTGGCATCGACCCACTGACGATACAGCAATCCTCTCTCCGTCGCGCTGTTTACCGGACGAACAATTACTTCGCGCTTCACTACCCCGTCTGCTGCAGGAGAGATCGTCAAACTCACTCGCCGCCCAGTTTTATAACTGAGCAACTCATCGATATTGGTATGCACATCTATGGAGCGTCCCTCAACGCCGGTCAGATACTCTCCAGGTTTGATATTTACCAGCGCGGCCGGACTGAGTCCAATCACTTCGGTAATACGTAAGCGACCAGTGGTTTCATATTCCCGCCGGTCGAAGCGCAGCCCGAGACGACCGGTAGTCGCGGGGCTGGCGTTGGGGGGCGCGGATGCTCCCAGGTGCGAGGCGTTCAACTCGCCGACCATCAACTGCAGCAGCCGCCGTACTTCATCACTCGTGCGGGCCCCTGCTACCAACGGCTCATATTCAGCGCGCACTTGTTCCCAATTTGCCCCATGGTAATTGGGGTCGTAAAAGAAGTCGCGCAAGTAGGACCAGGCTTCCTGAAACACCTGCATCTTCTCGCGCGAAAAGTCGACGTCCATTTCTGCAGTCACGGCCAGCGGGCGTGTGCGACCTTCAAGATTTACCGCAGCGATCCGACCGTTTTCGAGATAGAAGATCTCCTTACTGTCCGGTGTAAACTGGGCCCACCCCTTAGATCCAGCGGTGGAAGTTAACTGTTTCGCGACTGCCGGTTCTCGCGAAAGTTCGTCGAGTGAGTACAGGTACAGATTTCCCTGGCCCGCGGCGTTCGCCACCATCACCACCCATTTGCCATCAGGACTGATCGCCTGGTAGTTCACATCGATACCGACAGGCAATAACGACAGACGTCTTCTGATCCCTTCAAACACAACTTCTACGGGTTTGGTGGCCGGCTTCTTTTCTTCCGCAGGTGCGGGAGCATTGTTTGCCGCACCGGGAGTTTCCTTTGCTGGTTCCGCTGGCGTTGCAGGTCGTGAAGTTACATTGCGCGGCATCTCTTCTTTGAATAAGTCGCGGAACTGGTCCTCGCGAAAGCGCGGCGTTCGCGGAATCAGATCGACTCGCGCCAGGTTCGTTGTCTCAGTGCGCTGCCCAGTGTCGAACAGCATGAACGTACCATCAGGACTCCAGGCTACGGTGTTACTGAAGACGTTTGCGAGGAAGCTTGCCTGCTGGCTCGATCCGCCTTGAACTGAAACAA
>Ga0126377_10002713_pt1 | contig 12297 bp, 12 predicted proteins | sample PanSoiMetPlot_22_FD_92647 | JGI IMG/M metagenome (GOLD analysis project Ga0126377, IMG submission 92647) | Tropical forest soil microbial communities from Panama - MetaG Plot_22 | ecosystem: Environmental > Terrestrial > Soil > Tropical forest > Bulk soil | place: Panama | collected 2016-02-17
CCAGGGACCGCCGCCGAGGTCCTCGACGATGACGTTCGTAAGGTGCTTTGCCCCGACAAGATCGGCACCGAGCGGTGGCTCGAGGTCGTGCGCGCGGCGCACGCTGTCGGCTTCAAGACAACCGCCACGATCATGTACGGACACGTCGACGGGTATGTGCATTGGGCCCGGCATCTCAGGCGATTGCGGATGCTGCAGGCCGACATGGGGGGCTTTACCGAATTCGTGCCGCTGCCTTTTGTGCACATGGAGGCGCCGATCTACCTGAAGGGACACGCTCGGCGCGGCCCGACGTTCCGGGAGGCCGTGCTCATGCATGCGGCAGCGCGGCTCGCATTGCATCCGTTGATCCGGAACATTCAGACGTCCTGGGTCAAAATGGGACCGGAAGGCGTGAAGGTTTGTCTGCAAGCGGGCGCCAACGATCTCGGAGGGACCCTCATGGACGAAACGATCACGCGGTCGGCCGGGGCAGTGCACGGCCAGGAAATGCACCCGTCCGCGATGGAGAACATCATTCGCTCGATCGGTCGCAAAGCGCGACAACGGAATACGCTTTACCAGGACGTTTCCGACGAGCGCGACCGGACATCCCGGCGTCGGGTGAGCGCCGGCGGACGCGATTTCGCTCCTGGCCGTGGCGTGCGCGGGCTCGAAAAAAGCCTATTGTCCTAAACATAGGACCACTTTACGATCTCCCGAGCCGCCGGACTCAGATCGAAGCCGCACACATGGCTGGCGTTTAATGACGTTTCTGCTTGAGCCCGAGATTGTCGATCGAACGCGCCGGCGTGCCGCCATCGCGTGCTTGAAACGTGGGCAGGTGAGGCTGCCCACATGGAGCGAACTGGCCGATCCTGAGGGGATCGAGCCGCCACATCTGCGGCCGCTATCGCAAGTCGATCCTGATGCTCCGGATCCCGCGAATCTTTGGCGCGTGCACTGGTTCAACGAGGCCGACCGTAAATCGCTGGGCAAAATTCCTGGACATGTAGTTCTTCCGCCTGAGTTAACTGGTGCGAAAGCGCCAATCGTCGTGTTGCTCGGTCGACGCTTCCCGATGATCGGCGCGCACAAGGTGCTGGCAGCTTATGCCTGTCTCGTGCCACGACTGGTAACCGGCCAATTCGATCCTTCGATGCATCGAGCGGTGTGGCCATCGACTGGCAACTATTGCAGAGGCGGGGTGGCCATCTCGCACATCTTGGGTTGTCGTGGTGTGGCCGTTCTTCCGGCCGGGATGAGCCGTGAGCGCTTCGACTGGTTGCGGCATTGGGTTTCGGACGAAAGCGATATCATCCGGACTCCCGGCACGGAAAGCAACGTCAAGGAGATCTACGACAAGTGCTCGGAGCTGTCTCAAGATAGCGAGAACGTCATTCTGAACCAGTTCTCGGAATTCGCTAATTACCTTGTTCACTACCATTGCACAGGACACGCTTTCGATCGCGTGTTCTACCGAATGAAACTGGATCACGGGGCGTATCGATTGGCGGCCTTTGTATCGGCAACCGGATCAGCAGGCACGATCGCGGCGGGCGATCGCCTCAAGAAACTACACGGTACGAAGATCGTTGCGGTGGAGGCCACCGAGTGCCCAACCATGCTTTGCAATGGTTACGGTGAACACAACATTCAGGGCATTGGCGATAAGCACATCCCGCTCATCCATAACGTGATGAATACGGACGTTGTCGTCGGGGTGTCCGACGCAGCGAGCGACGGTCTGAATCTTCTGTTCCGTAGTAAGACAGGTCGGGATTATCTGACCGTTCGCCGAAAGATCGATCCCGAACTCGTTCACCAGTTCGAAGATATCGGAATTTCCGGGCTCGCCAATATTGCGGCCGCCGTAAAGGTCGCAAAACATCTCGACTATGGGCCCAACGACGTCATTATGACGGTCGCTACCGATAGCGCGGCACTTTACGCCAGTGAGGCGGAAAGCTTTCAGGCGCGGCGCTATCCAGCCGGCTTCGATGAGGTGAGCGCTGGAGAAGTATTTGCAAAGCACATCGAGGGGGTCGCGGACGATAATGTCCTCGAGCTCCGCCACATCGATCGCAAGCGCATCTTCAATCTCGGTTACTACACCTGGGTCGAACAGCAGGGCGTCTCCGTCGAGGATTTCGACCGCCGCAAGACGCAGGAGTTTTGGGACGCGCTCGTCGCCGGCATCCAGGCTTGGGATCACCTGATCGAGGATTTCAATGCAGAGGCCGGCGGCAGGACCACGGTATGACGACTGTGCACTCATACCTGAAATTAAGAAAAGATCTCGAGCAGAGGGACCGTAGCCTCCGAGAGAAAGTGGTGTCGCTGGAAGAGGCTGCATCATTCGTGCGCGACGGCGACTCCGTTGGGATCGGCGGCAGCACGATGTCGCGCACGCCGATGGGATTGATCTGGACATTGATGCGCGCCAAGCGGCGTAAGCTCATTTGCTCGCGCTGCATCATCTCAAGCGATGGCGACCTGCTGTACGGTTCCGGCGTCAGCGAGCACATCGTCAGTAGCTGGTTCAGCCAGGGCATTCTGTGGGGCGTCTCCAAGGTGATGCGACACCACGTCGAGACGGGCAAAGCCCGCTATGACGAATGGAGCCACATGGCGATCGGAATGCGCTTTCGCGCCGGCGCCATGGGCGTGCCGTTCCTGCCGATCCGTTCGATGCTGGGGTCGGACATCGTCAAGCAGCGGCCGGAAGCGAAGGAATTCGATTGTCCCTTCACCGCTGAAAAGCTGTTTCTGGTTCCGGCGCTCAATCCGGACGTTGCGCTGATTCACGTGCAGCGATGCGACGCTTATGGGAATGCGCAGATCGATGGCCTCCAGTTCATGGACATCGATTTGGCCATGGCTGCCAATCGCGTGATCCTCACCACCGAGCGCATCATCTCGAACGACCAGATTCGCCGTGCACCGGACCAGACCAAGATCCCGTTCTTCGCGGTCGACGCCGTAGTCGAATTGCCATTCGGCTGCGCGCCGCACGAGTGCTACGGGATCTACGAGCCGATGTTCCGCCACATGGAGGACTACGTCGCGCTCGTGAACAAGGACCCGGTCGCGGGCATGGAGCAATATCTCGCAAAGTATGTGTATGGTCCCAAGTCGTGGACCGACTTCCTGAATCTGATCGGCATTGACGAAGTGCTTGCGGCGGCGCGGGCGGGAGCGAGCATCTATGATGCATAACGCCGGATATACAGCGAGCGAACTGCTCGCCATCCTGAGTGCCCGACAGCTCAAGGATGGGCAGGTGGTGTTTGCGGGAATTGGAATCCCGTTGCTCGCAGCGACGCTGGCGCAGCGGCTGCACTGCCCGGGACTGACGATCCTTTTCGAAGGGGGCGTCGTCGGCGCCTTCGTCGAGCCGGGTAAACTACCGCCGTCGACCAACGATCAACGATGCACGGTGCGTGCCAATATGGTGCTCGGCAGTGCCGAAGTCCTGCTGCTGCTCCAGCGTGGCTATGTCGATGTCGGCTTCATGGGCGGTGCGCAGATCGACCAGTACGGGAATCTCAACAGCTCGTTCATCGGAGACCCGGCTCACCCGAAGACGCGGCTGCCCGGAACGGGTGGCGGCAACGACATCTCGAGCCTCACCAACATGATCGTAGCGATGAAGCACGAAAAGCGGCGCTTTGTCGAACATGTCGACTTTATCACAAGCCCTGGATGGATCAGAGGTGGGCGGACCCGTTCCGAGAGCGGGCTTCCGGTCGGAGGGATGTTCCGCGTGGTTACCGATCTGGCGGTGTTCGGGTTCGATGGCGAGACCCGCCGCATGACCGCGCTTGCCCTCAATGCCGGCGTCACTCGCGAGCGGGTCCAGGACAACACCGGCTTCAACCTCGACTTCAGCCCGGATGCGAGCGTATCGGAGCCTCCGACCGCACACGAACTGTCTACGCTGCGGACACTCGATCCCGGTCGGCTGTTCATCGCTTGACCGCAAGAATTTCTATTGGAGAAGTACATGACTGCTCTCGACCGCACGTTCGGCATCGCAGTTCGCAATTTCACGCCCTATCCGGAAATGCCGGATGCGAATTCGCTGGTCGACTACGGCGTCCGAATGGAGGAGCTGGGCTTCGACTCCGTCTGGGTTTGGGACCACATGCTGCTCGGCGTCGAGCCGAACTTTCCGATCATCGACTCACTGACGGTGCTCACCGGCGTTGCCGCGCGCACGAAGCGGATCAAGCTCGGCACCGGGATTCTCGTCCTGCCGCTGCGCAACGCGGTCGCACTTGCGAAGCAATTGTCCAGCATGGACCAGCTTTCCGGCGGCCGCTTGGTGATGGGGATGGCGTCGGGTTGGTACAAGCGTGAATTCGATGCGATGGGCATCCCGTTCGAGCAGCGCGGCAAGATCATGGACGAGAACCTTGAGGTTCTGCGCCGCCTCTGGACCGAGCCGTCGGTCACCGGGGATTATGTTCGTTACAAGCCGTCGAAGGCGGTGATGTATCCGAAGCCGGCGCAGGAGCACATTCCGGTTCTCATCGGAGGCTATGTCGATCGCGTACTCAAGCGCGCAGCGACAGTGGGTGACGGCTGGCTGACCTATTTCTACACGCCGGAAGGGTTTACCAAGTCGTGGACCAAGATTCGCAACTTCGCCAAGGAAGCCGGAAAGGATCCGGACAAGCTGCTGAACGCCTCGCAGCTGCCGATCATCATCGGGAAGTCCGGGGACGCGGTGAAAGACGAGATGATGGACTGGCTCAACAAGGAATGGGATTTCCCCGCCCAGAGCGACTGCACGAGGGACAGCGCTATTATGGGCTCGGTCGACGAATGCGTGGCGCAGCTGAAGGAGCACCTCGCGGTCGGTGTTCAGAAGATCATCTTCGTGCCGTACCGATATCGCATGGACCAGATCGAGACGATCGCGCGAGAAATCATCCCGCGTCTGAAAAATGCCTGAGGATGGCCAAGCAGGCGGCGGCTCGGGATCAGCTTCTTCGAGTTGTTCAAGGTCGGGATTGGTCCGTCCTCGTCCCATACGACAGGGCCGATGAAGGCGGCGGGTCGCTTTCAGGAGGCGCTGGCCGCGCATTTGCACCTTGCGGCCATCTCCCGCATCCAGGTGACGCTATTCGGATCCTTGGCGTGGACCGGCAAAGGGCGTGCGACTGAGAAGGCGATCGTGCTCGGTCTCATGGGCTGCCTGCCGGAAACGACCGATCCGGAAGACGCCGAGATACGGTTCACTAACGTCAGCGCGATGCAGCGTCTGATCCTTGCCGGGGGGCCCGCATTCCTTTCGATATCGAGCGCGACATCGTCTTCGATCTCGAGCGAGTCCTGCCGGGCCATTCGAATGCAATGACGTTCGCCGCGTTCGATCACGGCGGGCAGCTGCTGAGCAAGAAACTTGGTATTCGATCGGCGGCGGCTTTGTCATCCGCGAGGGCGATCAGGCGGACGCGCAGGGACCGTCCGTCGAGCTGCCGTATCGTTACCGCAATGCCGGCGAACTGCTATCGCTCTGCGCGGCTAACGGAATGAGAATCGCCGATCTCGTCCTCGCCAACGAGACGGCCCTGCGTCCGCGCGGCGACGTACTCGCTGGGGTCGACCGCATCGCTCAAGTGATGTTCGAATGCATCGAGCGCGGCACCCGTGCACGGGGCGAACTACCCGGCGTTCTCAAGATACAGCGCAGGGCGAACGGCCTGTTCGAACGCCTGCGCGACAGGTCTCAGGTGAATGCCCGCGCGCCGCATGAGAGCCTCGAGCTTGTGAACGTGTATGCTATTGCGGTGAATGAGGAAAATGCGGCCGGCGGCCGCATCGTGACCGCCCCGACCAATGGAGCGGCCGGGGTCATTCCGGCCGTCTTGAAGTACTATCGCGATCATTGCCTGGGCGCGTCGGAAGAGGGCATCCGCGACTTTCTGCTGACGGCCACGGCGATCGGCTCGCTCTGCAAAATGAATGCCTCCATTTCGGGCGCGGAAGTGGGCTGCCAGGGCGAGGTCGGAGTCGCCTGCTCGATGGCCGCGGCCGGGCTGACGGCTGCGCTCGGCGGCACCAACAACCAGGTCGAGAACGCCGCCGAGATCGGTATCGAACACCACCTCGGAATGACCTGCGACCCAATCGGCGGCCTCGTGCAGATTCCTTGCATCGAGCGCAATGCGTTCGGTGCAGTGAAGGCCATCAACGCGGCTTCGCTTGCTCTCCGTGGCGATGGCTCGCATCGGGTAAGCCTCGACCAGGTGATAGAAACGATGCGGCAGACCGGCGCCGACATGCAGTCGAAATACAAGGAAACGTCGCGCGGCGGTCTCGCCGTGAATGTCCCGGAATGCTGATGGCGTCCCTCCGGAACTCGCTGCCTCGATTTGCGGCTGGGTGTGCTGCAACCTTCGGCTTGCTTGAAATTCGGCCCGTTACTAATATCCTAAACATGGAAACACTTGGGAGCTGGTCGTGATTTGCGTCAATCTCTCGCTCGCTGCCGACGTTCGCGCAAGGCCGCTTCGGTTCCCACATATCGCTGTCAGGTTCGCGACAGATTTCAACCGCGATACTCTTGACCACAGTGAGGAAAGGTTGCTGGGCCAAACCCGAACGGGTCGGCTCGCGCAGCCTTAAGCTTGGCTGCAACAGCACCGTCGACGCTGTCGACGCGATGGGAGGGAAGTAACATGAAAATGCTCGTAGGATCGCTAGCGTTGGTGGCCGCCTTGGCCGGAACCAGCCTCAGCGGCGCACACGCGCAGGAGACGATCAAGATCGGCGTTACACAGCCACTTACTGGCGCATTCGCGGCGTCGGGCAACTACGTGGCGCAAGGTACGAAAATCGCCGAGGAGGAAATCAACAATGCCGGCGGAGTGCTGGGCAAGAAGATCCAGCTTGTCATCGAGGACAACAAGTCGAATCCGACCGAAGCGGTCACCACCGTCGAAAAACTCATCGGGCAGGACAAGGTGCCGTTGCTGATCGGCGCCTGGAGTTCGACGCTCACGCTCGCCGTGATGCCGAAGCTCGAAGAGTACAAAGTGCCAATGATCGTCGAGACCTCGTCGTCGGGCAAGATCACGACGTCCGGCAATCCTTACGTCTTCCGCATCAGCCCGACTTCCGAGATGGAAGCGAAGGCCTTCCAGCCGCTCGTCAAGCAGATGGGCATCAAGAAAGCCGACTTCCTCAACACCAACAACGACTTTGGCATAGGCTCCGCCGACGAATTTTCGAAGATGCTGAAGGCGAACGGCGTCGAGGTCGGTGTGAGGGAGACGATGGACCCAGCTGCGACCGACTTCTCTGCGCAGCTCGCCAAGATCAAGGCGTCTGGCGGCGACACGCTCTTCGTCACGACCGCCGTCGAGCAGCTGACGCTGATTCTGAAGCAGGCCAAAGAACAGCAATTGAAGGTGCGCGTCGTCTCCTGCGGCGGCTCGAACTCGCCCGATCAGATCATCGCGCAAGCGGGCGCGGCGGCGGAAGGATCCTTCCACACCACGTTCTTCCCGCCCTGGTTCCCCGATGTGACCACGAACCCGGACGTGTCGAAACGCTACATGGATGGCTGGAAGAAGCGCGGCTTCAATGTTGGCGGTTTGACCGAAGGCTATCGCGGCTATGATGCCGTCTATGTCGCTGTCGCCGCTATTAAGGCGGCAGGCAAGGCGGACCCGGAAGCGATCCGCAAGGCGCTCTGGGACGTGCAAGTGAAGGGCGTCTACGGCAACATCCACTTCAACAAGCAGGGCCCGGCCGGCAAGGAAAGCGGTCAGAACGTTCCGACGGTTTATCTCGTCGCAGTCAAGGACGGCAAAGTACAGAAGCCGCAGTTCTGATCGGGCGTTGCGCGACAACACGGGCAGTCTTTCGGCTGCCCGTGTTTTCCGGTCAACGCCGCGGAGCATCACGATTTGAACCAACTTCTTCAGCACCTCCTGAATGCTGTCATCCTTGGCGGCACATATGCGCTGCTGGGAATCGGCCTCACGTTGATTTTCGGCATCATGCGGGTAGTCAATTTCACGCATGGTGAACTTTATGCATTCGGCGCCTACTGCATGTACGCGCTGGTGATGCGCCTGGGCTTCGATTTCTTTGCTTCTCTTCTGCTCGCCGTGGCACTCGGCGCACTGGTGGGCGCCGTCATCGAGCTCGTACTCCTGAGCCGCCTGCGCCGGGCCGATATCGACACGACCATGCTCGTGATGATCGGCGCCTGGATCATCATGCAGAACGCCGAGCAGCTGATCTGGAGCGGCGTGGCGCTGTCGATCACGAGCCCGTTCCCTTCTAATCCGCTCGTGCTCGGGCCCGCCTCGGTCTCGTGGACGCGGGTCTATGTTTTCGTCGTCGCCCTTCTGCTCATCGCGGGCACCTACTTCCTCATCAATCGCACCAAGCTCGGCAAGGCGATGCGCGCCACGTTTCAGGACCGCGACACGGCGGCGCTCATGGGCATTCGCATCGACCGCATTCATACGGCGACCTTCGCCATCGGCTCCTCGCTGGCCGCGGCCGCGGGCGCGCTGCTCGGCCCTGTGTTCGTGGTTCAGCCGACGATGGGCGATCTGGCGGCGGCCAAGGCCTTTGCCGTCGTGATCCTCGGCGGTATGGGCAGCGTACCCGGTGCGACCATTGGCGGATTCGTTCTCGCCTTCGCCGAGGAACTCGGCGCCGGCTACATTTCGTCCGGTTATCGCGACGCCATGGGGTTCGTATTGATCATCCTGATCCTGCTGGTCCGTCCGACGGGTCTGTTCGCGCGCAAGGAGCGGATAGGGTGACGCGTTTCACTCCCTGGCTTTTCGTCGCCGCGCTCGCGACCGTGCCGCTGTGGATGAATGACTACTATTATCTGCACGTCCTCATCACGACCGGTATCTTCATCATCGCCGCGATGAGCCTGAATCTGCTGCTCGGCTACACCGGACAGCTCTCGCTCGGGCACGTCGCATTCTTCGGGATCGGCGCCTACACCAGCGCGCTGGTCTCGCTCGGATTCAAGGTGCACATCGCGCCCGATACGGTCGTAAGCCTCTCGCCCAAACCCGTCTGGTTCGCGATCCTGTGTGCCATCGTGGTCACCGGAATCGTCGGCTACAGCATCGGCAAATTGTCGTTCCGGGTGCGCGGCGCCTACTTCGTCATCGTGTCGATCAGTTTCGCCGAGGTCGTGCGCCTCGTTGCGCTTAACTGGCTCGAACTGACGCAGGGCCCGATGGCACTCAACAGCATCCCGGCGCTCACGCTCGGGTTCGGCGACTACACGATCTCATTCCTGCGTAAGCCGCAATTTTTCTATCTGATGCTGGTCATGGCGGTGGTGAGTTACCTCATCGTTGCGCGACTGGTGAACTCGCGGGCGGGTCGGGCGATGATCGCACTGCGCGAGAATGAGTCGCTGGCGATGTCGGTCGGCATTGACGTCACGCGCTATCTCGTGCTCGCCACCGTCGTGTCGGCGGCAATCGCCGGCATGGCCGGCGCCTTGTACACGCACTACATCCGGATCGTCGATCCAAACATCTTTCTGTTCATCTATACGGTGACCATGGTCATCATGGTCGTCACTGGCGGGAAAGGCACGCTCGCAGGCCCGATCGTCGGCGGCGTGGTGTTCGGAATCGTGCCGGAAGTCCTGCGCGGCATGAAGATCGTGCCGGAAGTGCAGTGGATCGTGTACGGCGTGCTGATGATCGCCATCGTCTACTTCCTGCCCGAAGGCATCGTGCCGGCCGTCCAGCGCGCCCTCGCGAGTGGCCGCCGAGCGTTCGCCGGCTTGACCATCCTGACCGAATCCAAGGCCGAAGAGAAATGACCGGGGACGCCGACATCGTCCTCTCTATCGAGAATGTCGCTGTGCGCTTCGGCGGACTGCTGGCGATTTCCGACATGACGTTTTCGGTCCGCGAGGGCCAGATCGTCGGTCTCATCGGCCCGAACGGCGCCGGCAAGACGACGGCCTTCAATGTCATCACCGGCTTTCTGCGGCAGGCGAACGGGGAAGTCCTCTATCGCTCGACGTCCTTGCGGGGCCTCAAGCCGCATGAAATCGCGAAGCTCGGCCTGGTTCGAACGTTCCAGCGCACCAGTGTTTTCCAGGAACGCAGCGTTTTCCACAACGTCCTTACCGCGCTGCATTGCCAGGGACGGTCGCGACTTTGGGACATCTTGTTGCGCACCCCTCGCGAGGCCGCGTCGGAACGCGCACTCGCGGAGCAGGCATCGAACATCCTGCGTTTCGTCGGGTTGACGCACCGCACGGACGAGCCGGCCGGCGCCTTGCCTTACGGCGAACAGCGGCTCGTCGGCGTGGCCCTCGCGCTCGCGGTCAAGCCCTCGATGCTGCTGCTCGACGAGCCGGTGTCCGGGATGAACCCGGCGGAGACCGCGCGATTCATCGGCTTGGTCGAAAAGATCCGCGACTCGGGCGTGACCATTCTGCTGGTCGAGCACGACATGAAAATGGTGATGGGTGTCTGCGATAACATCGTCGTGCTGAACTATGGCCGTATCATCGCCGAGGGGCCGCCGGCGGAGATCCAAAAAAATCCAGAGGTGATCCGAGCCTATCTCGGTGAAGGAAAGAAGAAGCGTGCTTGAGCTCCAGGACATCGTCTGCCGTTACGGGAAGGTGACGGTGGTGAAGGGCGTTTCGCTCAAGGTCGGGCGCGGCCAGCTCGTCGCGCTCATCGGGACCAATGGCGCGGGAAAGACCACGACCCTGAAAACGATCTCGGGCCTGTTGAAGCCCGCGAGCGGAAGCATCGTCTTCGACGGCCATGACATCACCAACGCCCCGGCACGCACGGTCCTGGAGCTCGGAATCGCGCACTGCCCCGAGGGGCGACGCGTGTTTCCGTTCATGACGGTCGACGAAAACCTGGAGATGGGGTGCTATCTCCGCCCCGACCGCCAGGGAATAGCCGAGGATCTGCAGCGCATCTTCGAACAGTTTCCAAGGCTGGCGGAGCGCCGGCATCAAGCCGCGGGCACGCTCTCAGGTGGCGAGCAGCAGATGCTCGCGATCGCGCGCGCGCTGATGTCGCGTCCTAAGATGATCCTGTTCGACGAGCCTTCGCTCGGTCTCGCGCCCAATATCGTCGAGCAGACCTTCGAGATCATCAGCGGCATTCGCGATGCCGGGACGACCGTTTTGATGGTCGAGCAGAACGCGCTCGCGGCACTGGAAATGTGCGATTACGCGTACCTTCTGGAATCCGGATCGCTGGTGCTCTCAGGCAGCGGGCGCGATCTCGAAGACAATCCGCACGTCCGCAGCGCCTATCTCGCCAGTTGATCCGGGGCTGTCCTCCAGAGCGCGATCTGGGACAACGGCAGCCGCGGGCGCTCTCGTCCGGGCTTGGCCGGGGGTCCCAACGTGACCAACATCTGCGGCTTCCAGCTCTGCGGTAGCGCGAGGGTGCCGGCGACGGTATCCGGACAGAACAGGGGTGCGCACATGATGCAGGCGCCGAGTCCTTCCTGCTCGGCGGCGAGCAGCAGATTCTGCGTCGCCATGGCCGTGCTCTGCACCGCCATCAGGTATTCGGCGGTCCGGCGGCGGTCGTCCGGATAGCTGTCCATATCGCGCATGTCGAGGCAGACCACGATAACCGTGGGCGCGTCGCTCAGTCGCGCATAGGAGCGGGCGACGTCGCCCTCGATCAAATTCGGATCGTCGCCGTCGTGTGCGCGATCCCGGCGCAGGCGCTCGCCCATAGCGGACGCAAGCGCCTCCCGGCAGGCGCGCTCCTCGAGCACGGCGAAGCGCCATGGCTGACGATTGTGCGCGGAGGGAGCCTGGCTTGCGGCCAGCAACAGCCGCTCGATCTGGCTCCTGCCGATTGGGACAGGACGATAGCGCCGGACGGACCGGCGACGGCCGATAAACGAACCGAAGTCAGCGTGCTGTGTCATAGACCTCCCCAAACGAGCGGTGGGTCGAGCCGCCCGGCCAACTCTCACCGTCCGAATGTTAATGACAGAACGGCTCGTTTCCGCTAGTCGTACTATGTTAGGTACCATAGGCACGGAGCCCTCAGGCGCCCGACTGGCCCCTTGCGGGAGAGTCCGATCGGCGCCGCACGCACGAGTGCATCGTCGATTTGCGTCCGATGAAGACGTGCGATGATCACGATTCGCGAGGACATCCGGGCGATCGAGCGGGGAGAGGCCGATCGCGACAATAATCTGCTCAGGAATGCGCCGCACACCGTGCTCGACCCCGCTGACGAGCGATGGCAGCGGCCCTGCACACGCCGGCGGGCCTGTTTTCCGAACGGCCTCTCGCCGGCGCGGAAATAC
>Ga0126377_10002714_pt1 | contig 12297 bp, 11 predicted proteins | sample PanSoiMetPlot_22_FD_92647 | JGI IMG/M metagenome (GOLD analysis project Ga0126377, IMG submission 92647) | Tropical forest soil microbial communities from Panama - MetaG Plot_22 | ecosystem: Environmental > Terrestrial > Soil > Tropical forest > Bulk soil | place: Panama | collected 2016-02-17
CGTGCTGGTTACCGGTGTTGAAGCATAGACCGGGACCCCGTTCACGACATTAGTTGGATTAGGGATCAATTTGACAATTGCCGCCCCGACAGGATCCCAGCGGTTCTCCGGGATGACCCACTGTCCCGCCGCATTCTTGCTGAATTCGGGACGTCCTGCCGCGAACGGGTCAACAACCGCTGTGCTGAACAGTCCGGCTTTTTCCGCCGCCGTCGGAACCAGTCGTACACGAGGCACGCCTTCGCGCTCGCGCAAGCCTTCGTAATCGGCGAACCAGAAGGTGCGGTTCTTGATCAGCGGGCCGCCCACCGCCCCGCCGAATTGATTGCGCTTACGCACCGGCTTGGGCGCGCTGAGCGCATTCGAGAAGAAGTTGTTGGCGTCAAGGTGGTCGTTGCGCAGGAATTCATAGAGCGCCCCGTGAATGTTATTCGTGCCCGATTTGATCGTAGCGTTGACGACCGCGCCGGAGCTGCGTCCGAATTCCGCCGAATAGGCGTTGGTCTGAATCTTGAACTCCTGCAGCGCCTCGATCGAAGGCTGGACGAGTTGCACGTTCTCGCCGCGGAACGAGTTCGAATACGATATGTTGTCAACTCCGTCGAGCAGGAAGACGTTGTTGAAGGTGCGATTGCCGTTGACGTTGAGTACGCCTTTGAAATTTACAGAGGCCAGTCGCGGCGTGCCCGGCAGCACCCCCGGCGAGAGCAGCGCGAGTTGATTGTAGTCGCGCCCGTTGAGCGGCAGATCGACGATCTTCTTCTGATCGATCACCGAGCCGCGCGACGAGGTCTCGGTCTCCAGGAGCGTCGCCGCCTCGACAATCTCGACAGCGGTCGTCAACTCACCGACCTGCAGCGCCAGATCAATACTCGTAACCTGGGCGACTTGCAGTGTGATCCCGCTGCGAACCGTCTTCTTGAAGCCGGCCTTCTCGACCGTGATCGAGTACGGCCCCGGCTTGAGGCTCGGCACAGTGTAAAGTCCCTGATCGTTGGTTTCGCTCTTAACGCTGCGGTTCGTTTCGACATTGGTCACCGTAATAGTCGCCTTAGGCACAGCCGAGCCATTGGCGTCTCTGACTTCGCCGGTGATAGTCGCCGTCTCCTGCTGCGCCATTGCGAAGGGCGGGCAGAGCGTCAACAACCCGAGGAGCAGGGTGATAATTGACAGTCTTGCTTTCATAAATGATTTCTCCAATCGGTTAAGGGGCGATCTCGTATCGCGGATGTATTGTTTTAAGGCTAAATCAGAACTGGGATATCGTGACAGCAGGAACCGCGGATTCGCGCGGATGCCGCAGATCTGCGCGGATGCCGCAGATTTGCGCGGATGCCGCAGATTTGCGCGGATGCCGCAGATTTGCGCGGATCATTCGCGCTGAACTGTCGCATCCGCTTAAATCCGCGGTTCCTGCTATTCCAATCTTGCTCGGTTCGATTTAGAAGCTCGAATTCGGCTTTGAAATTCGGCCGAACCCGGCATCTTAAATTGTCGAGATTAAGGACGCGTTAGATCAATGTTAGCAACTGCTTTAGACTTCCGCGCTTACCCTGAAGAGACAAGGCCGGATGTAGCGGGTCGGATGGCTCACGCAATGCGAGTTTGGTTGTCAGCAGTTACGAACTACCCAGCAAAGGCGGCTGAATCATACCCCACTTTTCCATTCTTGGGCAGGGAAACGGCGTCTTCCGGCCAGGAATCAGTACCGCGAGCGGTAGCGAGCGGATTCGGCTCCTCGTCGAGCCCCGCTCGCTACGGCTCGCGGTACTGACCATCGGATCGGTACCGAGAGCGATAGCGAGCGGCTGCGCACTCAGAAGCGCCCCGCTTGCTACCGCTCTCGGTATTGATCGTCGAATGGAAGATTGGGAATTGAGAATGGGGATTGTTTTACCACCTGATCTTTGGCGGAAAGAATTCGGCTACCAGGTCCTCGTAATACGGTTTCAGTTCGGCCAGGTTCGGCTCCACCTCGCATTTCGAGTAGAGGTCGTAGGGATTGAAAGCCCGCGCACAGCGCAGCGCCTCCTGATCCCTCTCGTTCAGCAGATGGGCGTATGCGCCCTCGCGGTGAATCGGATAGCAGGAATGATAGCGGATCATCCACAGCGCCTCAGGCGGCAGATAATCTTTCGTGACCATGTACAGGTACTCGTCGTGGCCCCACGACAGATGCAGGTTGTCGAGTCCACATCCTTCCTCGTAGATTCCGTTCGGGGTTTGCAGCGAGGGATTGTGGTAATCGGGGTTCTCTTTGAAGAGTTCCGAATAGACGATCCTGTCGGAATAGGCGCAGCCGACGGGGAAAGTGTCGCCGACCACGGCCCATTGCGGCTCTCCGAAGAGGCAAAGCGTCTTGCCCAGATCGTGGATGAAGCCGGCCAGCACGAACCATCGCGGATGGCCGTCCTGGCGGATGGCTTCGGCGGTCTGCAGCGCGTGAACGATCTGCGGCAGAGCCAGATCGGGGTCGCTGTCGTCGACCAGGTTGTTCAAAAAATCTATCGCTTCCCAGACGCCCATCTCGGCTTTGTCCAGCTTGCCGTACTCGGCCTTTTTTGCGAGGACGAAATCGAGCGTCTGGTTGGCGTGATTGAGCCTGTACAATTCTTTGACCGAGGCGCGGGTTTCGGCGGCGTAGTCGCGGAAGTTGTCCGAGTTTTTGATCCCGTCGAGGAACGGAGATGGGGCGCCCGCCTCGGCGCCGATTTGTGGATGAATCGCTTGTGACATTTATTCTCCTTGCTTCTTCGTTTTTTTAGCCGCGGCTTTCTTCACGGCTTTCTTCGCAGTTTTCTTCGCGGCTTTCGACGGCGACTGTTTTTTGGGCGTCTCCGCTTTGGGTTTGCCCATCGCCGCAATTATTTCGATCGCTTTTGCGATCCGCCGCGCGCGCGTATCTGGCTTCTTCGCCTCCTCGATCGCGCCGACGTATTCCTTACGATGAGTATAGCTCATCTTGTCCCAGGCGTCCTTCACGGACTTCCTCGCGTTGAGCGCCTTGAGCAAATCTGGAGGCGTCGCAATCGTGCGCGGATGGTCGTCTTTTTCCATCACGAATTCGACAGTGTCGCCGGCCCGAACTTTGGCGCCTTCGCGCATCTCGCGGTTGACGACCATGTAGAATTCCCCGCGCCCCATCGGAAATATCGAGCTTCTAAAAGGGAAGCCGTTGATCGCGCCCTTCACCGCGAGTCGAGAACGCGTCCCGAATACTTCAAAAACATCGATGGGGAGACAGGCGTGCAAAACCTGCGAGTCCTGGTATTGCTCAAGCCTGACCTTGAATCGAATGGACATCCCTGAATCTCCTCCGACAAGAGGATGATAGGCAATTTGTCAGGCGGTGAAAAGCAAGACGAAGCGTTGAGGAATAGCGCTTACGTCAATAGTTCCTCTGAAGGCGGCGCAAATCTGCGTCGGAAACGGCGGATCAGACGCGAAGCTGTAAGACAAAGAGCTGCTGTGATCATTGCGGCGATCGGAAAATGCGTGAAAGCCAGGCCGGGACCAAAGTATAATGAGTGATATTGAGGGGAGATCTCCTTGTCGGTGGCTTCATACCACCCCACATTCATCTTGTCATCATCCCATGTCGCGTATACTTTGAAGGCTTGTTTGCCTGGAGCGATAGTTCGGACATTGAAAAACGCATCCCAGGGCAGGTCGGAACTCGTGTCGATAGTGGGTGGAGATTGCGCGCCTCGAATATTTGATTTGATCTGGCTTTTAAACTTATCGGTTTGGTTTTCCGGAATCAGAAGAGAGCAATCGGGATGATCCTTCAAATATTGGCCGAGATATCTTCCCCAAACGATTTGCGCCTTGTCCTCAACGCGCACTACCACAGGGAAATAGTCTGGGATCTCTCCATCCACTTTGCTTTTTCCGCGCTCGGTTAGATCGCCAATAAGCAATGTGTAAACAATGATGAACGTTAAACCGACAGCGCAGAGGCCGCCAATGCATTTGAGATTGTCTTTGAGTTTAGGGCTCATGTCCGGCTTCTTCTCGGACTCGTTCCACGCGATTTTGGCTTGTTTGTTCGGTTTTAATGGCTCACAAAAATATCTTTGCCAGTACGGCCGCATGGACGACGCTCAGAATAATCCACAAGATCAGAGCCATCTTCACAGCCTGTCTCGCTTCAGGGAAATCGGGGTCGTCTGATTTCAGGCCGCCATACTTTGTGAACCATCCGAAGGCGCCGACGAGTGAGCCAAACGGCAGGAAGCTGAAAATCATTTGTACGCGAGGGTTAGAGAGAAACTCATTGCCCATCCCAGGGAGGAAGAAGAAGGCGTCCATCAAGAGCAGAAAAGGCGCGGCGTGTGAGACTTTTGATGTGATTGGCCGCGGCGCAGGCGTCAATTCCGGCCTGGAATTTCAAGGATTCCGCGTGCGCCGTCGGCCCTTCGATTGGTGAGTTGCAGTATTGGCAAACCGGTTGATCGGTTCGGATTACTTCTTTACAGCTTGTGCAACGAAACAACTGGTTCATTACTATTTTGTCTTGCCGTCGCTGACGCAGAAAAGGTGTGTCTTGCTCCGCAGGAACATCTCCCCTTCGGCGACGACGGGCGAGGCGACGAACATCTGGTCGGCGAGCGTGTTGGTCGCCACGACTTCGAACTTCTCGCCCAGCTTGATGACGGTGACCACGCCGCTCTCGCTTGCGGTGTAGAGATTTCCGCCTGCGGCGATCGGCGAGGCTTTGAAGCTGTCCTGCTGCGGTAAACGCTGCTGATGGTAATAAGGCTCGCCCGTGGTGGCGTTAAAGCAACTGAGCATGCCGTTGTCGGTCAGCGTATAGAATTTGTTGTCGAGGAGCACGGGCGAGGCCGTATAGGACAATCCGCGCGTCTGGCTCCAGAGCACCGCGTCACTACCCGTCAGATCGCCGTCGCGGCCCAGCCGGACCGCCATCAGCTTGGGGTCGCGGTGTCCGCTCATGACCAGCACCGTGTCGTTGTGCTGCGCCGGATGCGGAATCACGTTGCTGCCAAGCCCGGCGCACTCCCAGATCAGCTTGCCGTTTTCAGGATCGTAAGCGCGCACTTTTTTGCTCGCGCTGATGACGACCTGCTTCTTCCCTTTAAGTTCCGCGATCAGCGGCGTCGACCACGCGCTTCCCTCGTCGCGGTCCGTCCGCCAGACTTCCTTGCCATTGCGCTTGTCGAGCGCGACGATGAATGAGCCGCCCTCGTGATCGTAAGGATGAATCAACAGATTGCCGTGCAGCGCCGGCGCCGCGCCTTCACCGAACTGAAGCCGTATCTTCATCTGCACGCCGATGTCTTTCTCCCAGATGAGCTTTCCGTCGAGGTCATAGCAGTAGACGCCGCGCGATCCGAATGAGGCGTAGAGATAGCGCCCGTCCGTCAGCGGCGCGTTCGATGCGAAACTTCCGTACTGGCGATGATAGCCTTCGTGCGGCGTGGTGGTCTTGGCCACACGCTCCCATATAGTCTTGCCGGTCTTTTTGTCCAGGCACATCACTACGAACTTGTGTTCTTCGCCACCGCCCGCTCCTCCGCCCGGTCCGCCGCGACCTTGTCCGCGGCCCCCGCCAGGGTTCTGAGCGCCGGGATTCTGGGTTTGCTCCGGCGGCGGTTGAACGACTTTTCCCGTAGGAACGGCCGTTGTCAGATAGATTCGGTCGCCCCATATCACCGGAGTCGAAAAGCCTCGACCCGGAATCTGGATCTTCCATTTAATGTTTTTCGTATCCCCGAATTCGACGGGCGCGGCGGTGCGCGCCACGCCGTTGAAGAATGGACCGCGCCATTGCGGCCAATGCGCAGGATCGGCGGAACTGGCGGCGCCGTTGAAGAGAACAACTGTAGTCAGCGCAGTCAGAATCAATAGGCCGCTCATAGCGGTCAATCTTTTCGTCATCTCATTAACCTCCGGTAAAAGTGTCTGGCGAAATGGTTGGTTCGCCGAAGGGCTAATTATGCGTTCTTACAGTCCTCGTACTGCGCATCCGGCTGAGCAGTTACAAATCTTTGTTGGCCCTTGTCATTCCAAAGTCCGGCTAATATCTGGCCAAATATTTGACCAAATATCTGGCCAGATATCTGGCGTGTCGAGTGGACTTGAAGTAGAATCCGGCCACCCCCCCACCGTCGAACTTAGCCTTTACTTCAATGTGGTACCTAAAATTCAAGATGAATCTTTCCCATCTGGCGGTAATCGTCTGTCTGATCATCGCCATTCTTGCGCCTGTCGGAGCGGACGCCAATCCGCCGGCGCTGAGCAACAAACGCCTCAAGGCCCTCGATGATGACGCACGGGTGCGGCTCAAGTCGGCTCTGGGCGATATGCGCAGGCGCGGCATCCGCCCTCGCGTCAACAGCACATTTCGTACGCAGGCCGAGCAGCGGTCCCTCTACCGCTGCGCCGGCAGCCGTCGTTGTCGCGCCCGGCGCGGCATTTACGGCGCTAAACCGCCCGGAACCTCGATGCACGAAGCGGGACTTGCCGTGGATATCGGAGGGGTCGCGAAGGGACGCAGCAATCGTCGCCTCACGCCGAAAGGGCGGAAAATAGTCCGGATCATGCGTAAGAACGGCTTCAAATGGCGCTACGGTTTGAAAGACCCGGCGCATTTCGAGCTGAGCCCACAACAGGCCGGCTATCGCACTCAGAAAGCGGCCATCAAGGCCGGACAACAGCGGTGGGTCAACAGCCGCGCCCGAAGACGGCCCGGCAGACGAGCCTAACGCGCCCGCAGTCACAGAGGCGCCCGCAGACACAGCAGACCAAACAGAGAATGGAGAGCTTCTTCATTGATCCTTATTCTTTTCTCTGTTTGGTCTGCTGTGTCTGCGGGCGCCTCTGTGACTGATCCATCTAGCCACCGGGTCGCCACTGGCACGAGACGTGCGAGTTGAAAAGATAATAAAGCGTGAAATTCAGCCTTGTAATTCATTCAAGCCAGAGCGGTCTAACGCTCTGAGAAAGGAGGAATATGAATTACGAGCAATTTAAAAAGAGAATGGGGTCGATGGCGCTGATGTTCATCATCGCGTTTTCTACGGTCGCGGTCAGCGTCACTCCCGCAGACGCGCAAGGGTACCCCCGTCGCTATGGGTATGAGCGGAGAATCTACCGCGACTACTATCGGAGCCCATACTACCGGCGCGTATATCGTGCCCCTTATAGTCACTACTATCGGGGCGGGTATCGATACAATCCCTATTATCGTCCGTATTATCAGTACCGCTACCCATACCGCTATCACTACCCATATGGCGGTTACGGCAGGTATGGAAGATACTACCGGGGCGTATATCGCTAAACGCGAAGTAATCGAAGGCCACAGCGCCTGGGAGTGGAGACGTCAAAAAGATCGTCTCCACTCCCAACCCCTCAAATCCTTTGTGTCCACTTTCCACATTCAGTGTGAGTTATAGCCACAATCAGCCCCCTCGTATTCCGCTTCAGTGAATGAGTTGCAATCAAATATCGCCTCGAGAAGTTCCCTATCTCTTGTCGGCTCAAGGTTTAACGGCGCTGGCACAAGATGTGCGAATTAACAGCGCATCCCCCTTGTAATTCGTTCGATCCAGAGCGGTCTAAAGCTCTGGGAAAGGAGGAATATGAATTACGAGCGTTTCAAGAAAATAGTAATTTGCCTGGCGCTAACATGCGTCTTCGCGCTTCCTGTGGCGGCGACCTTTACTTCTCCCGTTTATGCGCAAGGGCGTTATCGCCGATACGACCGTGATCACGATCGGTGGGAACGGCGGCGCGAGCGCGAGAACTGGAGAAGGTTACGCCACTATCGCAGTCCTAATGTAAGGCGTTACGACCGAGACAGGTATGGACGGTTCGGCTATTACGACCGCTTTGGTCGTTTTCACCGGATCGTTTACTACCGTTGAGGCAATCTCCGTTTGTACTACTAGGAGCGAGGAATGCCTGAGAACGTCCGAGAAAGGAGAATAAAGCATGACTAGATCCATATTTCTGCGAGTGATTTTAGGTTTGCTGTTGATCTCGAGCCCTAGCGCCTTGATCAGCGCTCAAAGGCTCGCCAGTCGGGCGCCACAGATACAGGGTCGTTGGGTTTATCTGGGGCAGTCCAGTGTGAACGGAAGGGTGGATCGCGACAGAGTCTATGTTGGACGAGGTCGCGGGAGGTTCCAGAGGATTCAGATCAGGGTTGATCGTTCGCCGATCGAGTTCCAACGCGTGGTCGTTCATTACGCTAACGGCCGCAGCGAGGATCTCACTATCCGGCAGCGAATCCCGGCCGGTGGCCAGACACGCGCCATTGATTTGCGCGGCGATGACCGGGCCATCAACAGCGTCGAGTTCTTCTACGGCAGAGGGAGATGGGGGTATGGGCGCGAACCCAGGGTTCGCGTGTACGGGATTTAAATCTGAGTCGTAAGTTATACAGCGCCGCGCGCGTGAGCGGGGGGGGGGACTGATCAGTCGTCTCCCCGCTCCCGCGCGCGGCGCTGTTTAGATAACAATTCAAACGCCGCGGCGCGCGGAAAAAGTGATAATTCCAGGCGCCGCGGCGTTTTTCTGTCGTATATCGGTATGATAATCTCGACGCGTATCGGTATGATAATCTCGACGCGGCGCCACTAGCATATTTGAGGTCTATTTATGATTGTACGCTTCAAAAGTCCTTCTTCATCCGCCAATTATCAAAACTACCAGCGACAATTCGCCGTGCTCGCGTCGCTCGGCTTCGCCACCGCGCTGTGTCTTGGACTGCTCACGCTGCGGACCTGGCATTACGGCGCCTCCGCATACCAATGGTTGGCGTGGAATCTGTTTCTCGCGTGGCTCCCGGCCCTGGGCGCCTTCGCGGCTTACAATCTGAATCACTGGCCCACGAGATTTCGCTGGCTGCCGATCATCGGTCTCTCGATCCTCTGGCTGATCTTTCTGCCTAACGCGCCCTATCTCATCACCGACATCATTCATCTTAAGCAGCACCGCGTCGTGCCGCTCTGGTACGACCTGATCACACTTGTCGCCTTCGCCTGGACCGGGTCGTTTCTCGGCCTGGTCTCGCTGTTTTTAATGCAGTCATTGGTGCGCAAGACGGTTGGGAACGCCGCCAGTTGGCTGTTCGTGATCGGCGTTCTGACGCTGAACGGCTTCGGCATCTACTTCGGCCGCTTCCTGCGCTGGAACAGTTGGGACGTCATATTCCGCCCGGCGAGCCTCTTCAACGATGTGCTGCAAGGATTGCGCAATCCCTTCGATTATCTTCACACCATCGCCTTCGCGGGACTTTTCACGCTTCTCTTCGGGGCCGTCTATTTAATGTTGCTTTCTTTTACGCAATTAAGCCTGGAACGCGGCCAGCGATAGCTGGGCGAAGTGGCGGAATGCCAACTGAGACAGAAAGACGGAGGGACAGAGGGACGGAGAGATAGAGAGATGGGACCGCATTTTCCCTTTGTCGCTACGTCGCCACGTCGCCACGTCTCTCTGTCCCTCCGTCTCTCCGTCCCTCTGTCTCCCTGTCTTTCTGTTCCTTCCTCACTTGTTGTTGAGCGCGTTGATGCGCGCGCTCAGGCGTCCTGCTTCATGGCAAGTCATGCAGGTGATACTGGTATCGGCGGCGGACTTGGGATTCTGCTTCCATTTTTTTGCGACGGGCTCGTAAGGAGTGTCGGCGAGCACGGCGAGTATCTTATCGAGATGCCGCGCCGCCTCTTCAGTGCGGCCCGTGCGCATGGCTGACGCGGCCAAGCCGCCGAGAAGCTCGCCCCTAAGGTGCACCGGGAGTTTGTCGACAATGGCTCCCTGCTGTTTCCAGAGCTCCTGGTAGGCGTCATAGGCTTGCGACCACGCCGCGGCGCGATATTCATTCGGCAGCCGATCGCCGAAGATAACGTAAGTCCCTCCGGTAATTGCGGCGACCCCTCCATTGTTCGGATTGGCCTGGCGGGCTTGGGAGAAAAGGGAGAGCGCCTCTTTGTATTTTTGCTGAAACTCGTCGCCGCGGTTGGCCTCGTGGGCGCGCACCGCGTGGTAAATAGTCGCGCTGGCTTTCCAAGCCAACAGGTCGGATTTTGCGTCGGGGCGTTTTTCGAGCAGAGTCTGAACGTTCTTTTCTCCCCTTGCGAGACGTTCCAAGTCATCGGTCAAAAAGCCGGCGAAGATGTCCTCTCGTACTAGAGCGTGAACGCTAAGTCTGGTGTCAGAGAGCGGCGGTTCGGGCGATTGGGCCATCGCCACAGTCACGAACAACGCCACAAGGATAATTTTGCCGAGTCTGCGCATAGTTGTTCTCCTAGGTGAATATTCCGATAAAGTTATCGCGATGATAATGCCTGATTCCCATTGGCATACGAGCCGGCAGCCAGAGTTGTTCCAAGTCGGCGCCGCGAGCGCGCAGGATAGCGCCTAGTGTCGCGGGCCAGCGTGGCATTTTAAGAATTCAGATCAGCGGCAGGCGCGAAAGCGGCTACCGGCTGAAGATCTCAATCTGCAAGCGATTCTCCGCGCCGGCTTTGATCTCGACGGCCATATCTTTTTTATCCGTCGGGCGCTGGCGACGGTAGACGCGCTGGTCTTCGATGTTGGGCGAGAGGTCTCGTTTCCTGGCGTAATCGTTCCACTCCTGCCGGTCCGCCTCGGTGACCTGTCCGCTGCGCAATTTCTGATTCATCTTGATTATCACTTCATTGCGCGAATTGCTCAGCCATTGGGTGGCGTTCTGTCGCACTTCGACTCGGTAGCGGCCTGGAACCAGGCCTTGATCCTGGCGAATCGCGAACCGGCCCAACACCTGGCCGGTGTTGAAGACGTAAGCGGTCACGGGCGGCGCGCCATTTTTATCCAGCGGGGTAAAGATTACATAGCCGTGGGGCAATGGTTCGCCATCCACTTTGACGACTCCTTCTGCGGCGACGCGCGGATCAGATGTTAGAAATCCTCCCGCCCTCATCCAGTTGAACATCAGGTTGGGCCATTCTCCCAACACCGGGTCGCCTTCGGGGAAGCCGACGCCGTGCTCGCCGTTGACGAAGAAATGAGTCTCGACCGGAACCTTGGCGCGCACCAGGCCGGCGTAAAGGTCCATCATCCCTCTGAGATGCCCCATATCCTCGGCCGTGCAGAACATAAAGGTCGGCGGTATGGTCACGTCATTCGCGTTCAATGACGCGGGCATCGGCGAAGAGCCGTAAGCCAGGATCATAAAGTTGGCCTGGCTCGAGGCGCGATCAATCGGGTCTTCGGCTTCGGGCTGCGGGGGAACAGGCTTGAAGATGGCGAACGTGGCCAGTTCCGCGCCGGCCGAAAATCCGACGATCCCGATGCGGTTGGGATCGAGGCGCCATTCAGAGGCCTTCGCGCGCAGGTAGCGAAGCCCGCGCAACGCGTCCTGAGTCGAATCGTTCGGCGTGTAGAGCGGACGAATGCGGTAGCGAAGGACAAAACCGGCGACCCCGCGCGCCTTCAGCCACTGAGCGATCAGGACGCCTTCGTGATTGACGGCGCGGTTAGTGAAAGCGCCTCCCGGACAGATCAATACGCCCGCGCCGGTGTTCTTATCAGGAGCAGGCAGATAGGGAATGATGGCCGGCGTGTCTTCGTCCGAGTCGCCTGTAGCGCCCGGCGCGCCTTTGGGCCAGAGCTTGATGACGCGCGGCCCCGGATCATTTACCGATGCTTTCTGTTGGCTGGCTCGCGCCGGAGACGAGACGGTGATCGGCAAGGCGAAAAAAAGCGCGGCGGAACATAGCGTCTTCGAAATCATAAGAGAGTTTCTTCAACACGGGATAAATGGATCGTTTGCTCGATCCGTCGCCGTGGTCGGCATGCTGCGGTTGATACATGTCGTGAATGCTTTGGTATTGCCGCTCGGAGTATATGCGTGATCGAAATACCGATCAATTGTTAACGCCGCCTTCAGCTTCTCCATAAATTTGGTCATCGCAAGTCGCTTCAAGTTTGGGAAAAGTATTCCCAGAAACGGACAACCTGCGGCGCGTAGGGCTGTGGATAGCGGCGGCGCAAGATTTTCAGCGACAGGCGCAACAAAAATACCCCCTTCCTATTGCTTACCGAGGGAAGGGGGCGTATGCTTCACTCGGTAACCAAGGGAGGCTTGAGGCATGCGTCTTGAACACTGGTTTTATATTGCGCCATTGCGGTTGCGCTCGCTCTTTCGCCGCGCCCAGGTCGATCAGGAACTGGACGAGGAACTTCGATATCACCTCGAGCGTCAAACTGAAGAAAACATCGCCAAAGGCATGACGCCGGAGGAGGCGCGCTACGCCGCGCTGCTCGCAATGGGCGGCGTCGAGCGGC
>Ga0126377_10002715_pt1 | contig 12297 bp, 14 predicted proteins | sample PanSoiMetPlot_22_FD_92647 | JGI IMG/M metagenome (GOLD analysis project Ga0126377, IMG submission 92647) | Tropical forest soil microbial communities from Panama - MetaG Plot_22 | ecosystem: Environmental > Terrestrial > Soil > Tropical forest > Bulk soil | place: Panama | collected 2016-02-17
ATGAATTGGCCCGATAACGGCGGAACCATGCCGAGCAAAAGCACGCCCTTTACGCCCTCGTCGATCCTATTTCGCCCCCGCCGGAGCCCGTGCCCGCCGGGCTTTGGTGGAGGCGCCGGGTACTGCCCCCGGGTCCGATGGGTTTATTACGACGGCCATTTATCGCCATAGCCGGGTCTCCCCGGCACTTCGAAATATAGGAGGCAAAGGTTACCGAAGGAAGAGTGCGCGATAGCCTGTATTTCAGGCCCTAGTTCGCACTCACGACGTCCTTGCCGATCGGCCAAAGTGCAAGGCCGGCGAGCTTGAGATGCGCCCAGGCAAAAGGAATCCCAATAAGAGTGATCGCGAGCAATAGCGCCGTAAGCAGATGACCGAGCGCAAGCCACCAACCAGCCAGCACCAGCCAGATCAGATTGCCGACAAAGCCGAGCAGGCCACTGCCAATGCCCGTCGGGCGTGACACCACGGTGTGGCCAAAGGGAAGAAGGGTGTAGGCAGCGATCGTAAAGGCCGCACGAGCCCAAGGAATGCCGATGATGGTGAGAACCATGATCACGGCCGCGATCAGCCAGCCCAACGCCATGTAGAAACCACCGAACAAAATCCACAGGACGTTCAAAAGCAAACTGCCTGTTCCCATAGCCTTCACTCATAGCCCAGTGAGAAATAGGAGCTTGCCCGAATTTCCGCGCAACCGCGAGCCGAAGTTCAGGCGTGGCAACCATGCACAACCCATCTAGTCGCCACCCTTGGCGCGCGATATTGCTGCCGTCATGTCCGATTCCGTCGCGCCACCCCGATCGGTCGTTGCACGTCCCTCTTTGCTAGAACTGTTCCGCGCCTTCGCCATCGTTTCCGTCTCCGGCTTTGGCGGGGCGTTGCCGTGGGCGCGACGTATGATCGTCGACCAACGCGGGTGGATGACGGCGGAAGAGTTCAATGAGGCCTTCGCGTTGTCTCAATTCCTTCCAGGCCCCAATGTCGTGAACTTTTCGGTCGTGTTTGGCTCGCGTTTCGGAGGCGCGGCCGGAGCCGCGGTCGCACTTGCCGGGCTCATGGGACCTCCGTTGATCATCGTAACGATACTCGCTTTTTTGTATGCCCAGTTTGGCGAGCTCGAAATGCTCAGCCGCATTCTAGCGGGCATTACTGCTGCTGCGGTCGGCCTGTTGATTGCGGTTGTGGCGAAGATGGCGGCGCCGTTGTTTCGTAAGCGTTGGGACTGGGCGCCGCTCATTGCGATCGCAGCATTCGTGGGCGTTGCAATCATGCAATGGCCGCTGCCGCTGGTTTTCGCGGTGCTTGCGCCGATCAGCATCGCTCTCGCGTGGGTGTGGCGGTGAACGAAAATCCGCTCATTCCGTTGTTCGGCTATTTCGCGCTGCTGTCGCTGTTCGCGGTCGGCGGCGCCAACGCGGCAATTCCGGAAATGCACCGCATCGCCGTTGACGTGATGCATTGGATGAACGATCGGCAGTTCGCCGACAGTTTTGCCATTGCGCAAATTTCGCCGGGACCAAACATTATCATCGTCACGCTGATTGGCTACCATGTCGCGGGTCTCGCGGGCGCAGCCGTTGCGACGGTCGCAATGTGTGGCCCGACCTGTGTGTTTGCATTTCTGGTCGCGCGCACCTGGGACCATTTCAAGGAGGCGCGCTGGCGTATCGCCATACAAGCTGGGCTGGTTCCGGTTTCGCTGGGGCTGATTGGTGCGAGCGCTTTTGTGCTGGCCCGGAGCGCAGACCACAACATCTATGCCGCCTTAATTACTGCGGCTACGGCGATAGTTGCATTTGCGACACGCGTTAATCCGCTTTGGCTATTTGCCATCGGGGCTGTTTTTGGGCTGTCGGGATGGCTTTAATTGAGATCGCTCAACATCCGTACTTCCGGCCCGGCCTTGTCATATGCTAGGGATCAGAGGTGGGGCACAGGCGACAGCGTAAGTAAGAAGAAGCAAGAATAACCAGGCGGGAGGATGAAGAATGGCCGACGGGGTCAAATCCCCCCCGAACGGGGCCGGTTTGCGTTTTAAGGTTCGCGCCCCGCGCGAATTTTACGGCGGGCTGGCGCTGATTGGTGTTGCGATCGTGGCAATTTGGGCGTCGGGGGATCTTCCCGGCATGCATGGCTTTGCGTTCGGGCCTGGCACCGCGCCACGACTTTTCGCCGGCCTCCTTGCGCTTGTCGGCGCACTGGTTGCTCTCAGCGGGTTGATCTTTGACGGTCCTCCAATCGACAGCTTCGCAATCCGTGGTCCGGCCTGGGTCATGCTCGGAATCCTTGCTTTCGCAGGCATGATCCGCGGCGTTCATCTCAGTTTTATGACGATTCCGCCACTGGGCCTGATTCCTTCCACGTTTGCCGCATTCATGATCTCGATTTTCGGTTCATCCGAAATGCGCTGGGTGGAGAGTCTGATTGCTGCTGTCGCGATGACCGCATTCTGCGTGGCTCTCTTCGTCTATCTGCTGCAATTGCCGTTTCAGCTTTGGCCCTGGTACTGAGAAGAAGCAGTCATGAGTGAACTTCTCGCAAACCTTGCACTCGGGTTCTCGGTCGCGGCGCATCCGTACAACATCGGATTCTGCCTTTTGGGCGCGCTCGTCGGCACGTTGGTTGGCGTACTCCCCGGTATCGGCACCGTCGCGACGGTTGCCATGCTCCTGCCGATCACATTTGGATTGCCGCCGGTTGGTGCGCTGATCATGCTCGCCGGCATCTACTATGGTGCGCAGTACGGCGGATCGACCACATCCGTGCTGGTCAATATTCCGGGCGAGGCGGGTTCGGTCGTCACATGTCTCGACGGTCACCAGATGGCCAAACAGGGTCGCGCTGGTGCCGCGCTCGCAATCGCCGCAATTGGTTCGTTCTTCGCGGGATGTGTCGCGACCGTGCTGGTTGCTGCTCTTGGAACGCCACTGACATCGTTGGCCTTGCTGTTTGGACCGGCGGAATATTTCGCGTTGATGGTGCTTGGCCTTATTTTCGCAGTTGTCCTGGCGAAAGGCTCGGTTCTTAACGCGATCGCCATGATCCTGTTGGGCCTTTTGCTCTCGATGATCGGATCCGATCTTGAGACAGGCGCAGGACGTATGACGTTCGACATTGCCGAGCTTTCCGATGGCATCGGGTTCAGCAACGTCGCAATGGGGATTTTCGGTTTCGCCGAAATCATCCGCAACCTCGAAATGTCGCAGGAGAGCCGCGACATCGTGAAGGGAAAAATCAAAGGCCTGATGCCGACACGTCAGGACCTGATTGACGCTTCGGGCGCGATAGCGCGCGGCACGGTTCTTGGCTCTCTGCTTGGAATCCTGCCGGGCGGCGGGGCGGTTGTGTCCTCTTTCGCGGCCTACACATTCGAGAAGCGCATCTCAAAGCACCCAGAACGCTTCGGTCGCGGTGCCATCGAAGGTGTGGCGGCGCCTGAAGCGGCTAATAACGCTGCGGCGCAGACTTCGTTCATTCCGCTACTTACGTTGGGCATTCCGCCGAATGCCGTCATGGCCCTGATGGTCGGCGCGATGACCATTCACGGGATCGTGCCTGGTCCCCAGGTCATGACCAAACAGCCTGAGCTTTTCTGGGGCATGGTTGCCTCGATGTGGCTTGGCAATCTCATGCTGATCATCATCAATCTGCCATTGGTCGGCGTGTGGGTCAGCCTGCTCCGGGTGCCATATCGGTTGCTGTATCCCTCGATCATCGTGTTCTGCTGCATCGGCATTTATTCGATCAACAATTCTCCGACCGACGTGGTGATCTCGGCGATCTTCGGCTTGGTCGGATACTGGCTTACCAAGCACGACTTTGAGCCCGCGCCGCTGGTGCTGGCGTTCGTGCTCGGGCCGCTGATGGAGGAAAATTTGCGTCGGGCGATGTTGATCGCGCGCGGCGATGCCACCGTCTTTATTACGCGGCCGATTTCGGGCACGCTGATCGCCTTGGCGGCCGGTCTGTTGGTGGTTGCGGCTTTGCCGATGATCCGCAGACGGCGCGACGAGGTGTTTGTCGAATAGTCGGGGTGGCGTGCGAGGCTCTTTTGGCTAGCCGGCGATCGCGCCGGATACCGTCAATAGTCCTGCCAGCAGAATCACAAGCTGAATTGCAAAGGCGGTAATATTGGCGTCCCACTTTTTCGCGAAGATCGGGATGGGCGCGTCGAACGGCTGATAGCCGTTTTTATCATAGGCAGCGCCGCCATAGATCGGCATGGCGATCAGAGCCGCGAAAAAACCAGCGTAGACGACGGCTCCCATGGCTGCGACGAAATAGAGGCGCTCGGCTGCAAACGGTCCCGGCCACCAGATGAGCGCAAAGGCGAGCAAACCTAAACCGACATAGCTGGAGATCTGCCACACCACATGAAACCGTGCATGCGGCGTCCATTGTGGATTGGTGGCATGCGTCTTGTTGAAGTCAGCAAGCACCGTGAGCAACGCCCAGCCGGCAGTCATGAGTGTGAACAGAACCCTGGCGAAAAAAATGCGGTCGAAGGTCATCGGAATACTCCCGCTGCAATGCCGCAACTCTACCATGGCTGTCGCAATTTCTGCGGTTGAAAAAGCGCTGCCAGCAGTTGCTCACTGCGGTAAACTTCCCCATCTTCGAGTCGCCGGTCGAACTCCGAAAGATGCGCCAATATCTCGACTTGATGGAACTTATCCTCAGCCGCGGGGTCGAAAAACGCGACCGCACGGGCACGGGTACGTTGTCGGTGTTCGGACATCAGATGCGGTTCGCGCTCGATGAAGGCTTTCCCCTGGTCACGACCAAGAAGCTGCACCTGAAATCGATTATTCACGAGCTGTTGTGGTTTTTGGCCGGTGATACGAACGTCAGGTATTTGCAGGAGCATGGGGTGCGCATCTGGGACGAATGGGCGGACGAGCGCGGCGAACTCGGTCCCGTCTACGGACAGCAGTGGCGCTCATGGCCGGCGCAAGACGGCAAGACAATCGATCAGATCGGCAATGTCGTTGCGATGATCAAACGCAATCCTGACTCGCGGCGGCTCATCGTTACCGCTTGGAATCCGGCCGAGGTTGACAAGATGGCCTTGCCTCCTTGCCACTGCCTTTTTCAGTTTTATGTTGCCGAGGGCAAATTGTCGTGCCAGCTCTACCAACGTTCGGCGGATGTTTTTCTCGGCGTGCCATTCAATATCGCATCCTATGCGCTGCTCACGCAGATGATGGCGCAGGTGACCGGCTATAAGCCGGGCGATTTCATACATACGCTCGGCGATGCGCATCTCTATCTCAATCACCTTGAGCAGGCCCGTTTGCAGCTCTCGCGCGCTCCGAAGCTGTTGCCGACGATACGGCTCAATCCCGCCGTGAAGGACATATTCGCGTTTCGCTATGAGGACTTCTCGATCGAGAACTACGATCCGCATCCGCATATCAAGGCGGCGGTGGCGGTGTGACCTGGGTGCCAAAAAGCGATTTCGGTGTTGCAGCCGTTTCGAGGCGTCGCGCTAAGCTGATTTTAACGCGGGAACTTCGTCGCATATTTCCAGAGGAAATTCGTAACTTGGGATCGTGACGCGCGTTGGTAATAAAGTCAGAAGAGTTTTGCCTTATTCATATCGTCTGAGGGCGACGCAATGTCGGGCAATTCAGTTTCATCGTCGGTGTTATGAAAATCGTGCTCGTGGCAGCAATCGGCGAGAACCTGGTCATTGGCCGCGACGGCCAGTTGCCATGGCATCTGAAGTCAGACCTTCAACATTTTCGCAGGCTTACCCTTAATCGCCCGGTGATCATGGGCCGCAAGACGCACGAGTCGATCGGCAAGGTGCTCGACGGCCGCACCAACATCGTTCTCACGCGCGATCTCAGTCTGGTCGCTCGCGGCGCCGTGCTTGCGACAAGCCTCGATGCGGCCCTCAGCGTCGCGCGCAAGGACGCGACTAAACGCGGTGTCGATGAAGTTATGGTGATCGGCGGGAGCGACATATTTGCCGCCACAATGCCGACGGCCGATCGCCTCGAAATTACGCATGTGCACGCTTCGCCGGAGGGAGACGCGGTGTTCCCGCCAATTGACGGTGAAATCTGGCAGGAAGCTTCACGCGAGGAGCATTTTGCCGGCCCCGACGATGACGCCGACTTCACCTTCACGACATATATACGCCGCTGAATCAGCGTTAATGCGCGGCATGACGGCGCGTTGTAACGGCGCCTACGGTCCCCTATAACCCTCCCGACAACAGGCGCCCCGGGTGTACGGCCGGCGCGGGAGACATTTTCAATGCCTTGGCAAAATCAGGGCGGCGGGCCATGGGGCTCGGGCGGCAAAGGGCCGTGGGGCTCGGGGCCGCAATCGCAGGGACCGACACCGCCGGATCTCGAGGAAATTCTGCGCCGCGGTCAGGACCGACTGCGACGCGTATTGCCCGGCGGCAATCTGGGCGGTCGCGGATTCGCTCTCATCGTCCTTGGCGTGTTGGTGCTTTGGGGCTTCTCAGGATTTTTTCGGGTCGAGCCGGACGAACTCGGTGTTGTGCTCCGTTTTGGCAAGCAGGTCCGCGAGGTCCAACCAGGCCTGAACTATCATCTTCCCTATCCGATCGAGAAGGTGCTCACGCCGAAGGCGTTGCGCGTTAACAAGATCGATATCGGCATGCGGATTGTCGATGATCTTCGCCGCGGCGGCACCACCACACGGGATGTGCCCGAAGAAAGCCTGATGCTGACCGGCGACGAAAACATCGTCGACGTTGATTTCTCGGTCCTGTGGAAGGTCAAGCCGACCGGCGTTGGCGACTATTTGTTCAACATCCAGAACCCTGAAGGCACGGTGAAAGCCGTGGCCGAGAGTGCGATGCGCGAAGTGATCGGCCGATCCGAAATTCAGCCGATCCTGACCGGTGCGCGGCAAACGACCGAAAACGCAGTGCAGGAGTTGATGCAGCGGACGCTCGATCACTACGGCGCGGGCATTTTGGTGCAGCAGGTTCAGTTGCAGAAGGTCGATCCGCCGGCCCAGGTTATCGACGCTTTCCGCGACGTGCAGGCAGCGCGCGCGGATTTGGAGCGCGCCGTCAACGAGGCGCAGACCTACGCCAATCGGGTCGTGCCGGAAGCGCGCGGCCGCGTTGCGCAGATCACGCAGGCCGCGGAAGCTTACAAACAGCAGACCGTCGCCGAAGCGACCGGTCAGACGGCTCGTTTTCTCAAGATCTTTGAGCAGTACAAAAAGGCGCCAGACGTCACGCGCGAGCGCATGTATCTTGAGACGATGGAGCGCATACTCGGAGGCACCGACAAGATCATCCTCGATTCAGGAGGTGGCGGAAGCAACGTCGTACCCTTCCTGCCGCTCAATGAGCTAACGCGTCCGGCTCAGCCGCGCACCCAGTCACAGACCGGAGGCCGGCAATGAGGCTCAATTTTCTAGGTGGCATCGCTGCAGTTGTCGTTGCGGCTGCACTGATCGTTGGCTATTCGTCCCTGTTCACGGTCTATCAGACCCAGCAGGCGCTCGTTATCCGGCTTGGTGAGCCACGGCCGCCAGTGCCCAACCCGGGCCTTCATGTGAAGGCGCCGTTTATTGATTCAGTCGTCTACATCGACAAGCGCATCCTCGATCTCGAGGCGCCTCCGCAGGAGGTCATTGCTTCGGATCAGAAGCGACTTGTAGTCGATGCATTTGCCCGCTACCGGATCAAAGATCCGCTTCGCTTCTACCAGACCCTAGGCTCGATCAACGGCGCAAATTCGCAACTCTCCATCCTGCTCAATTCGGCGTTGCGCCGTGTGCTCGGCGAAGTGACTTTTACTCACGTCGTGCGGGACCAGCGTGCCGATCTGATGGCTCGTATTCGTGAGCTCGTTGACCACGAGGCCGCTGCTTTTGGCATCGAGGTTGTCGACGTTCGAATCCGCCGCGCTGATCTGCCAGAGCAAAACAGCCAGGCTGTCTACCAGCGCATGCAGACCGAACGGCAACGCGAGGCCGCCGAGTTCCGTGCGCAGGGTGCACAGCGCGCACAGGAAATTCGCTCCCGGGCTGACCGGGAGGTGACCGTGCTCGTGGCCGAGGCGACCTCGAAATCGGAACAGATTCGCGGTGAAGGCGACGCAACGCGCAATCAGATTTTCGCGGACGCTTTTAACCAGGACCCCGATTTCTTCGCGTTCTACCGGTCGATGCAGGCGTACGAGCAGGGGCTCAAGCACAGTGACACCCGCATGCTGCTGAAGCCCGATTCAAACTTCTTCCGCTACTTCACCGACCCCTCGGGAAAACAGCGGGAGAACTCGGGAACGCCGGGTCCTGCCGCCCCGGCGCGGTAACAGCCGCGCCGAGCCCGCATGTCCGATTTCCTGGCCGCGGTTGGACTGGTCTTCGTCATAGAAGGCTTGATCTTCGCGGCATTCCCGGAATCCGCCAAGCGGGCCATGACCAGCGTGTTGGAAACGCAGGACATCTCGCTCCGCTTAATCGGTATCGGCTCTGCGATTGTCGGGCTGATCTTGGTCTGGCTGGTCAGGGGCTGATAGGGAAACCTGGCCTCGCATGGTATTGATTGGCAGTGCCCTTGAATCGCCTATAAGTCGGGGCCACAGTCTCAAATAGCCTTTTTCCTAGGAGAACTGACGCCCATGGGCGCACACGCTTTCTGCCCGAAAACACGCCTCGGTCGGGCCGGGTTGACCGTAACTTCGGCGGCGGCCCTTGCTTTTCTCGCGCTGACAGCGCCAGCGGCTGCGCGTGGACCTGAGGGAATCGCGGACGTTGCCGAACAGGTCATCGACGCCGTTGTGAACGTGTCCACCAAACAATCGGTTGACCTGCGCGGCGGCGCGATGCCGCAATTGCCGCCAGGATCGCCGTTTGAGGAATTCTTTGAAGAGTTTTTCAAAAATCGTCGTGGGCAGAACGGCCAAAACGCTCCTGGACAAAATAACCAGTCGCCGACACCGCGACGCGTCAATTCGCTGGGTTCGGGATTTATCATCGACCCGAGCGGAATCGTGGTGACAAACAACCACGTCATTTCTGAAGCCGACGAAGTGAGCGTCATTCTCAACGACGGCACGACCCTTAAGGCCGAAGTGATTGGCCGCGATCAGAAGACAGACCTCGCGCTGCTCAAGGTCACACCGACCAAGCCACTAAAGGCGGTGAAGTTCGGAGACAGCGATAAGCTGCGTCTGGGTGAGTGGGTGATCGCGATCGGCAATCCGTTCAGCTTGGGCGGAACGGTGACGGCCGGCATTGTCTCGGCGCGCAACCGCGATATTCAATCAGGCCCCTACGACAACTACATCCAGACCGACGCTTCAATTAACCGCGGGAATTCCGGCGGGCCCTTGTTCAACCTCAACGGCGAAGTCATCGGCGTCAATACCGCGATCATTTCGCCGTCGGGCGGATCAATCGGGATCGGCTTTGCCGTTCCCTCGAAAACCGTGGTCCCCGTTGTCGACCAACTGCGCGAGTTCAAAGAGGTGCGCCGCGGCTGGCTCGGTGTCCGCATTCAGCAGGTGAGCGACGAGATCGCCGAGAGTCTCAGCATCAAGCCGGCGCGCGGTGCACTCGTGGCCGGCGTAGACGATAAAGGCCCGGCCAAGCCGGCGGGAATCGAACCGGGCGATGTGATCGTCAGGTTCGATGGCAAAGACGTGAAGGAAATGCGCGACTTGCCAAAAATCGTTGCTGACACACCCGTCGGCAAGGACGTTGAGGTTGTCGTCATCCGCAAAGGCAAAGAGGAAAAGAAATCGGTCAAGCTTGGGCGCCTCGAGGATGAAAAGAAAGTCGCCGCCGTGTCGAACGACAAGAAGGACGCGACACCTGACAGCAAGCCCGCGGTCAAGAAAGCGCTCGGCCTCGATCTCGCCAATCTCACCGACGATCTGCGCAAGAAGCACAACATCAAGGACAAGGTGAAAGGCGTTGTAATCACCGGTGTGGATGCGAATTCGCCGGCTTCGGAGAAGCGCCTCGCGCCAGGGATGGTCATCGCCGAGGTCCAGCAGCAACCTGTCTCAAATGCGACTGAGCTGCAGCAGCGGATCGACAAGCTCAAGAAGGACGGCAAGAAAGCCGTCGTATTGCTTGTGATGTCGCCTGACGGGGATCCGAGTTTCGTCGCGCTGAGTTTGCAATAGCCCGCATTATTCGGCGGCGCTTTCGAACCTGTGGTTACGACTGCACGAACTGATCCCGGCTGTAACCTTGCACGTAGAGCAGGGCGGTAAGGTCGCAATGGTCGATGCGTGCGGCTGCTGCGGTCGCGACCTTTGGCTTGGCGCGAAAGGCAACACCAAGCCCGGCCTCCAAAATCATGTCGAGATCGTTGGCTCCGTCACCGATAGCGATCGTGTCCGCCTTGGCAAGGCCGAGCTCGTTACGCAACTCAATTAGGGCGGCCCGTTTGCCATCGCGCCCAAAAATAGGTTCTGCAACTTTGCCGGCGAGCTTGTCGCCGTCGAGGAGCGTAAGAGTGTTAGCGCGGCTCTCGTCGAATCCGATCATTGCAGCGATACGGTCGGCGAAAAGCGTGAACCCGCCGGACACCATGCACGTCCGGGCGCCATTTGCGCGCATGGTCGCAATCAGCGTGCGCCCGCCAGGCGTCAGCTTGATCCGCTCATGGATCACCTCCTCGACAACAGAAACCGACAGGCCTTCCAGCAAGGCCACACGCTCCCGCAGCGCCGGCTCGAACGCGATCTCGCCGCGCATGGCGCGCTCGGTGATTGCGGCAACGTGGCTTTTCAGCCCGACATAGTCTGCGAGTTCGTCGATGCATTCCTGACGGATCATCGTCGAGTCCATGTCGGCCAGGAACAGCTTCTTGCGACGGTTGCTTGCAGGCTGCACGACGGCATCGATACGGCCGGGGAGGGCGCGCAATTGTGCAGGCAGCGCACTTTGGTCCGGAGCATTTTCCGCGCTAAAGGAAATATCGGCGGCGTCGGGACCCAGTATTTTCGCCTGGCCCGCGCCGGGCAATATGCGGCATGCCTGCTCGAGGGCGGAAGGCGCGAGCGAGCCAGAGGCGTCAATCAGAGTCGCAACATGAATCATGCGATGCAAAATGCCGGTCGAGCGGTGCTTATTGCAGGGCCGACTGCCAGCGGCAAGTCGGCGCTGGCGCTCAATGTTGCCCAAAGCCTGGACGGCGTCATCGTCAATGCCGATTCTATGCAGGTATACCGTGATCTGCGCGTTATCACGGCACGGCCGACAGCTGACGATGAGGCCCGGGCACCACATAAACTATACGGCTTTGTCGATGCGGCCGAGAATTATTCAGTAGGCCGCTGGTGCCGCGACGTTGAAGAGGCGTTCAACGAGATCGGCAAACAGGGACGCCTGCCGGTCCTGGTCGGAGGCACCGGACTTTATTTCAAGGCTCTGACCTCCGGTCTTGCTGCCGTTCCGCCGATTCCCGCCGATATTCGCGTCAATGTCCGCGGACGTCTGCAACGCGAAGGTGCGCCCGCCTTGCATGCCGAGCTTATGCGCCTCGATCCTGCGACCGCGCAGCGCATCACCGCCAATGATCGATCGCGCATTTCGCGCGCGCTCGAAGTCGTGCTGGCGACCGGCCGGACGCTGTCCGATTGGCATCGCGACGGCCTGCCGCCGCTGATTGATCCAGCACGTGCTGTAAAAGTTTTCGTCACTTGCGAGCGTAAGGAATTGGTCCGCCGCATCGAGGCGCGTTTTGATGCAATGATGAAGTCGACGGCACTGAGCGAAGTGCGGCAACTGGCCGGCCGCAAACTTGATCCGACATTGCCGGCAATGAAGGCGCACGGTGTGCCGTGGCTGATCCGCCACCTGAATGGAGGGATCCCCCGGGAGGACGCGGTTGCTGGCGCGGTGATGGATACGAGACGCTATGCCAAGCGTCAGCTCACCTGGTTTCGCAACCAGATGAAGGATTGGGTCTGGGCAGAACCGAGCGAGGCTCTTTCAGCCATCCGGAGCCACTTTCGGGGCCCGTCTTGATGTGATTTATCTTGACCGCGTGCCATTCAGTCCCTATAACGCGCGCAATGAAAATGCGAGCTAGCACCGTGGAACGAAATATTATTACTGTAGTAAGGGTTCGGACGCTAGGATGGCCCTAGAGATTGGGCCCTCGGCGAGCGTCCGGACATGGCCCTCTACGGGCCTTTTTTATTGTGCCCCGGGCGGAGAGTGACGAAAGGGAATGACATGACACGCGAAATGACGGGCGCCGAAATGGTGATCCAGGCGCTTGCCGACCAAGGGGTCGAGCACTTGTTCGGATATCCGGGCGGGGCGGTGCTGCCG
>Ga0126377_10002716_pt1 | contig 12294 bp, 10 predicted proteins | sample PanSoiMetPlot_22_FD_92647 | JGI IMG/M metagenome (GOLD analysis project Ga0126377, IMG submission 92647) | Tropical forest soil microbial communities from Panama - MetaG Plot_22 | ecosystem: Environmental > Terrestrial > Soil > Tropical forest > Bulk soil | place: Panama | collected 2016-02-17
CAGTCCTCTGGCCGCGGAAATCGACGCGCGCATCTGCGAGACGCTGGGCATCCGCGCCGAATATTCGGAAGGCATCCAGGCGCAGCGCTACGAGGTCGGCGGCCATTTCAAGCCTCACTGCGACTATTTCTCCGAAGACGCCGACGTTCACCGCAGTGCCTGCAGCGTGCGCGGCAATCGCACCTGGACATTCATGGTCTATCTAAACGACGGCATGGAAGGCGGCGCCACACGTTTCACCGAGATCGATCGCGTGATCCAGCCCAGGACCGGCATGGCGGTGCTCTGGAACAGTCTCCACGCCGATGGTTCACCGAATCCGGCGAGCCGCCACTGCGGCGAATCCGTGACTCGCGGCCACAAGGTCATCATCACCAAGTGGTTTCGCGTGATGGGTGATGGTCCCGTCTTTCACGAGAATAAACCGCCACAGGCGGATATCATTCGACATGACTTCGACACGCCGTGAATTCCTGATGACTTCGGCCGCCGCGCTGACCGCCGGCCGCGCTCCCGCAGCCGCCACCCGCGATGCCGACGCTTCGGCCGAACGCCTGCTCGCCGAGTGCGCCGAAGAGCTGATGGTGGACTACCCGGAGAGCGCCACGATGCTGGGCATCGACGCGGACGCGCGCGTCGCACTCAAGTCGAAGCTCACGGACCGCACCGCGGCCGGCCAGCAAGCCATCGCCGATCGCGTGACGCGCCGGCTCGCGCGCCTGAAGGCCATCAATCCCGCGTCCCTCGGCGACAGCGTGCGCATCGACATGGACGTGGTCCGCACCGCGCACGAATTCGCGCTCGAGGGATTCACCTTTCCTTACGGCGACGTGGCGCTGCTGGATTCGAGCTGGTCCTGGCGCAATGCGCCGTACGTGGTGGCGCAGAACACCGGCGCCTTCCTCGAGATCCCGAGCATGCTCGATGACCAGCACACGGTGAACGGCGCCGCGGATGCCGACGCCTATCTATCGCGCCTCGACGCCTATGCCGGCCAGCTCGACGGCGAGACCGGCAGGCTGAAGGCTGCGGCCGCGCAGAACGTGATCGCACCCAATTTCCTGCTCGACAAGACGCTGGCCCAGCTGCGACTGGCGCTGGCGGGCAATGTCGCCGACTGGCCGCTGGTGGCGTCCATCGCCCGGCGCACCACCTCGATTCCCGGTGACTTCGCCGCGCGCGCCGCGAGGATTTCCACTGAGCGGATCGCGCCGGCGCTGCGCAGGCAGCACGACGAACTGCTCGAGCATCGGCGGCGCGCCACCAGCGATGCCGGCGTATGGAAGCTGCCGCGCGGCGACGAGTACTACGCCTGGGCGCTGCGCGCCGGCACCACCACGCAGATGACACCCGATCAGATCTACCTGCGCGGCCTCGAGGAATTGCGCGAACTGCAGGCGCGCATGGACACCATTCTCATCCAGCAGGGGTTCACGAAGGGCTCGGTCGGTGAGCGCATGACGGCCTTGGGCAAGGAGCCACGCTTCGCATTCGCCGAGAACGACGCTGGCCGCGCAAAGCTCATGGCCTGGCTCACCTCGCGCGTCGCCGACATGCGCACGCGGCTGCCGCGCGCGTTTCGCACACTGGTGCCCGGCAACTTCGAGATCAAGCGCATGGCGCCGGAGGTCGAGCCCGGTGCGCCCGCCGCGTACGGCGGCGCCGGCTCCATCGACGGCAAGGTGCCCGGCAAATTCTGGATCAACATGCACAAGATGAGCGTGTTCACCACCTACAGCACGCCGACGCTCACCTACCATGAATCCATTCCCGGCCACGTCTGGCAGGGCGAGTACACCTTCAAACTACCGCTGGTCCGCTCGCTGCTGGCCTTCAACGCCTACTCGGAAGGCTGGGCGCTGTACGCCGAACAGCTGGCCGACGAACTGGGCGTATACGACGACGATCCGTTCGGCCGGCTGGGCTATCTGCAGTCCATTGCATTCCGCGCCTGCCGCCTGGTCGTCGATACCGGGCTGCATGCCCGGCGCTGGACGCGGCAACAGGCCATCGAGTGGTTCACGTCCACGAATGGTTCTTCGGTGGACGAAGTGACCGGCGAAGTGGACCGCTACTGCGCCTGGCCGGGCCAGGCCTGCGGCTACAAGGTGGGCCACAGCGAAATCAACCGGCTGCGCACGAAGGCGCAGAAGGCGTTGGGGAAGAAGTTCGACTTCCGCAAGTTCAACGATGCGGTGGTGACCGGCGGCGGCGTGCCCATGGTGACGCTGGCACGCATCATCGACAGGTTCATCAAGGAAAGTCGGTGAGCAAGCTCGTCATCGCACTCGTGCTGGTCGCCGTGATACTCGCGGGCGGCCTCGCGAAGCTGCTGCGAAACAGTCGTCAGCCGATGGGAACGCCCGAACAGCTCGAACGCGCGAAGCAGCGCAACCGCGAACTGGAAGAGCAGGAGCGGCGCGAGGATCCTCGGTAAGCGCATGGACGATTCAGCGCGACGCCCGACTTCCAGATTCACGCTGGAAGACTTCCAGGTTGCCATCTTCGACATGGACGGCCTGCTGATCGACTCCGAACCGTTCTGGAAGCGCGCGGAACGCGAGTCGTTCGCCGAGGTCGGCGTCGAGGTGACGGAAGAGATGTCGAGGATCACCGCGCCGATGACGACGGCAGAAGTTGCCGCGCACTGGTATGCATTCCGCCCCTGGACCGGCCGCAGCACGCAGGACCTCGAGAGGGCCGTAGTCGCGCGCGTTCGAGAACTGATCAGCAGCCACGGCCGGCTGCTCCCCGGCGTGTCCGAGATACTGCACGCCTGTCGCGCTCGCGGCTGGCGCGTGGCGTTGGCGTCCAATTCGCCGCAGTCGCTGTGCGAACACGTGATCGACGCGCTCGGCCTGCGGGGAAAGTTCGATTCAGTCCTGTCGGCGGACCAGGTCGCTCGCGGAAAACCAGCGCCTGACATCTACCTGGAGACTGCCCGGCGCCTCAACGCGCCACCGTCGCGCTGCCTCGTTTTCGAAGACTCCGTATCGGGTGTTTGCGCGGCCCGCGAGGCAGGCATGACGGTGGTGGCGGTTCCGTCGGAAGCACAAGTATTCAACCAGGCGTCGCCCGTCGCCCATGCAGTGTTTCCGTCACTGTTGTCGTTCTGGGAAGCCCATTTCAGCTGATGGTTGCCGCTCGAAACCGCGAGCTCGAAGCCGAAGTGAAGCGCGAGCGCGACCAGTAGCAAGCGCGGCTCTTGCCAAGGCGCGCGGCTCTCGGCATTTTGGCTGCCACGAAACGGCGGCGGAGTGACACATGAACCATCGGCGGGTAATCACGGCAATCCTTGGGTCGGCATTTCTGGCGCTGCTGGCGCCACCCGATTTTGCCGCCTCCGATTCCGCTGCCAGCGAGCCGAAGGCTGCGGAGCCGGCCAAGCCCGCCGGCCCCGACCGCATCTTCCATACCTCCGAGGTAACCAGCACCGGTTCGGTCACGATCGGTGGCAAGCCGATGGGCTACCAGGCAATCGCGGGAACCCTGGTGGTACACGGTCCCGGCTGGGACGACGTCGCCTGGCGCGAGCAGGCCGCCGCGCCCTCGCCGGAGAAGGACAAGGAAGGTTTGCCGCCCGAAGCGTCGATGTTCTACACCGCCTATTTCCTGCAAGCGACCGGCAAGAAGGATGCAGCGAGGCCGGGTGGCGACTCCGCGCGGCCGCTGATGTTCATCTACAACGGCGGTCCGGGGTCGGCCACGTTGTGGCTGCACATGGGCGCCTTCGGCCCGCGCCGCGTGGTGGTACGCGAAGACGGGCACACCCCGCCCGCGCCCTACCCGGTGGTCAACAATGCGTATTCGCCGCTCGACGTGACGGACCTGGTGTTCATCGACGCGCCCGGCGCCGGCTTCTCGCGCATCGCCGGCAAGGACAAGGAAAAGGCCTTCTGGGGCGTGGACAATGACTCGCATGCCTTCACGCGCTTCATCCAGCAGTTCCTGAACAAGTACGGCCGGTGGAATTCGCCCAAGTACCTGTTCGGCGAGAGCTACGGCACCACGCGTTCGGCGGTGCTGGCCAACGAGCTCGCGAGCAGCGCCAGCATCGACCTGAACGGCGTGATCCTGCTGTCGACCATCCTCAACTTCGACCTCTCGGTAGATAGCCCGTCGTTCAATCCGGGCATCGACACCGCCTACGTCACGGCACTGCCGACCATGGCCGCCACCGCCTGGTACCACAACCGCCTGCCCGGCACGCGCCCGGCAGATCTCGAGCCGTTCCTGAAGGAGGTCGAGAAGTTCGCGGTCAGCGACTATGCCGCGGCCCTGCAGCAGGGCGGGCGACTCGCCGCCGCCGATCGCCAGCGGATCGCCGAGCGCCTCTCGGGTTACCTGGGCATCCCGGTGGACTACCTGCTCAAGTCCGATCTGCGCGTGAGCGGCGGGCAGTTCTCGCAGCAGCTGCAGCTGCCCGGCGGGCTAACTACCGGGCGGATCGACACCCGCAACTCCGGTCCCAGCCTCGACCTGCTGAGCAAGGAAGCGCAGTACGACCCGATGATCACCTCGGTCGGGTCGGCGTACGTCGCCGCCTGGAACGACTACGCCCGCTCGACGCTGAAATTCCCGGCCGAAGACGGCTTCAAGATCTTCGCTCCCGTGTTCCCGGCGTGGGACTTCGCACACCAGGCACCCGGCATGCCGATTCCGTTCACGGGCCAGACCACCAACGTGATGCTGGATCTCGCCACGGCGATGAAGCAGAACCCCAATCTCAAGGTGCTCAACACCGGCGGCTACTTCGATCTCGCCACGCCCTACTTCGAAGGCGTGTTCGAGATGGAGCACCTGCCGATCCCCGACACGCTGCGGGCCAACATCGAATACAAGTACTTCCAGTCGGGTCACATGGTCTATCTGAACCAGCCATCGCTCAGCGGCCTGCACGACACGGTTGCCGATTTCGTGCGGCGGACCTCCCGCTAGCGCGCGCCCTGCTCAGCGAGAACTTTGCTCAGCGAGGAACATAGTCCAGGTTGACCTTGCGCGACACGATGCCCACCGCGTTGCCATGATCGAACGCCGGGTCGACGCTTCCCTGCAGCTGGTGGCTCACGATCACGTCGATGCTGCAGCGGGTGACGGTCGACAGCGCTCCCTCACGCGCCAGCGCCACGATGGGATCGATGCGCACGGATTCGCGGCCATCGGCGTTCGAATCGGGGTTGAGCCCGCCGCCCAGGTAGGCGTGTGACCCCGAAAGATAGGTGCAGTCGGCGTTGTAGCTCAGCGACACGCGCGCGGGCGCGCCCGTTGGAGACCACGAGACCACGACGGTGTCGCCGTCGGTCACCTGCTGGTGGTTGGCGGGCGTGACGATGGTGAAGTCGGGCGGCAGCACGATTCGCGAGTCGGGAGCGTCCTGTGCCTCCTGGCGATTGAACGAGATGACGTATTCGACGCCGGGCTGGAAGTCGAAACGCGCGATGTAATCGGGCGAGGTCACCGAATCGTTGTCGGCCATGTTGCGGCACACGCCGATGACGCAGGCGCGGAAATAGTCGCCGCCGTCCAGGCGATAGGAATTGCCGAGCGCCTTGCCATCGTTGAGATTCGCGCGCACCACTGCCTTGCCCGGCTCGTTGGACTCGACGCGCAGGTCAATGGTCATGCGGCTGGTCGGCACCGGTCCGCCCTCGGGCCCGCTGGTGGAACTGCTCTGCGGATCGCCGCAGGCGGAAAGCAGCCCGGCCAGGACCAGAAGCCCCGGCTTGCGCAGGTTGTTTGTTTGCATTGCCCGCTCCCTGTTGTTATTGGCGGGCAAACTACTCCGGCCGCGCGGCGAAACAACTGCCCGGGAGCCGGTAGCGGATTCCGCTACCTCCGGGGGCGGGTATTGCTACCGGCATCCGGAAGCCGGGCCCGCGGCACCTACTTCTCGTGCAATTCTTCGGCAATGTTCGCGCGCGCGGCGCGCATCGCCGGCAGGAGACCGCCGGCGAGTCCGAGTGCGCAGGCGAGAGCCACGACTTCGAAAACCAGCTCACGCGTGATGGACACGGAGTAGACCAGCTGCGAGTTGAACACGGCGCCGCCCAGCGTGCTGATGGCGGCGCCATCGAACAAGGCATAGGCGAGAGCAGCACCGATGGCCGCTCCCGCGAAGGCCAGGACCAGCGCTTCGCTGAGCACGGCCATGGCGACGATCGCCGGCGAGAACCCGATTGCACGCAGCGTGGCCATCTCGAGGCGCCTGGCCGAGACGGCCGAGTACATCGAGTTGAGCGCGCCGAACAGCGCACCCAGCGCCATGATGGAACCGATGGTGTACGCCACCAGCCGCAGCAGGCGATTCACCGACTCCGACGCCGTCGCGAGATACTCGGGCTCGCCGTACGCCAGCAGCAGCAACTTCGAATCGCGCCCGACTTCGCTCTTGAACGCCGCGAGCTCGGCCGGCGAGCGCAGCGCCACGGTCAGCGATTGAAAGCCGTTGGCCTTGTACGCGGCCATGACCGTCAGCGCGTCTGCCACCACTTCCGATTCTCGGGCGCCATTGCCGCCGGCGAATGTGCCCACCACCGTCCAGTCGCCGTCCTGCAGCCGCAGGTTGTCGCCGACCTTCAGGCCATCGAATTGCGAGAGCGCCCCGGCGCCCACGATGACCTCCTGCTTGCCGGGCACGAACATCCGGCCAGACTGGAGTTTCAGCTCCGGCCGCAGGGCGAAGTACTGCGTGCCGACGCCGCGCAACGTGGCGTTGACGTCGGTGTGATCGCGCTTGCGCGAGACGGGCGCCACCATCAGCAGCTCGGCGGAAGCCACGGGACGATTGTCCGGATCCCGCCGCACTTGCGGGAAGTCCACGATCCGGGCCACTTCCTCCCGGGTGAGCCAGCTCTCGGATTCCGTCGTCGCGCGGCGCGTCAGCACGATGGCGCGGTCGTCGCTGCCATCGCCGCGGACGGTGGCGCGGAAACTCATCGACATGGCCAGGATGGGAATGAACACGCCGACGGCGCCCGCGACGCCGATCACGATCACCAGTGAATTGCCCAACCGCTGCGGAATGTTCCGCAGGTTGGTCGCCGTCAATGCGAGCGTCTGGCGGATGAAGTTCATCAGTGCTCGCGCAGCGCGAAGGCGACCGGTTTGCGCGACAAGGTCCAGGCCGGCAGCGCCGTGCCCACCAGGGCCAGCAGGGCCGCACAGGACAGCCCAATCAGCACTACCCCGGCCGACACCACGATGCCGATGGTTTCCTCCCACAGCGGCGAGATCAGGCGCGCCACCACGAGCCCAACTACTGCCGCCGGCATCAGCAACAGCAGCGCCTCCGCGAATGCCAGCGCCAGCACGTGACGGCCGGAGTATCCCAGCGCCTTGAGCACCGCGAACTCGCGCGAGCGATCCTGCAACGACTGCCGCAGGGTGTTTCCCGTCAGGAAGGCCAGCGTGAACAGCACGGCGCCCATGATGATGTGCGTGAAGAGCCGCACATCGCCCATCTGTTTAGCCCGCAGCTCGGCGCGCTCCTGCTGCGAACGCGTGCGCGACTCGTGCGAGGAATTGGCAAAGATGCGGTCGATGGCGGCCGAGGTTGCGATGGCCCGGGTGGGATCCTCGATCTGCACGTAGAAGATCTCCGCGGTGTTCCGGTCCGTCGCCCGGCTTTCGTCGAAGTACTCGTAGTTGATCACGCCGAACCAGGAAGGCTTCGGCATCGTGAACGAGCCGAGGATGGTGAACGTCCAGTCCGGGCTGCCGTCCAGCTTGCGCGTGCTCGACCGGACGGTGATCGTGTCGCCCACCTTCCATTTGAACTGCTCCAGCAGTTCGGGCGTCGCCAGCATGCCGGTGCGGTTGTGGCGCATGGCGTCCAGGGCCTGCTTGTCGACCTTCGCCCGGTTGGTCAGCATGCGAAAGAACAGGTCCGGCCGCGTGGCGATCGCCGCCATCACAGCATCCGACCTGCGATCGTCGTCCTGCATGAAATACGCGCGCGGCGCCACGTCCAGCACGCCGGGCACGTTACGGATCTGCGCCATGGCCGAGATGGGCATGAACGCCCCGCCCTGCACACGCGTACCCGTCACGAGAAAATTGCGGTTCGCCGTGGCGATCGCCCGATCGAAGCCCGCATTGACGCCCTCGAGCAGGCCTAGCAACACGAAGGCGATGACGATGCAGCCCGCGGTGAGGACGGAGCGGACCGGCCTTCGCCACAACCCGGCCCACACCAGCGGCATGAATCTCATGCCGCAGAGCTTAGCGGATAGTCAGGGTTCCCAGCGCAGTGCCCTGGTCGCTTCCGTCCTTATAAGTCACGCGAAACGTATAGGTACCCGAGCGCCATTGCAGCGGGGTCTTCTGGCTGCCCTGGAAACCCACCTTGGGCTGGATCCGGAAGACGTACAGCGTGCGACTCTCGGTGGCGGAGACGGCATTGACCGCGGCATAGATCTGCATGACCCGCAGCTGGCCCTTGAGGTCTTCCTGCTGGATCTTGCGATAGTCGGTCCAGGCCTTGCCGGAATAGGAATCGGGTACCGACAAGGTCTCGAAGCTCCACTTCGAGCCCTTGAGTTCCACGCCACTGTTCGGGTCCGCGCTGAGGCCGGGGATCTCGGCGCTGGTGTTGGGTGTGCCATCGGATTTCGAGAGATGGACCACGATGACCGCTTCGTTGGAGTTCCCATCGGCCGCCGCCAGCGGAATGGTCGTCACCGCGATGGGCAGCGGCGCGGCGAGCGCCGGCATCGCCGCCGCAGCCAGGATAGTTAGCGCACACGCGACGAGCCTGGAAATTCTTCTTGTTCTCACGTTCGCTCCCCTTGGGTGGATGGCAGATCGACGAATTAAGGAATGCCCGGCATCCGAACAATGGTCATTAGGTCTTACGGCCGCACACCACCGGGATTTCAGTGGCCACCCTCGACGTGGATGCCCGCATCCGCCAGCGCGCCGGCCAGGCGGGCCTCGATGCGCGCCGCCTCGGCGCGCCGGATGTGCTGGAGGTGCAGCGTGGGTCCCGACAGCACTTCGATGCCGCGCTTCAGCACGCTGCCGGCAGCGCGAATCCCGGCCTTGTGCTGGTCGAAGCGCTGGGCGGGCGAGTAGCGACTCATGCCGACGTACACGCCATGGTCATCGCCCCGCCGGTCGGAGTAGTCCAGCAGGATGAGATAGATGTTCGAGCGCCCGCCGCCCTTCGCGCTGAAACGCGCGGCGACCTCGTATGCCGTGGGCAGCCAGCTGACGAAGCGCATGGGAAGCCAGTCGGGAATCGTCGGACCCGCGCGCTTCCACAGCCGGTCCAGGGCCGTCTCGATATTCGCGGCGAAATCGCCGCGCATCCAGCGCTCGTGGATGCAGTGGGCGCCCGTGACTCCGTCGGCCTCCGCCAGCGCGCGCTCGAACCTGGTCGCGAGCTCCCGGTCTGACAAGGTGCGGAACGGCCGCCGGGATGGCGGCGCGGGATCATCCGATGGACACATGTTTGTTACTATCTACACAGACGCGTGATGAGCCGAAAGGGAGTTGGAGCTTGCCTTACAAGGATTGTTCGCATCCGTTTCTCATTCTCCTGCTGACCACGCTGTTGCCCATCGCCACGGCGCAGGCTGCAACCACTTCCGAATTGCTCGTGCAGCTGGAGACGGCCGCTGCCAACGACGACGGAGACGCGGCACAGAAGCTGTGGAAACAGCTCACGCCGGATTTCGATCGTCTTTCCCCGGTCGACCAGGGCCGCTACCTGGTGGTGCAGGGTCTCATCCAGGAAGACATCCTCCGCGACATCGACAGCGCGGATCAATCCTTCAATCGCGTCATCGCGCTGCTCGACACCGCCCCGGAGCCGACGCAGGCCCTGGCCGATGCGTACTACGAACGCGCCTATATAAAGTACATCCGCACCCACGACACGGCGACGTATTGCCCGGACCGCGAGAAAGCCGTCGCCCTGACGCGCAAGCTGAAAACGCAATACAAGCTGGTCAAGTACCTGACGGCGCTGTCGTTCTGCTATTCGGATTCGGCGGCGCGCCTCGCCCAGGGCACGGCCGTGCTGAACGAGGCATTGACACTGGCGGAATCGCTGCAGCTCAAGCCGGCGGAACACGCGTTGATCTACAACGCCACGTCCATCCTGTATCGCAAGAACCAGTTGTATGCGCAGGCGTACGAGTACTCCGAGCTCGCCTACAAAGAGTGGAAGGCCATCGGCGACGTCGGCGGCATGAACACCCAGCAGCACAACCTGCTGACCAACGCCATCGGCATGGGCGATCTCGAAAAGGCCGAACGGCATGCGAAGGAACTGATCGCCCTCGCGGACTCCGCGCCCGAATACAAGGAATTCCGTTTCTTTGCGTACCTCGACAGCGGCCAGGTCGCCCTGGCGCGCGACGATCTGCCGCGCGCCATGCAATTTTTCGAGAAGGCGCGCGGCGAGGAGCACAACACCGAAGAGACGGCGTTCATTGCTGCCAACCGGGCGCAGCTGGCCGCTGCCTACTTCCTGCACGGTGATATCGACGCCGCGTTGCGCGAGGCCGCGGCCGTGAGCCAGTTGCCGGGGTTCAAAGCGATGGAAGCGGACCAGAAGCTGTTCGTGCAGGCCTTGCAACAATACAGCGGCAAGCACCCGGTGCAGGCCATGCAAACGCTGTACTCGCTGAGTCGCGCGGCACAGAAGCGGCAATGGGAATTCCTGGCCAACACCACCCTCGAGCATGCGCAGCGTCACAACGACCGCATCCAGAAGTACGAAACCCAGTTGCTGGAAAACGAAGTGCAGATCCAGAAATTGAAACTGGATTCGCAGCAGCGGCAGCAGGAAGCCTCGCGCCTCTACCTGGCGCTGGCCGCGGTGGTCGCGGTCAGCCTGGCATTGCTGGCGTGGATCCTGTGGCGCTCGCGGCGCCGCTTCATCACCCAGGCGCAGACGGATCCCCTGACCGGAATCGCCAATCGCCGCCATTTCCTGGAACGCGCACAGCAGGTGGCCAGGAGGACCCGGCACCAGCCACAGACCGCGTCAGTGCTGGTGCTCGACATCGACCACTTCAAGCTCATCAACGACGCACACGGCCACCAGGCGGGCGATGCCGCCATTCGTCACGTGGCCTTGCACGCGAACGGATGCCTGCGTAACGGGGACGTCTTTGGTCGCACGGGCGGTGAGGAGTTCGCCGCCGTGCTGCCCTGCACGGGCGACGGAGAGGCCTGGAAGGTGGCCGAGCGTATCCGGCAAGTCATCGAACAGACGCCGCTGGAACATCACGGCGATCAGATCCAGCTCACCGTCAGCATCGGGCTGATGAGCGGCCCGCTCACCGGCGACAACATCGAGACCCTGATCCAGTGCGCCGACAAGGTGATGTATCGCGCCAAGAACGCCGGCCGCAATCGCAGCCTGATCCATGCGGATCAGTTCCCGGAAACCGTCGTCGCGAACTCCGCCGTCGGCTAGGTCAACTGCCGAACCAGGTGAGCACGCCAGCGATGGTCGCGGTCATGAAGGTCGCGATCGAACCGCCGAGCACGGCGCGCAGGCCAAAGCGCGCCAGGTCCTGCCGGCGTTCCGGCGCCAGGCCGCCGATGCCGCCGATCTGGATCGCGATGGAGCTGAAGTTGGCGAAGCCGCAGAGCGCATAGGTGGCGATCAGCCGGCCCTGCTCGGTCAGCGCCACGCCTGCGACCTTGCCGTTGACGATGTCGCCCAGCTGCAGGTACGCGACGAATTCGTTGATGACGACCTTCTGGCCGATCAGGCTGCCGACCACCTGCGCGTCGTGCCATGGCGTGCCGATCACCCAGGCCAGCGGCGCGAGGAGGTAGCCGAAGATGGTGGCGAGATCGGTGGGCTTGCCAATGGCGGCCGAGATGCCGGTCACTTCGCCCAGCCAGGTCAGCGGCCAGTTGAGCAATGCGATCAACGCGATGAAGGCCAGCAGCATCGCGCCGATGTTCAGCGCCAGACGCCAGCCGTCACCGGCTCCCGCCGCCGCGGCGTCTACGACATTGGCGGTGGTCTTCTCCACTTCCATCTTGACCGTGCCGCGCGTGAGCGGATCGCCGGTCTCCGGGATCAGGATCTTGGCGATCACCATGGTCGCTGGCGCGGCCATGACGGACGCCGCGAGCAGGTTGTGGCCCTCGACGTCGCCGATGACGAGCGCGACCTGGCTGTCGCTCAGTCTTATCAGGTCATAGAAGTCCCCGCCGATCTCCTGCCCGGAGATGGCGGCCTGGTACCTGGTCGCGATGGACAGGCCGGGTGCGGCGAGCGCACCGTGCGGCAGCATGCCGCGTTGCAGCTCGGTCGCGAGCGCGCGC